>ERZ795059.3652-NODE-3652-length-14893-cov-14.340612_pt1 | contig 14893 bp, 6 predicted proteins | sample MGYA00375143_ERZ795059 | MGnify/ENA primary metagenome ERZ795059 (study PRJEB30188, sample SAMN05720168) | activated sludge metagenome | isolation source: Anaerobic digester | place: USA | collected 2015-01-07 ... | reverse complement strand
CCTCCGGTAAAGGAGTGATCGTGTAGGCAAGCTCTTTGCCATCTATCTTTTGGCGAAGGTTTTTGGCGCTGGGTCTGTCTTTCATGGTTGCTTTTCCTGCCGAATCTTGCTTTTTTGGCACATTCCTGACGGAGGCCGCATTTGTCAAGCCGGAATTGCCAAAGCTCATTTCTGCGGCTTTCATCGCCACCTATGGCAAAATTTCCACAGCCTGTTTTCGGACCAGGGAGAATCACGGTTCAAATCACTTGACTGATCATTATATCTCACAAACAATTGTCTCCAAATAGCACAATTGCTGCCGGAGGCACTGCTGTTGTCTTGACCTCTGGCAGCGTGGAGGTATGAACAATGAAAAAAAGCCTGTTGCTTTGTGTGTGTGTCCTAAGCCTTGGTGCTTTGAGCGCTTTCACCGAGGTCAGTTCAAACATTGGCAATTCCACGACCTGGAGTTTGAGCGGCTCACCCTATATTATCACTGGAAACGTCTCGGTGGTAGGATCATCAAACCCAGTCCTGACGATTGAGGCCGGAGTGCAGGTGCTCTTCAACAGCCAGGCTTCTCTTATCATCGGCCACGGGTCCAACAGCGGATACGCTGGCGGTCTGATCGTCAACGGCACTCAGCAGAGTCCGGTGCTTTTTTCCGCCAATCAAGCTCCCCCTCAACCCGGCCATTGGAACTCTCTGCGTTTCAATACCCAGTGCCTTAACGATCAACTCCTCATAAACCACGCCACCTTCGAGTATGGGGGCTTTACCAACACCATGGTAGAAGTGGGAGGAGGCAACCCCGTCTTTGATCACTGCCTCTTTCGCCATTCAGCCTCTATGGGGCTCAGCCACAGCTCCAACTCCGTGAGCGCTGCCATCCAGAACTGCACCTTTGAAAACAACGCGTCCTACCCACTGCGCTGGAATCCGGCCAGCGTTTACCAGATCGGAGCCGGAAACAGCTACAGCGGAAACACACACCAACGGATCCTCCTGAAGGCTGTAACCCTCACTCAGGGAACCACCTGGCACGATCCCGGCATTCCCTATGAACTGGAAGACAACATCATTATCCAGACAGGCATTAATCCCCTGATCATCCAAACCGGAGTGGATTTGCTCTTTCGGGAAGGAGATGGGCTGAACGTAGGCCACGGGACCTCAGTTTCGCTGGATGGTTGTGTGACGGCCGAAGGTGCAAGTTTTGCAGCCGTAAATCCCGCAACCCGCTGGAACGGGATCAGGATTGACGTGTATAGTGACCCCTGCCAGTTCACAGGATGTCTGATCCAGGATGCCGGACCCCTGGCCCTTGGAGGATTCTATATCCGTACTCTGACTAATCCTGTTCTGCTCGATGACTGCGATTTCGTGAACATCGACAACTATGCCGTCTGGGCCAATGAAAACGCTATGTTTCAGATTCAAAACTGCTCCTTCACCACCTGTCGCAATACCGTATCGGTCTATCCCAACGATATGGCCAAGCTAAAAGGTGGCAATCATTACAACGGTAATACCGACAACCGGATTCATTGTCAAAGCGGAAACATCTCAAGTTCTACATCCTGGACTGCTCAGGGTATGGCGGTCTTCGTGCTTGGCAACCTTACCAGCTTCGGGACCAACACTCCCGAAACGGTGATTCCCTATGGCACCATTCTGGAATTCAACGCCGGGACCAGCATGGCGATCGGACACAGTTCTTCCTCATCCTACCGGGCTTCATTGAGGGCAATTGGAACCACCTTCAGAGGTGCCCAATCCACGCCAGGATACTGGACTGGCCTCATCTTCAGCGCTGAGACCAATCCTAGCTTGCTTTCCGGTTGCGTGGTGAGAGATGCCGGCTACAACAACGCCGCCGCCATAAACATAGTGACCCAGACCTGCACGGTCACAGGCTCATGGATCTACAACAATCAAGCCCTGGGCATAAATCTTGGCAACAATAGCTATGCCTCACTTTCTGGAAATCTCATCACGCTCTGCGGCTCCTACCCTCTATCTTTGGTGGCTAACGCGGTCAGGGTTTTGGGAGAAGGTAATTACTTCAGTTCAAACGGGGTGGACAGGATCGAAGTAAGGGCCAACACCATAGAAAGCTCCGGAGTATGGCGCGATCCCGGAGTGCCATATTACTTCACTGGCTCTGTATCTATTTATAGCCCTTCCCCCTTTGCCCACATCAAAATCATGCCTGGAACTGAGATTCTACTGCCAAACGGAGCTGCGATCAATGTGGGATACAGCTCTTCGGCAACTTATCAGGGCTCTTTGGAGGCTGAGGGCACCCTATTTACCCGGGCTTCCGAAAGCGCTGTACCAGCAGGGATTGTCTTCAACAGCTTCTGCGTGGACGCACTCTGCGCCTTCACCAACTGCAGCTTCTCCTACCTGCAAAATGCCTCCCAAAATACCGCCATCTATGTCAATAACTCCGATCCCAGCTTCCAGGGTTGCCTCTTCACGAACAATCCCGGAAGCGGTATCCTGGCTGCCAACTCGGCCCGGCCGACGGTAAATGACTGCTGTTTCACAAACAACGGCTACTACCCTATCCGCACCATCGCTTCTGCTTTTGACGTCGTGAGCGGGGTGGGCAACAGCTTCAGCGGTAATAATCCGGACCGGATTTTGATGAGTGGCGGCACCCTGAACCAGAACTATGTATGGAACAATCCCAGCATCCCCGTGGAAGTGAGCACCGACATTCAGGTCTATGGGACCGAGCATCCCGTTTTAAGGATCAACTCTGGCCTCAACTTACTTTTCCAAAGCAACACGGGGCTCAGCATCGGATATAGCAGCAGTTCTACCTATACCGGAGGATTGATAGCGGAAGGGGCTACCTTTAGCGCTTTAAACGGAGCCACTGGAGGCTGGGATGGCCTTAGCTTTGTTAGATACATCAATCCCGTCAGCTATCTGAGGGGTTGCGTCATCCAGTTCGCCGGCAGTGATGGCAATCTGAGAATCAACAATTCTCCCCTGACCCTGGTAGAGAACTGCGTGATCAGATGGGGCACCTATGGTATTCGCGCCAGTGGGACCCAGGTCCAAACTTCCATTATTCGCAATTATATCCTTTCCAATGAAACCGGCATCCATCTCTCCTCAGGTGCCAATCCCACCATCGGTGGCAATCTGGCAGACGCCAACTCCATCAGCGGTAACGATCTATATGGCGTGCAAAACACGTCCTCGACAGTGGTCAACGCCGAATGGAACTGGTGGGGAGACCCCAGCGGACCAAACCTCCGTTATGGGGATGGAGTTACAGCCTATGTAGACTACGACCCCTTCCGAACCACCGACATCGGGGACGCCCCAGCCCGTTTTCTGCTCCTCTCCCCTCAGGATTTGGAACTGGTCTCTGATCCTGATCCCGTCCTCGATTGGGAGGAGGCCATCGATCCCAGCCCGGGTGATACGGTACTCTATAATCTCCAGATCTGCCTATCAGCCTCCTTCGATACGGATGTGATCAGTTATATCGACCTGGAAAGCACAGTATTCCACATCCCGGAAGGTGTTTTGGCGGACAACTGCCGCTATTACTGGAGAGTTAGTGCCACCGATACCCAGTCACAGACCACCTGGAGCCTGCAGCCCTACCTGCGTTTTGACCTCGCCATCCCTGAGGATCCAGGTGAGTTTCAGCTCCTGGAGCCCGTCCATCTGCAAAACGTGTATGTCACCAGCCCCCTGCTTAGCTGGCAGCCTTCTCTGGACCCCGATCCAGGAGATCAGATCAGCTACACTGTCCACCTCAGCCTCACGGCCGGCTTTGAAGACGAAGAAATCCTGTCCACATCCCAGACTTCAATCTTCAGCGGTTTTTGCCAACCCGGACAGATCTATTTCTGGAAGGTGAAAGCCCAGGACCAGACGGGACGCTATTGCTTCAGCGAAACCTGGCGCTTCTTTGTGGACCCGGAAGCCACACCCAGAGCGCCAGCCAGCTTCACTCTCATTTCTACAGGAGACGATATCCTGATCGAATGGGACGCTGTACCTGGTGCCGATTGCTATGACATCTGGTTTTGCGATACCCCCTATGGAACCTTCAGCCTCCTGGACAGCGTCTCCAATCCATCCTTCCAGCACGTGGGAGCAGCTCTATTGAGCCACTGCTTCTACCAGGTGGTGGCTCACGATACTCAATAAAGACGGTTGAATGATTGATAACACTGGTTTCAGAACTGGGAAATGCAGGATTAACCCTGGCTTATCAGCTCCAGCTCTCATATCAGAATAGCTCAGGTTACCAATAGCGGCTTCACCGCCAAGTTTTTGCACCTCAACTCACAGACTGAGGTTAAGAGGGAATGCAGCCTCACGCGGGGAATCACCCATCAGCCAATTCCAACTCATGGTCTGACTCCTGGCCTCTACAGAGTGTTTTTTCTCACCAGCTGCCGCCACTACGCCTATGGGGACCTGCTAGTCGGGACACTTAAAAGGCCATAAGCAAATGCCATTTGATTCATAAGTTCATATACTACTTTGAGATATAGCAATACGCGCCATTCCGGTTACTGAAGAGTTTTCGGCATGCTGAGAGGGAAATCCTCCGCTATATCACGAGCCGTGGAAAATATTCCACCCGGCTCAATCTGAGCGAATGACAGGCACAAACTCATGTGATTCAGCAGGTAATCCATGATAGCTGTCCAGGAAGTGCCCAAGCTGCAGATGATTATGTAATTGACAGGGATTGGGAGGATTATGATAAAGACACCGTGTTTAAACAGATATGCCTAGTTCTGTCGGGGGGCAATGACAGATGGGTTCGAAGCTAAAGGAGTTTTATTATGAAAAGCGTGTGTGTTTTAGTTCACATCCTTGCTTGTATAGCTCTGTCCGCCAATTTTGTGTATCAGAAGCCTACCGAATACACTCAGCCGGACGGCAGCAAACTATCCCTCTATGTTACAGGGGATGAGTATTACCGTCGGGTTCACGATGACAGGGACTATACCATCCTGCTGGACCCTCAGACCGGCTACGCGGTTTACGCGGTTCCTGAGAATGGAGATATCAGGCCTTCGCAACACATTGCGGGCAAAGTGGATCCTGCCAGTCTGGGCATAGCCCCGCGTCTGTTCAGCAGTAATCCCAGGCCGGAACAGCGCTATCGGGAACAGCTGCGGCTCTCCAGAGAAAACCGCGTCTCGGCCACCGGCACGATCAACAACGTCGTCTGTTTCGTGAGGTTCAACGATCAGAGCGAGTTTCCCGCCAACCCCACCTATACCTGGTACAACAACCTCTTCAATTCCACTACCCAGCAGTCTTTGGCGGACTACTATGACGAGGTTTCCAACGGCCAGCTGGACATCAACACCTTTGTCTATCAGAACAACGGTGGATTGGTGCTCTCCGTGCAGGTAGATCACGACCGGGGTTACTACAGCCCCTGGACCGCGACAAATACCCAGGGTTATACTACCGACGCCCAGGCCACGACCAGAGAGTGGAACCTGATCATAGAGCTCTGCGGCCTGGTCGATCCCCTGGTGCCCAACACCATCGATCTGGATACAGACGACGACGGCATCAACGATGCTCTCACCTTTGTAATCCGGGGTAATGTGGATGACTGGGGTGATATCCTCTGGCCGGCCCATGTATGGTGGAGCGACAACCCCAGTTCGATCAACGGCGTGGAAGTGTGGCACTACGTAAAGGACTTCGAGGGTGGTCTGGGTGCCAGCGTGGTTTGCCACGAGATGGGCCACATGATCGGCTTCCCCGATCTTTACCGTTATGACAACGACTGGATCGAACCCGTGGGATCGTGGAGCCTCATGGCCCACGACAACGCCCAGCACGAACTCACCTATGAAAAGTGGAAATACGGCACCTGGTTTGCCACCCTTCCCACCATCACTCCCAGCTCGACTCCTACAGAATACACCCTCACCGCCGTTGATCAGAATCCCTATGCCTGCTATAAAATCGCCTCGTCCAATCCGGACCAGTTCTATATGCTGGAATACAGGAGAGATACAGGACGCTATGAATCGGGCATTCCGGGTTCTGGACTGATTGTGTATAGAATTATCGACAACTATGGAGGGGGTGACGTCCACGGTAATGCCGGAGCTCCGCCGGACGAAATGTATGTGTATCGTCCCGGTGGAGATATAGATACCAACGGTAATTGGGTCAATGCCCACCTCTCTTCCACCGTGAGCCGCACGGCTATCCACAACTACACTGATCCCAAGCCCTGGCTGTTTGTAAACGCCACCACCCAGGTGGACGGCAATCTGGTGATCACGGACGTGGGAGCTTCCGGAGGCACCAGCATCACCTTCAAGGTGAGAAACTCCGCCCCCAACATCTGGGACGGCAGCACCAGCACAAACTGGGATACGGCCTCAAACTGGAGCCAGAACTCCGTGCCCACAAGTACCCAGTATGTGGAGATCCCTGCTGGCATGCCAAGATATCCGGTGGTATCCTCAGTCGCCCCCACCTGCAAGCATCTCACCATCAAGCCCAGCGCTACCGTCACGATCGGCAACGGCACCCTCAACGTGATGGAAGACGCGGATATATATGGCACCATAGCGATCAATAACTCGGCCGGAAACTTCTATATCGGCGACGACCTCTACTTCCAGTCCGGTTCCTCAACCAATGTGACCGCGGACGGAGAATTCTGGATCGGCGGCGATCTGGAGCTTCTGGCCGGCTGCAACGTCAATATGAACTATGGCTATGTGGATTTCTCCGGGACCAGCATGTCCTTTATCCGGTGTTATCAAGCCTCGGCCATCAATCATCTGCGCTCGCACAAGACCAGCTCCTACCTGGGAATCAGTGGGGGCAGCACCGCGTCTCTGACCATCAACGGCAACTTTATTACCTATGACACCAGCTCCAGCTATTGTTACGACACCGAACCCCTGATCGTGAAAGGCAGCATCTTCTGTTATGACACCGGGGTTTTGCAATACGGAGCCGGCAGCGTGAGTATGGAAGGCACATCCTCCGGCAGCATTTACTTTGAAGGTCCCGGCAGCTACTTCAACAATCTCAGGATCAATAAAACCAGCAACTCCGTGCTGCTCTCCTCGGACGTGGAAATCAACGGCAGTCTCACCATCTCCTCCGGCAGCTTCAATCCAGGCAATCACACTGTCAATCTGGCAGGAAGCTGGACCAACTCCGTGGGTCCAGCGGCTTTTACTGAGAACACCAGCACCGTGATTCTGGATGGCAGCGGCACCCAGACCATGACTACGGACAACTTCAATATCCTGGAGCTCAACAAGAGCGGCGGATCGATGTCCATCCCCAGTGGCGTCACCGTCACCTGCTCCAGCTACAACTGGACGGCGGGAGCATATTCAGTAAGCGGAGGTGTGTTCACGGTGGCTGATCTGGAAGATCCAGGCATCTTTGGCACTATCACTCTGAGCGGTGGCACTATCAATTACACCCAGGATACCAGTCAGTACATCGATCTGAGAGCGACCCTTACCATTTCATCCGGCACTTTCAATCTCTACGGAGGCTCAGGAGACTGCTGGTTTGCCTTTGTGGACCCTGCCACTCTCAATATGAGCGGAGGAACTCTGGACATCCACGATCAGGGTATATATGTTTCAAACTCATACGCGTTTACAGACAACGTCACAGCTGGAACCATCCGCACCGTGAAGGGCTTCAGCAACCACCGCGCCGATGTGAATTTCAGTGGCGGTACCCTGGAGTTTTATGGTGGTACGGACGCTTCGCTGATCAACACAGTCGGCAGTAACCTCTACAACGTGCTGATCAACAAAAGCACAACCAGGGGAGAGGATGACCGGGCTTTGGCGGATCATGAGATCGACCGCCTGGGCAACCGGATTCCCATCACCCGTTCCAACACCATCACCGCCAGCGGTCCCCTGGACATCAACGGCAGCTTCACCATCCAGGCCGGTTTCTTCATTGCTCCGGCGGAAATCTATGTAGCGGGCAACTGGGCCAACCAGGTAGGACCTGGTGCTTTCAACGAAGGAACGGGGACCGTGATCTTCGACGGTGCCGGCCACCAATACTGCAACTACAACGAAAACTTCAACGCCATCACCATCAACAAGACCGGTGCCCTGAGGGTCAACAGCTCCACCGCCACAGTCACTTGCGCCTCCTACAACTGGGTGGCCGGAGCGGTGGACGTGCTGTTGGGCACCTTCACAGCCACAGACCTCGCCCAGAGCGGCATCTATGGCAACTTCTACGTCAATCCCGGCGCTACCATCAATCTCTATCAGGATGACGGTCAGTGGACCGACCTCAACGGCTTTTTCTATCTCACCGGAGGCGGGGCCATCAATGTCACCGGAGGTTCCGGGGCGTGCTTCCCAGCCTATTCGGCTCCAGCCGGGATCACGATGAGCGGAGGTGAAATCAATTTCTATACTCCGGGGCTCAGCTTTGTATCACGGCCAAGCGCTTTGACCTTAAACATCACAGGTGGTTTTCTGCGCACCCAGGGATCCTTTACAGACACCCGGGGAGGCCTGATCTTCAGCTCCGGAACCGTGGTCCTCAACGGACCGGGAGCCAATGTCGTGAGCCTCGGAACAGGCTCCAGGTTCTATAACCTGGCCATCGAAAAATCCGGCACCCGCGAGGCCAGTATATCAACCGCACCGCAAGTGTTTAATGCTCATGGCCGCACCTGGACCCAGGACTTGAGGGAAAACTCCATCACCGCCAGCACCAACCTCCAGATCAACGGCAGCCTCACAGTGGGACAGGGCATTTTTAACGTGAGCGGTCAAACCATAAACGTCTTTAACGATCTGGCCATCTGGTCAACGCTCAAGATGATAAACGCTGGCAGTTTCCTGGATGTGGATGATGACGTGCTGTGGCAACCTACAGGCGTTTCCAACGTGAACACGGGAACTATCTACTGCGGCGGCAGCTGGAGCTTCGCCAATGGCTGCAGTGTGGATCTCTCGGGATCCCTCACCAGGATGGACGCCTATTACGGAGCCAATCTCCAAAACAACTCTCCAACAGCCAAGTTTGGTCATCTGGAAATATATGGCACCGAGGAAGAGCCCGAGTTCGACTATGTATATGGAACTCCGGCAAACTACCTGCTGGTGCAGGGAGATCTGAGGATACATCCCGAGAATACTCTCAACATGAACGGAGGATCTGCCACCGTAAGCGGATCGGTCCAGATCGATCAAAGCGGAGCCCTGTTGGAAAGCGGGATCGGTGTCTTTACTATAGACGGCAACCTGACACTGTATGGCAATCTCAGCACCGGGACCGGAACGGTGGATGTGAACGGCAACTTCACCAATACCGCAAATGGATTCCTCACTGTTGCAGGTGGAATCTTCCGCAACGACGCCCCCTGGGCCGATCCCTGGATCGTGTCTCTGGATTGCGGCATCAACGTCAACAACGGCACTTTCCAGATCACCAACAGAACTCTGAACATTCTCTCCCATGCCAGCCGCATCTTCAATACCGCCCATCTCTACGTCGGTGCGGGCTTCATTGCCGTGCCGGATAACTGCTATCGACCCACTGCCGGGTCACTGAATATGACCGGGGGTGAAAACCCCATCCTGCAAGTAGCCGGCAACAACTACATCACCAACCTCAGCGTCCAAAAGAACTCGCTCAGCAACTCCGTCATTCTTCAGAACAACCACATCATCACCGGAAATATCAACCTGCTGAGCGGTAAACTGAACGCCAACAACTTCAACCTGAGCGTGGGAGGAAACTGGAGCCTGAGCGCTGGCAGTGCTGAATTCATCCCCGGCACCGGCATTGTGACCTTCAACAAGTCCGGAGGCCTGCAGACTGTCTCAGGACCAGTCAATTTCTATATCGTCACCGATGCCCATACTGGTTCGGCACTTGACTTTCAGGGTCCCACAGTTATCAGCGCTGTGATGAACGTTACAAATATCGTCACCTTCCAAAACTCCGCCACGCTCGGCACCATGCAAAATACCTCCGCCTCTGCTATAGTATCGTTCTACAACGCATACACTTCCAATATCACAAACTATAACGGAGGAGGGGCTCTGCGCTCCTACAGCGGCAGCCATATCAACATTGCCGACCTGGTCCAGAATGGACTATACGGCTCCTTCATAGCCGATAGCGGTCACCTGGAATTCCATCAGGACAGCAGCAGTTGGATAGATCTCAACGGCCCCGTTAACATCCTCAACAACGGCATAATCGATATCTATGGCGGAAGCGTAAGTTGCGACATCGCCTACAACGGCAATGTAACCTTCACCATGGGCAGTGGCTCATTCAATATCAAAAACCGGGGGATCAACATCCCCAATAATGTTAACAGCTGCAGCTTCAACATCAGCGGCGGCACCATTACCACCAATGGCTCCTTCTACGATTACCGCGGCAACTTCAATCCCACCGCTGGGACCCTGAAGTTTGAGGGTACCTCCGATGCCTCTCTCAATATCACCAGTCCCAGTTATATCTATAACCTGCTGGTAAACAAGCCCGTAACCCGTGAGATTGAGGAATCGCTGATCGGGACTGACAGAGACGGCAATCAAGTGTTGACAGAGAGGTCCTCCACCCTCTACGTCAATTCCGTCTCCATCTACGGAGGGATCACCGTAGAGGCTGCCAATACCGTGTCCATCGACGGTGTCTGCAACATGATCGGCGGTGGAGATATCGTGGTCTCCAATGGAGTCTTCCGTATTAATGGCACCACTCTGAACGCCAGTGGCAACATCGATGTGGACCATAGCTATTTTTCCCTCTACCCCGGCTCCACTCTGAGTATTGCCAACAACAAGACCATTTCTATTTGGGCGGGAGGAATCTTCTACTCATTTGCCAGCGCTTCCAACCCGTCGCTTGTAACCCGCAACGGTGCCAGCGGAAACTATGTCTTCAACCTGGAAAGCGGCTCAATGATCGCCGCTGAATACACAACCTTTGAATACATCAGCATATATGGCCTTAACATTAAAACCGGCGCCATGGTGGATACCTATCACGCCTTTACGTATTGCATTTTCCGCAACGGCCCGGCTACCAGCAAACTGCTGACCATCAACAACTCCCAAACCCTCACTATCGACCATGCCAACTTCCCAGTCTTAGGCAGCTACAATGTGTCCAAAACCTCAGACCAGGGCTCCCTGACCTTCACCAATTTCACCGGTGACTTCAGCGGCGCCACCTATGAATGGGATCCCTATAACCGCATCACCTGGGATATGGGCATCGTTCCCGTGATCACAGACCTCCATATCGAACGCCAGGCCCCCAACAACATCCGGCTCTGGTGGACCTATCCTCATCCCTTTACCCAGTTCAAGATCTATGCCTGTAGCACTCCAGGCGGCACCTTTGAGTTGGCAGGCACCACCACAAATCTCTACTGGGTGGGAAGCTCCAGCAATGCTCGGGCTTTCTATAAAGTAGTCGTGGTAGCCCCATAGACAGGTTTCCCGGTACTAAGCTAAAGGCCCCTCCAATGGAGGGGCCTTTTATATTTCATATGCTCCTATAAAGACAAGCTAATCTGGCAGTTTGATCGCGAACCGGCAGCTCTCGCCACCCGAGAGTACTGATTCGATCAGTTCCACCTCCAGGTCCCGCTCATACAGATAATCGAAGAAGAGCTTGGTGAAACCACCGCTGCAATAGCACCAAAGGTCCGGCACGGGAGTTTCGGTGAGGATGGAAAACCGGGTAAAGGGACAATGACAGGCATGAAAACGTTTCAGAAGCGGGTCGCTTTCCTTGAGCCAGGCATCGGGATTGTAGGGTATCTTGCTCACGATGATCCTGTCTCCCTGACGGATGCCAGTCTGGATCTCCTGATGTTCCTTCACATAGTCCACCACTTCCTGGGTGATATACTGCTCAAACCACAGCTTACCGGTATCCGCGTGTTCCTGCAGACGGGCCACCAGGCGCTGGTGTTTTTGCTTCAGAAACTCGTCCAGGTCCCCGCTCTGCTGCCAGAGTTCTTTATCCTCCCGAAAGGCTTCCGGGTTTACCTCGTGATGGTTTCCGGCCAGTACTTTCTGGCAGGAGCCGGGCTCCAAAACCTCTGCCATTCTCTGCAGATAGTTGGTTACGGCCTGGGGATAAGCATCCAGATCAGAGCCCAACTGGGGCATCGTGAGCTCGGAGAACACTTGCACGGAGGCCTCTTCGCCATAGAGACGAATCAATCTGCGTCTTTGGCTCTCGATTACACCCAGCGTTCCCAACAGAGTCACGAGATAGGTGCCGGATTCCTTGCTCTTGATGTGGTCGGCATACCAGAAGAGGACCACGATCCGGTCTGCCGCATCCGGTTTTCCGGCTATATGCCGCGCGCAGTAAGACCTCACGGACTCCAGGCTCATGGCCTGATCCCGGACAAATTCATGATAATGTCCCAGCACCTCACTGGCCAACTCCAAGGTGGAATCTGTCTTTCCACGCTGCTTTAATATCTGGATATAACTTTCTATGCTGTTCATCGGACCTCCACTCGGGCAGATTCGTCCTCAATTTTATGAGCCTCCCTCATCTGGTCAAGCCCTTTCTTCAAATCATGCGGATAGAGGCCTGTTCCCTGATCTCAGGATTCATGTTTCCGCATCCTCTCTTGTCATGGCAGGATAAGCGATTAATATATAATGTAATTCATCATGACTAAGGGAGGTCTTATGCAAAACTGGAGGACTGCTGTCGGTTTTGGAGCGGCAATATGCTCGCTTACCACTCTGATGATACCTGCTATGAGCATTACCATGGCCGCAATTGCACTGGTTTTTTTCTTTTTATCCTCTGGTGATACCAACAAGGGCATGCGTTGGTCCATCTTGGGCATGGCCGTCCTGGCTTTGCTTGGTGATTTGATCTATTTTCTGATAACCTGAACTCATAGGCCGAGTATAAGCACATATCTCCTTATGAGATAGTATCTTCCCCGTCCACTTGAGGTCCCGGGAATACCTGGCAACTGACCAGCGCCCTTGATGAAAGGCAATCGCGGTGTCCGGACCGGAGACTCTCAGCCCGGCTTAGAAACTCAATTTCAACTTCTCTCTCAGGGTCATGAGGTCGATGGAGAAGGGCAATTTGAGTTTGAGGGAAGCAGGCAGCTTTCCTCTGAAAATCAGCAAACTCTTCAGATACAGGGATGCCCACTGGCCCACGCTGTGATCATCAAAAACGATCTCAAAGACATTATCCCGACCGTGGATGGATGCAATGGGACTTGACGGCTCTCTCATGCTTGCCTGCTTACTGCTCTCGTATCTGTTGTACAGGACCAGCTCTTCGTCTATACTCATGTCAAACAGGATCCTCGGACGCGCGTGATAAAACTCGCCTATGATGGCAGGCAACACCAGCCAGCCTGGCTCAGGCAGGAAGCGGGAACGCAGCTCGCAGCTGAGATCAAACTCTGAGAGCACAAAGGATTGGCGTACTTCATGGGGAAGGCCAAACAGCAGATACCTCCCATACCGCTCCCGATCCGGCTGCTCCACAAACTCCCGGGCCTTCATCAGGTCATACAAGCCCACCCTGTCCACCACCACGCTTTGGCTGATCTCTTCCTCAGTGAGCAAAAAGCTGTTACCCGCCAGGGCCAGATAGGCACCTCCCCGCGCTTTGACGATCAGATCTCCGGAGGCCCCAAACTCGGTGAACATACTGAGCTGCAGCGCCTGCCACAGTCCCTGAGACCTGGAATCCAACACCAGACAGCAGATCAAGCTTTTCCCCAGTTCCATCACCCTCACGCTGCCCGGAACTTCCATGTCGGAAATGCTCTCTGGGCTGTAAGACCGAGCTCTGAACCTGCGAGGCTGACGTCTGCATTCCAGGTCATCCCAGTCAAAATCCAGGTCCGGATCTAAGCGCACCGAGTCCAGGTACAGCTCATTAAGCGCGTAAAAAACCTGCTTTTCATAGATCGGGTTCATCTTCTTCGTCCCTATATCTATATGTGGGGGAGGCGGGAATTTCCTGACATAATCTTTGCAGGAAGACCTCAAACAGCACCCTCATCACATCTTCCGATACACGTCTTTCCCTGATCAGGTCTTTCAACTTGCGCGTCAGCCTGGATTTGAGCTGATAGACGTTGTCCTGGCTCTCGTCCGCCAGTCTGATGGTGGGCCTGCTCATCATGTTTTCATAGAGATAACAAAGGACGTTGAGGCTGCGGGGCTCCCAGTTCTCCAGGAGCCAGTTATAGAGCTGAGTCGCCTCGCGTTTGATCTCGCCCCGGTGCAACAGCTCATCCAGGCTGCGATATCCGCCCTCCTCCTCTTTTTGGACGCGCCTTTGAAATTCCGATCTCACCGGATCGTGCAGATATTTGACCTCTTCTTTGTTGCAACGGACCAATTTGTGATCCAGCACCCTGTGAAAATACCCGTATCTGCCCGCTTTTGGAACCCCTTCCAGACGGGCACGGACCGCCTCGAGATCATGGCTGGCGCGCCTGTAAACACAACCCGATCTGGATATCTGGCTGGGCCAGAAGTCCAAATCCGCCCTGCGGCAAAGTCTGCGGATCAGTTCACTCTGTGTCATCCTGTTCCTGCTCGCGAAGCAGATCAAGTTGTAATACCCGCGGCTGTATTTGTGGGCTTTACCGGGCTGCAGATACACCCATACCCGCTTCAGGACCGTTGTGTTGCTCAGGCCACGATTGCCGTATCCCCATAGCCAGGTCTTGTAACCCACTTCATCGTTGCCATCCCCGTGATACATAATCTCTCCTTGATAGAAAACGTTACATATAAAATCTAAACCGCAAGCCTGGTTTAACAAGGCCAAAGATGGTATGCGTTACGCGTTATGCGTTATGCGTTATGCGTTATGCGTTATGCGTTATGCGTTATGCGTTATG
>ERZ795059.3650-NODE-3650-length-14898-cov-8.940915_pt1 | contig 14898 bp, 25 predicted proteins | sample MGYA00375143_ERZ795059 | MGnify/ENA primary metagenome ERZ795059 (study PRJEB30188, sample SAMN05720168) | activated sludge metagenome | isolation source: Anaerobic digester | place: USA | collected 2015-01-07 ... | reverse complement strand
AGATTGTTTAGAAGTGATGAAAGATATACCAGATAAGAGTATTGATATGATACTTTGTGATTTACCCTACGGAACGACTGCCTGTAAATGGGATACTATAATTCCTTTTGAACCACTTTGGGAACAGTATTAGACCCATTTGCAGGTTCAGGTTCTACATTAGTTGCTGCTAAAGATTTAGGGTTTAACTTTATAGGAATAGAAAAAGAAGCTGAATATTGTAAAATAGCCGAAGCCAGATTAAATGGTGTGCCACAGAAATTATTATAAACTTTATGCCCCTTGAACTCTATTTACTATTTCTCTTTACTGGCTTATTAATTTTTATCTCTTTTGTAATTGATTATAAAAATAGAAAATAAATTTATGAAAAAAGATAATACAATTCCATTTAATCCTAATAATCCCGATCATCAGAAAGGATTTGTAAAATGGGTTGAAAAAGTAAGTAAGAGAAAAAAACCAAAATATACTGGAGTTTTAATGCAGAAAAAGCTTTATAATTTATTAAAAACAATAAATAAATATGAAAATAAAAAGATTTTTTGAAATTTATTATAAAAAAATTAATTATAAAGATGAAATAGAAGTTAAAATACTTATAGGTTGGTTTTGGATTATTCTTATTATTTTAATAATTATATTTTAATATGACCCCCACTAACCACATAATCCAACTACTATTCTCGGCTGATGATAGAGAAAACCTGCCCAAGTTAAGACAAATTTCTTCTCGGATTTCTATTGAGAATCTTTTGAGCTTAGAATACCAGCAGAAATTAATTAAAGATATTAATAAAATAATAAAGAAGAATTATTAAAAAAATAATATGAAAAAAACAAAAATATGTGATTGTGATTTAATTGATTGTAGGTGTGAAGAAAAGATAAAAATAATGAAAATAAAAATCCCCGAGCATGAAATTCAGAAAACAGTATTAGAGTATCTGGGCTATCAGAAAGATATCTATTTCTTTAGAGCAGGCAGTGGAGCGATTAAAACCGATACTGGGCGCTATTTTAAAACTGGCAAGGCGGGCTGTCCTGATGTTGTCTGTTGTATTAATGGCACTTTTGTTGGTTTGGAAATTAAGACAGACAAAGGCAAATTAAGTCCAGCTCAGCAAGAAGCCAAACAACAAATAGAAAAAGCAGGGGGACTTTATATCGTAATTCGTGATATTAAAGATTTAGACCATTTAATATTTAACACTTCAAAAAAATATGAATAACATTTCTGATAGAGATTTTTATCACCAAAAAAACGAAACAAAACCATTAAAGATTGAGTATACCAGTGGGGATTTTATTGAAGAGTATAAAATAAGCAATCAAAAGCCAACCTTAACTCAACCCAAACAAAAGAGAAAATTTGGTAGATTTGATTGGTTTATGAACGGAACCTTGTTTGGGTATATTTTGGGAATGTTAGTTATGTGGTGGATTATTAATAAAATTAATTAAAATAATGATTTGTAAAAAATGCCACAAAGACAAGAGTGATGATTGTTTTCCGGTGGATCACGGGTATTTAACTCACGTTTGTAAGGCGTGTCGTTATCAGAAACGGAAAAGGACAGATTGGTGGACAAATGAAAAAAAAGAGCATCCAGACCGCTTTTGTCGGGTTTGTGGTGTTAGATTTAATGGCATTTTAAAGAAAAAACAATCAGAAATAAAACCTAAATTGTGTGAAGATTGCGCCAAGACTTGACACACGAGTGATTTTTTGTATATAATAAGGGTGCAAGTATAATTTACCCCATAATTATGCTAAAAATTAGAAAATTCGCGTCTGAATTTGTGGTGTCTGATCAACAGCCATAAATTTGGATGCGAGTTTTTTTATTACTCGGGTTTATAGTATGAAGTACACCTTAAACTTCTTTATGCCTAAATAAGAGGGCTACCAATGTGTCAGACCCTCTCTTGGCATCAAAAAATATGGAACTTAAGATAAAATGCAGTAGGTGCAAGAAAGAGTTTATTAAGGTTGGCGATGAATTTGTAGAAGTTGATGATAAAAAGTTTTGCGATAACTGCGAATTTTGGAGTTTTGTTAAACATAATAAGAAAAATAAGAAATAAAATATGGATATCAAAATTTTTTCTATTTGTTTTAGTATATTTGCTTTAATTTTTAATTTATCTTATTTAATTTGGATAATTAGGAAATAAAATATGGAAGAAGTTGAAAATCCTGCCATCAGGAATAATTCAGGAAGAATGCCAGATGGAACATTTGCGAAAGGTTTTAGCGGAAATCCATCTGGAAGACCAAAAGGAACTCTGAAGGATTATGTCCGTCAGAAGTTTGTGTTAATGTCTAATGAAGAAAAAGAAGAGTTTTTAAAGAATATTACCCCTGAAATGCAATGGCGGATGGGAGAAGGAAATCCAAAACAAGATACAGAAATGGGTGGAGAAATAATAATTCATAAACCAATATATGCCGGACAATCTATACAAGGACACCTTAGCGACGCGCAAGATATTCTCACTCCGGAAGAGAATCAGAGCAGTGGCCGGGGGGACATCAGCGAGCAAGACAATTAGTATTTTAATTTGGCTGATTGATTATGGCCAAAGCACTAAAAATGAAGTGATGACAGTAGTGGCGGAAAGTGTGCCTCATTTAAAGCTGGGAGCGATTAGAGATTTTATTAGCATTATGCGCAGTCAGGGTTATTGGGATGATAGAGCGTGGAACGCCAGTAATTTTACCTATACTTTTCCAGATAAAACTATTTTAGAGTTTATAAGTTTTGATAAATTTGGCAAAGCACACGGACCAAAACGGGATATTTTATTTATCAATGAAGCTAATAACTTGCCATACAACATTGTTGATCAGCTGATTACCAGAACTAAAAAAATTGTTTGGATGGATTGGAACCCGACTAATGAATTTTGGTTTTATACTGAAATGCTTAACAAAAGAAACGATATTGATTTTATTACTTTAACTTATCAGGACTGTTTAAATGTTTTAGATCCGGTGGTAGTGGCAGAAATTGAATCACATAAACACAATAAAAGTTGGTGGAAAGTTTATGGTGAAGGTCAATTAGGTGAAATTGAAGGTTTAATTTATCCCGGCTGGAAGATAATTGATGAAATACCGTACGAAGCTAGATTAGAAAGGCGTTGGTTGGACTTTGGCTATACTAACGACCCCTCAGCAATCGGTGAGATTTATTACTATAATGGCGGGTGGATACTTAATGAGCTTTTATATCGTAAAGGAATGAGCAATAAGCAATTAGCAGATTTCTTAAATGCTTTAGATAGAGCGCAAACAACCATCGTGGCTGATAGCGCTGAACCTAAAAGCATTGATGAGTTAAGAGCTTATGGGCTTAATGTGGTAGCTAGTCAAAAAGGAAAGGATAGTGTAGTGGCTGGCATTCAATTAGTGCAAGACCAGCCAATTAGCGTCACCAGAAATAGTTTTAACATCTTAAAAGAGCAAAGGAATTATATGTGGATGGTAGATAAAAATGGCAAAACGATTAATGAAGAAGACCCAGGATGCGCTAATCATCATATGGCTGGCATCAGATATGCCTTATCAACACTGGGAAGACTAAAACAAGAAGAGAATTACTGGGATAGAATATTTAAAGACGAATTTCAACCAACACCTAATCAAAATTTTAATCCAGGAAAATAATTAAAAAATCGTTTTATGGAAGACTACAATTTTTCACAAGCTGAAGTTATCAATGCTTCGCAAGCATTTAGGGGTGATTTTAAACCAAGAGAAGAGCCCAAAATTGACCCCGTTATCTCTGAGATAGTGGGGAAACCAATAAAGGTCACTAATCCAACCTTAATAAGCATTGTGGTTAAGTATAAAAAAGCCAGAGGAGACAGTGATGAGCCGGATAATTTTTTACAAAACCCTGACTTTATTGCTGAATTAAAAGAAAAATTATGAAAAAAATACTACAACATCAAAGAGAACAAATATTGGAGTTAATGTTTAAGAGAGCTATTTCTAAAAAATGGAGTGAAAAAGTAATAGCAGAAACACCAGAGGAGATTAAAGAATTGTGCGAAAGGGAAGATCTTGATAAAAAAAGCGAGGAGTTTAAAGTTCATGAGAAAGAATGTAATGAATATTGGTCACATCTTGATAATTTGGAAAAGATAGAAAAAGCCAATGAAGGCGATCTTTTTGCTTATCGTGTACTTGAACAGTGTGCCAAAGAAATTAATGCTTTAATCAAATGATTAAAATAACACTACGAGTTTTAGGTAAAGAATGGACACAACAAGGCAAAACGGTTGCCGATGCTTTGTCTAAGTTTGATTTGGAATGGCAAGAGATTAAAGGTAGGGGAGTGATGTTTTTGACTAAAGGAGATAAAACAATTGAAAAGATGTTTAATGCTCCCCAAATCAGAAGAATGTTTAATAATAAAACTGCTTGTTCATTTCAAGCTAAAAATCTGGAACTTTTGTTAAATTAACAATTTAATTCCAAAAAATCGTTTAAATAGTTTGGTGATGTCTTATAAGGTCACCAAGTTTTCTTAAACGATTTCTTGGTCTCCTTATAGGACACTACTAAATTAGTGTCCTTTTTTTATATGACTACCAATAATATTTTCGATTACATTGTCGAGGAAGAAGTTAATTATTCTAAGCCCATTGAATTAGAGGATGGGTGGTTTTGGTCAATGAAAGATCAACTAAGACAGTCGTTTTTGTATCTTAATTCGCAATTTAGCGAAGAAAACGAAAATCGTTTTTTAAGACCATTTAGAAACATTGTCTTGCCAATTCTTAATATTCATTATCGGACAGAGGGGTTTGACGTTAAAGATATTGAGCTTTATGTAGACAATCCCGATGAGTATTTTAAATCTCTTTTAATTCGTAAGTATCACCAGAAATGGGCGTTAGAGAATAGCATTGACACTTTTATTGATGAGATGGTGGAGAGTTATTGTAATTATGGCGGGGCTTTGGTTAGGAAAACAGAATCTGTTAAACCAGAGGTGGTTGATTTAAAAACTATTGCATTTTGCAACCAAAATGATTTATTAAATTATCCTTTTGCAATTAAACACGAAATGAGTTTTGCTCAGTTAAGAAAAGAAGGAAAAAAGCGCAGATGGGGTGGGGAAGGGTCTGATATTGATATTGAAACTCTCATTCAGTTGGTTAAGAAAGAAGACAAAGACATGGTGGAGATTTACGAAGTACACGGCACTTTACCAATAGAATGGTTAAGCGGCGAAGATGTTGTTGGTGAAAGTGAAAAAGATGTAAATCAGATACAAATAGTGGCTTTTTATAAGAAAGAAAATAATCAAAAACAGGGGGTATGCTTGTTTAAAAAACAAATGCCAGAATTGCCGTTTAAGTTTTTAAAGCGTGATGATATTAAAAACAGGGCTTTGGGTAGGGGAGCTATTGAAGAATTGTTTGAATCACAGCTTTGGACTAATTGGCACGAAGTTAAATTAACTGAAATGAAAGATGCGTCGGCTAAAACAATGTATTGGACTGATGATCCATCTCTTAAGGGTCGCAATAACTTAAAAAATGTTGACAATAATGAACTTTTACACATACAAGCTAATAGCAGAATATCGCAGCTTGATACTTTTCCGCGCAATTTAGCAGTGTTTAATGATGGTGTTGAAAGGTTTTGGCAACACGCTCAACTATTAGGGGCAGCTCCCGAAGCATTGATGGGCGAAACACCATCTTCTGGCACACCATTTAAACTTTATGAAGCTCAGCAAATGGAAGGTAAGAGTATGCACAAATACCGACAAGGTAAGTTAGCGGTCTTTATGGATGAAATTTATCGGGATTGGATTTTACCTCATTTGGCTAAAGAAACAGTAAAAGAACAAATATTTATGCAAGAGCTTTCAGCTAACGAGTTACAAGAAGTAGTTGATAAAATAGTTGTTAAAAAAGCCAATGATTTTAAAAAGAGAATGATCTTGGGATTACAAGAAGTGGATGAGGAGATGGTAGAGATGTATAAGCAAAAAGTTAAAGAAGATTTTATTAAAAAAGGTAACAAAAGATTTTTTGAGATATTAGCTGGTGAAATGAAAGATATTAGTTTATCGGTGATGACCAACATTGCTGGTAAGCAAAAGAATTTAGCCCTGTTGACTGACAAACTGGTTAATGTGTTGAGGCAGTATATTGCTACCCCACAGATACGACAAGATCCTGAAATGACAAAACTACTTAATACCATTCTTGAAAGTTCTGGATTATCGCCAATTAATTTTGGGGCTGCGCCAACATCAACACCAATGGTTGCCAGTGCATCTACTCAACCATTAAAACAATTAGGAGAGACAACAACTCCTGAACAATTATGATTAATGACTTATTACAAAGCAAATTAGAAATATTGGCTGATGATGATTTGGCTTTAACAGCCATTGAAGCCGTTTTTAATGACAGAGTTGAAAGTGAGAAGCCCGTTTTGGTTGGTAATGAAACAAATGAGGTGTTGGGGGAGAAATATCGTTCTTTTGTTACTGCTCAAGAAATAATTAAACTCTCTTTAGGAGATATTAAAAACTACAAGAGAATTAAAGAAAATAATAATAGCTTTAATAAAGCTAAATAATCTTATGAAAAAAACAATTATTATTCTGGTCTTGGTTCTTGCGGTGTGTGCTGGCTTTATTGTTGGCGCATACAAAGGTCGAGAACAAGGACTTTTAAGCAGCGTGACAGTTGGCAATGAATATAAAGCCACCACGACTCCGTGGTTTCAAAGTTGGACAGATCAAAGTCTTGATACTGGCCCTGGCACATTAGGGTAAGTGGTTATTACCAAAGCCGGTGATGTGGAATTTATGTTAATGGATGCTACTTCTACCCAATCTTATAACAAGGGGCTGGGCGGTTCTGCAACCTCTACCAGAACCTTAGCTTCTTTTCCGCCAAGCACTGCTGCCGGGACTTATGTTTTTGATGTGAATTATAACTTGGGTTTGTTTTTAGATGTAGTTTCTGGAACGTTGGGAACTTCAACAATTATGTTTAGATAATTTAAAAATTAACTTTTAAAAATGTATGCTATATGACAAAAAAATGTCTTCTTTAAAAGACAAAATTCTTAATGAATCGCAAGCGGAAGTGGTCGAGCCCGCTAAAAAGAAAATTAATAAAGAAAAAAAATATGGAAAAAAGAAAAAATAATAATGGAATAATTTACGTAGTTATTTCATTGCTGGTCGCTTTATTGGTCGGCGGAGTGGGATATGCTTATTCTAACTCTCAAACCGTCAATGTAAGCGGCGGAAGCACATATAACTACAACGAAGCCGAGCAAACAGTAAATTCTGAAGAACCAAGTTTTGGAGCTACTGTCGGTGGTGATTTTTATACGCCAGTTCAATTTTTTGATACTGTGCAGCCCTCTGTTAAGAGTTTCTGTAATATCAAAATCAATTTAGCTGAAAAAGCTACCACTTCAATCGCTAATCCAGACGATTTGGGTCACTGGTGTAATAACACCGGCAAAGATGTGTGGATTAAGAATTGGTTTATTGACTTTAAAGATCCGAATGATTTATTTGGTTCTCACTTTACCGTTGGAACAACCACTTGTGCAACAGGAAATACCATTAACAAAGATGGCTTGTGTTCTAAAAGTTTAACTGCGACCACTACAGCGACACTTTTAGCATCTACTGTTGTTAATACAACCACCAGATCGTTTATCTCACCACATACGCAGGTGACAAACGGTTTTTTTGTGGCAGCAAGACCAGGAACATATTATTTGGATAGCTCTGGCGCTACTAGCACTCCATTTTTGTTAGGATCTGACGTGTGTTTGGTGGCTTATTCTGATCGTAGTGGTGCAACTACCACAGATGAGGCTACGCATGGTTTTGCTGGGTATGGTAATGGATATTTGTGTGCTGAAACAGTTATTACTTATTAACGAGAGTTAAGCTCTAACTTAACAAATTAATTTGCTGGTGTTTTTACCAGCTTAAACAAATCCTATGGAAGAAGAAAATATGGAAAATCAAGATGCCTTAAATCTTGAGGGTGATCAAGACACTAATCTTGAAAACGAAGGTTCTGATAATAACGAAGAATTGGTTAAAACCAAGGAATACGCTAAAAATCAGAAAATTCGGGCAGAAAAGGCCGAGCAAGAACTTAAGTTTTTGCGCAGTAAAATCAAAGAAACATCGGAGACCGAAACTCCTAAAAATGAGGAAAAAAAACAATCAAACGAACCAGATTATGCTAAATTGGCTTTTTTGGAAACGAAAGGAGTTAGTCATCCAGACGATCAAAAGATTGTCCAAGACGAAGCTAATCGTTTAAACCTTCCTCTAACAGATGTTTTGGGGATGGAACATATAAAGACCAAATTAAAAAGTGCTCAATTACAGCGTGAAGCTGAAATTGGGATGCCATCTGGCAGTGGCAAATCAAGTGGTTCTGCTAAAAATTCAGTTGATTACTGGATTGATAGAAAAAAAGCAGACGGAAGTTACGATACCCCACCCGATATCGCTTTAGCCAATCAAGTAATTGATGCCAGGATGAAGCGTGATGTTGAGGGTAATAAGTTTTCTGATGAACTTTTTTAATCTGGTATGGTCGGCGTTTGATTTTGAATTAATTAAAATTTATAAATTTTATGGCAAATACCGTTGTTTGATTTCCAGACAACTATAAATCCTTTCTAATTAATGGCGAAAACCCTGCAGAGGGCAACGCTCAACAAGCCGTAAGGCAGTTGCAGAGACTAAACGAAAGGACGCCTATTTATGGTAAAAGGTGATGCAATAGTCCGAACTGCGAATATAACAAAAAAAATCGCAGAGATAAACAGAAATGTTTATCCTACTTTTATGAGATATAATCCTGAAGAATATAAACGTAATAAAGAAAAATATATAGAACGACAAAAACGATACAGAGGTGGAAAAAATCGTGAACAATATTTGGCAAAAGCAAAAAAAAGAAGCAGAGAGTGGTATAAAAATAATAAAGAGAAAAGATATGAATATAACCGCCAATGGTGGAAAAAGCATATTGAAGAATTAGGAAAGTTGGTGGGTAGACCACGACCGCATAATTGTGAAATATGTGGTCAAGAGGGGGTTATCGTTTTTGATCACGACCACAACACAGGAAAATTTAGAGGTTGGATTTGCGAAAGATGTAATACTGTTTTAGGAAAAGTTAAAGATGACATAGGAACATTAAACGATTTAATAAAATATCTTAAAAAAAGTAAGTAACAATGAGGTGGAATAAACATGATTACGTCCAGAGAATGCGCGACAGAATTAATACTCCAACTACATGGTCAGATGTTCTTTTAGTTAAATATGCTGATGTTAGAACAATCGTTGGTGCATATATGTCAACAGAACCGAGCGCTGTAACTGGTACTCGCGGGACAGCTTATGCTTATAATGATTTTGCTCTAACAGCTGATACTTTAACAATCAGCTCTACCAAGATGATAGCAATGTTTATTGATGAAGCAGACAGAATTCAACAGAATTATGTCTCTCAAATGACCATTGCTGAATTTCAAGGCAAAAAGATTTCTGAGAAATTAGAATCTTTAATGTTGGCTGAACATGGCAGTTGGAAAGATTTTGGTGCGACTGACTTAGCTAATACTGGTGATGACGATACCACCGCTATTACTGTTAGTGCGTCAAACGTTGATGATCTTATTCGCGCTATTAAACGCAAACTCTATGCCAATAATGGCGTGGATTTGGCTGTTCAAAATGGAATATTTATTGTCTGGCGTGCTGCTGACTTTGAACTTTTAGAAGCATTTGTACAAGCCAATGGCTTTACAGAAGCTGATATTGCTTTAAAGAATGGCATTCCAGTACAAAAAGCGTTCCGCTATATGGGCGTTGATCATTACTTGTCCAATAGTCATACTGCTGGTCATGTCTTTGCTGGTATTAAGAAATGCGGTGAATTGGGTATTTTGCGTGGTACGTTCGGAAAGGTTAAATTCCTTGAAGATCCACCCGCATCAGTTACTACCGCTGCTCCTAAATCTGGCTTGGGCATTGTCTCTCGTGTTGACTATGGCTTTAATTGGCCAGCTCAATTAGCTGAATTTTTCATGGATATTAATGTAGCGTAATTGTTAATATATTCTGCTCTCCACTGCGTGAGAGCAGAGATATGTTAAAAATAGCTATTGGTGTTCCCTGTAATCGTTTGATTAAACCAAAAACAGCCCAGTCATTGTTGGATTTGGTTGCGTATTCAAAAGATGTTGAATTTTGTATCTTAGTTTCTAATCGTGGTTATAATACTTCGGAAAATAGAAATTGGATAGTAACTCAAGCAGTTAAAAATGGTTGTGATTATCTATTTTTTGTAGATGATGACATGATTATTCCGGCTGATACTTTAGTTAAACTATTAGCTCATAAGAAAGATATTGTTGGTGGGGTGTATAAAACTAAATATGAAGTCCAAGCAGATGTGGCGGAGTATTTTGATGAGGAAAGACCACAAGGACTTTTTAAAGTAAAAGCACTTGGTACTGGTTGTTTATTAATTAAAACCGATGTGTTTAGAAAGTTGCCTCAGCCGTGGTTTAAATACGAGTGGTTTCCTAATGGAATGGTGAAACGAAGCCACGATTGGATATTTTGTGAAGACGCTAGAAACGCTGGTTATGACGTCTGGGCAGATAATACTTTAGAAATTAAACACATTGGACAAAAAATTTATTAGTTATGTGTAATCAATGTGGCAAATGTTGCCAAAATATTATTTTACCATTAGGAATTTTCCTTGATGAAGACGACATCAGGTGGGTTGAATATCACGGGTTGGGGGTAATAGAAAAAGATGGCAAGCAACAGATAAAGATTAATCACCCGTGTTCTAAGTTAGTTGATAATAAGTGTTCCATTTATAAAGATAGACCAGAAATTTGTCAAATATATATATGCTAAAAATAACCATTGGTTTACCAGTTTACGGAGGTTTTTATCCCCAAACATTACAATGTTTATTAGAATTGGTTAATCATGGAGGTTATGATTTTCACATTGTAGTGGCTGAGAATGGTTACACTATTGCTGAAAACAGAAATTATATCGCAGTTAAAGCATTAAATAATAATTCTGATTATATTTTAATGATTGATTCTGATATGACTTTTGAACCAGATTTGTTAGATAAGCTGGTTGCAGATGATAAAGACATTTTGGGAGTAGCTTACCACCCCAGAAGTGATACTGGACAGATAATTAAATTTTTAGACGAGGTTAATTTTATAAGATTAGAACAGAGTAATGATCCAAAATATAAACAAACCTTTGAATGTCATGCTACTGGCACAGGAATAATTTTAATCAAAGTAGAAGTGTTTAAGAAAGTCCCCCGTCCTTGGTTTGAATTTGAATTTTACGATACAGGGCAATGTAAGTTGGGTGAAGATTGGTATTTTTGTGAAAAAGCTAAAAAATATAATATAAAAACTTTTACTAATCCGATTGTTAGAATCGGACACATTGGAGAAAAAATTATATGAAATACTTTCAAACAGTAACAATTTCAGCAGCAGACCCAGCTGTTTTTACTTGCGTGGATCACGACTTAAATTTGGGGGATGAGATAATTTTAGAAACTACTGGCACTTTGCCAACTGGTCTTTATGCTCATAATGGCACTGATTATCCAGAACAAAGTTATTATGTGATTAGGAATGGTTTTACTTCTTCTACTTTTCAGGTATCAACAGAAAATTGGGATGATTATGCCGGTGACCCAATAGCAACAACCGCCGCTGGTTCTGGCACTCATTCTTTTTTAAAAATTAATAATGACAAAATAACTACACGACAACGTTCGTTTAAATAAAATGGCCAATAAAATTGACTTTACAATTTACGCCCCTTCATCTGGTATTTCCCAAAGCCCCTTGGTTGGTTTTCAAGATGTTAGAAATCTTGATATTTTTTCAACTCCAGGTGTAGTTAAACTTAATAATGCTTTGGAAAAAGAATCGGGTACAACAATTGAGGGGCAACCTTTGTGGTTAGTTAAAAGTAATGCTTCGCCAGCTAAGATTTATTGTCTTGATGCGGGCGGGGTAGTTTATGCTTCGGCTGATTCTGGTGATTCTTGGGCTAAGGTAACTGGCAACACTGCTGGTGGAGCAGGACAAGGATTGGCTGTTTGGAAAGACTATTTGTTTGTGGCTTATGGGAATGGCATTGATGTTTATGGACCGATTTCTGGGACGCCCAGTTGGTCAAAAGCATGGTTAGCTTTAACTTCTGACAGCGCATTTCAGCCAATGTTGGTAAGTGCTTTAGATGGTAATTTGTATGTTGGTAATGGGCGATATGTGGCTAAAATACAAGAAAATACTGGTCAAAATTTTGCTCCTGGTACTGGGGCAACTTATACCGCTACGGCCGCTTCTTTAACTTTACCGGAAGATTATCGTGTTAAATGTTTGGCCGAACAGGGCAATAATTTAATGATTGGCACTTGGCAAGGAACTAATGTTTATGATGTTAAAAAAGCTGATATATTCCCTTGGGATTGTAGCTCAACAACTTATGGTCAGCCAATTCAAATAGCTGAATGTGGTGTTCATGGGCTTTTAACTATCAACAGCACTCTTTATATTTTAGCTGGGGTTGAAGGCATGGTTTATAAAAGTAATGGAGTGCAAGCGTGGCCAATAGCTCAGATTCCACAATCAATCGCTGATATATCGGGCGGTAAATATCTTGAATGGTATCCTGGAGCAATTTGTAATTATAAAAATAGATTAACTTTTGGCGTAGGCGAGGGCGGTTCCGCTAAAACTGTTGGTGGAATGGGAGTTTATTCAGTAATGGAAACGACGAGAGGGAGCATTTTAAATCACGAACATACAATTTCTACTGGCTCTGATGGATCTTCATCTATTGTTAAAGTGTCGGCTCTCTGTCCGGTAACAAGAGACCAAATAACAGTTGGTTGGAAAGATGATACAACTTATGGCATAGACAGAACTAATACCGCCGCTTATACCACTTCTTATAGGGGATATTTTATTACCCCCCTTTATCGTATTGGTCGCAACAAAAATCCAAAAAAAATGAGTGATATTGAATTTCAATTAGTTAAAAAACTGGCAACTAATGAAGGAATAAAAGTGGAGTATCGCAATAATTTAACTGACAGCTTTACTACGCTTGGCACTTTTCCTTATTCAACTTACAGTGTTAAATTTATTATTTCCTATTTGTTGGATTTAATTAATTTAGGACCAAGTGGCATACCCAGTAGCGAATTTTTGCAATTAAAGGTGTCTTTGACGGGTACAACTACAAGCCCACAACTTTATGCATTAATTTTAGAATAAATGGAAATTAACGACACACCAGAATTAAATTTCATACCAGCACAACAAACTGTTAGCTCTGGTTCAGCGTCAGGAAATAAAGAACCAGAACTTAACATGCTGGTAAATCAAACAAATGATACTTCCAATGTGGTGACTGGTGGTGGTGGTTCGGTTTTAAACCAAGGAACGCTAACTTCGCCAAATTATAAAGTTGGGTCAGCTGGTTGGAAGTTAGATAGTAATGGTGATTTAGAAGCATCCAGTGGCACCTTTAGAGGCACGCTTTCTGCCTCTACAGGTACCATTGGAGGTTGGAGTATTAACGCGACTTCTATTTACACCGGCACAGAAGACCATTCGGGATATACCGCCAACGCTGGAGATTTAACAATTTATTCTGATGGTTCAGACGCATCTATTCACGCTAAGAATTTTTATTTAGACACATCGGGAAATTTGGCTTGTACTTCTGCTACCATTTCTGGAGCAATCACAACTGGTGTTGGCTCATCTATTTCTGGTGATTATGTTGATGCTTTAAGTGTGGCTAAATTATCAGCGGGGACGATAAGTTCCAAAGCAATTACTTTAGCGGTTACACCAGATGCTGGTGATTCTAAAATTCAAGCTGGTAAGACAGATTTTACAAATTCAGAAACTGGTTTTATTTTAGGCATTGATGATTCTGATTCTGATAAAGCGAAGTTTTACTGTGGCACAGCCACTGATTATGTTTATTTTGATGGTACAAGTTGGATTGCAACTAATTTAGCGCAAAGTTTTGCCTTTACCGCTGGGGAAGCCCTGACAGCCAATGACGCTCTTTCCATTATTAATGTTGATCAAGAATTTTTAAGCTCTGATGGCACAGAAGATTTGGGGACTGGCACTTCGGAAAAATTAGCTCAATCATTTCAAACCGCTTTAACTGGCGCAAAGATTTGGGGTTGTATGTTTGCTATTTCTAAAAATGGTTCACCAGTTGATAATGTTTATGTCACTTTAGAAGCTGATAGCAAAGGTTCGCCATCTGGCACGCCACTGGCAACTTCTCAATCAGTAAATGGGGCGAATTTAGCAACTGGCGCGGCAAACATAGAATTTATTTTTGCCACTCCTTATGCCCTAACTGCTTCAACTGATTATTGGTTAGTTCTTCAAAGAGATGATGCTTTAAGTGGTAGTAATTATTACAAGGTCAGAGATAATGCGGCTGGTGGTTATACTTCTGGAGCGGCTAAATATTTTGACAGCCCTAATTGGGGCGCTTTAACAAATTTTAAATTTGCGACTTTTATTATTAAAGCTGGTAATGTCTATAAATCAAAAGCTGATTATGAGGCACTGGTTGATGGCTTTGTCGGATTTGCCAGAGCCGCGGCTGATGCCGCCGCGACAGTGGAAGCGCAATTAACTGGTATTGTATATAAAGCCAGCTGGGGACTGACCGAAGGTAAGCAGTATTTTTTAACTGATACAGCTGGGGCAATCGGCACTACCGCTGGCACTTATTCTAAAAAAGTAGGCAAAGCAATTAC
>ERZ795059.3648-NODE-3648-length-14908-cov-5.917121_pt1 | contig 14908 bp, 10 predicted proteins | sample MGYA00375143_ERZ795059 | MGnify/ENA primary metagenome ERZ795059 (study PRJEB30188, sample SAMN05720168) | activated sludge metagenome | isolation source: Anaerobic digester | place: USA | collected 2015-01-07 ... | reverse complement strand
GATTTTAATCATCTTTATTAATGTGGCAATAATTACGGCGGTAATTTTTGGTTATATTTATAATGTATCGCGAGATATTATTAAATCAAATCTTAATAAAAATTCCGAGTTGCTTCTTAATTCTACAGTAGGCAAAGTAGAAAAAATACTTACAGGTATTGAAAAAGTGCCCGATAATTTTGCGCGAATTGTGGAAAAACGTAAACATAGCGATGACGAACTGCTTGAGATTTTAACAAATGTAGTAAAAAACAATGAATCTATTTACGGCTCGGCAATAGCATTTGAATCGGAATATTATGCAAATAATAAAAAATATAACTCGTTATATGTATATAAAGAGGATGGGACAATATACTCCAAACCTTTAGGGAACGAGAATTATGATTATTATACATGGGAGTGGTATAGTAAACCCAAGGAACTTGGGCATTCTGTTTGGTCTTTACCCTATTTTGACGAAGGGGGAGGAAATATATTGATGTGCACTTATTCGGTACCTATGTATAAATACGATAATTTTGGGAGTAAAACGTTTATCGGTGTATTTACTGCTGATGTATCGTTGGATTGGCTAAGTGAAATGATTTCATCCGTAAAAGTGGAAAAAACGGGGTATGCATTTTTAATTGCCAAAAACGGGGTAATAATTACACACCCTTTGCAAGAACTTATTATAACCGAAACTATTTTTAGTATTGCCGAAAGAGCAAAATCGGAACAGTTGAAAATTATTGGTAAAAATATGATAAACGGCGAGACGAGTTTTGCCGAAATAGAATATAAAAATATTGCTTCGGGAAAATTAAGCTGGATTGCATATGCTCCTGTAAATAGAAATATGTGGTCTTTAGGCATCGTTTATCCTGTAGATGAGTTTACTGCTCCTTTAAATAACTTGTTTAAAGTAGTTATTACGATGTCGGTAATTGGGGGTATTATACTATTGTTGGCAATAATATTTATATCCAATTCAATAACAAACCCTTTGCGAAAATTAGTAAACGCAACAAATAATTTTAGCGAAGGAAATTTTGATATTGAAATACCCAAATACAAATCTAAAGATGAAATTGCAGAATTAACCGATTCGTTTTCGGCAATGCAAAATAAATTAAAAGATACGATTGGAAAATTGCGGAAAGCAAAAAAAGAACTTGAAGAATACAACGAAACATTGGAAATAAAAGTAAAAGAAAGAACTGCAGAAATTGAAGCTAAAAATATAGAGTTGGCAAAAGCTTTAAGAAACGTAAAAGAATTAAGTACTATAGGACAGCAAATAAATTCTACGCTAAATTTAGAATCAATATTTAATACCGTTTATGAAAGCGTAAATAGTTTATTGGATGCCAATACTCTTTTAATTATGCTTGCAAATAACAAAGAAAATACTTTGGAGTGTAAACTTGCTATTGAAAACGGAGAACGTTTGCCGGAATTTGGCTTTAGTTTGGAAGATAAAAACCGGTTTGGTGTTTGGTGTTACGATAACAAACAACCGGTGTTTATTAATGACGTGGATGTGGAATATATAAACTATATTGCCCATAGAAACAAACCAAAAGCAGGTACATATGTGTCTTCACTTATTTATTTGCCTTTAATGGTAGGCGATAGAATTATTGGGGTTATTTCGTGCCAAAGTTTAAGTAAAAATGCATATACCGAAAGTCATCTTAATATATTAAAAAACTTGGCTATATATACTGCCAGTGCTTTAGAAAATGCTTTTGCGTATGAAAAAGTTAATTTGGCAAACAAGGAATTAAAGGAAGCCCAAGCCCAATTAATTCAAGCAGAAAAAATGGCATCACTTGGTCAATTAACTGCAGGAATTGCGCATGAAATTAAAAATCCTTTAAACTTTATTAATAATTTTTCCGAGCTATCAATTGATTTATCGAAAGAGCTATCGGAAGAGTTGGAAAGCCAAAAAGATAAATTGGATGAAAAATCATTAGATTATATTAATGAGATTTTGGGAGATATTTCGCACAATGTTAAAAAAATAAATGAACACGGAAAAAGAGCCGATAGTATTGTTAAAGGAATGTTGTTACACTCTCGAGGAAAAGCAGGCGAAAAACAAAAAACCAATATTAACGATTTGGTAGCAGAATACCTTAATTTAGCTTATCACGGCTTTAGAGCACAAGACTCGTCATTTAATATTAAAATGGAAACGGATTATGACACTAATCTGGGAACAATTAATATAGTACCCCAAAATATTAGCCGAGTTTTATTAAACATTTTTAATAACGGATGTTATTCGGTCAATGAAAAAAAGAAAGAAAAGCAAGACGGTTACAATCCTACAATTAAAGTTATAACTAAAGATTTGGGAGATAAAGTTGAGATAATAATAAATGATAACGGAAAAGGGATACCTCAGGAAATTATAGATAAAGTATTTAATCCGTTCTTTACTACTAAACCAACCGGAAAAGGAACAGGTTTAGGTTTATCATTAAGTTACGATATAATTGTACAAGAACATAAAGGTGAAATAAAAGTAAATTCCGAAGTAGGAGAATTTGCAGAGTTTACAATAACGTTACCAAAAATCTAAAGGTTTTTTTATGATTAAAATAATGGTGGTAGATGACGAGCAAGATATTCAAGCGTTATTTCGTCAAAAGTTTAAAAAAGAAATTAAAGAAAATCTTATAGAATTTTATTTTGCGTTTTCGGGAGAAGATGCGTTAAAATACCTTTCAACTGCAAAAGCGGCCGATTTGGTTTTAATTCTTTCCGATATTAATATGCCCGGAATGAACGGGCTGGAATTATTACGAATACTTAAAGAAGAATATGCACATCTAAAAGTATTTATGATAACTGCTTACGATGACAGTTATAAATATCAAAAAGCACAGGAATATGGTGCCAACGATTATTTAACAAAACCGATTGATTTTGAAAAATTAAAAAATGCAATAAATTCATTAATAAAATAAAGTGGATAATATGAGCGAAAAAATGTTGGTTGTAGATGACGAACCCGATCTCGAGTCGTTAATTCGTCAAAGGTTTAGAAAAAAGATTCGTGAAGGAGAATATGAATTTGTTTTTGCTTCTAATGGTTTAGAGGCATTGGCCAGATTATTGGAACATAAAGATATAGGAATTATTTTAAGCGATATTAATATGCCGGAAATGGATGGTCTTACGTTATTGGCAAAACTTAACGAATTAAAAAATCCTGCGTTGCGTACAGTTATTGTATCTGCCTACGGTGATATGGATAATATTAGAACCGCAATGAACAGAGGAGCTTTTGATTTTGTAACAAAACCGGTGGATTTTACCGATTTAGAAACTACAATTGAAAAAACAATAACCGAAATTAATACAATAAGAAATGCCCAAAAAGAGCATGATAAACTGCTGGCAATTCAATACGATTTGGATACTGCTCGAAATATTCAATCGGCAATTTTAATAAAAAATTTTCCTCCTTTCCCTACGTTAAAGGAATTTGACATTTTTGCCAAGATGGAGCCCGCCAAAGAAGTGGGAGGAGATTTATACGATTTCTTTTTATTAGATAACGATAGAGTTGGTTTTGTAATTGGGGATGTTTCGGGAAAAGGGGTGCCTGCAGCAATATTTATGGCAGTTAGCCGAACTTTAATTAGGGCAACCGCATTAAAAGGAATTCCACCCGACGAATGTTTGACATACGTTAACAGTTTACTATGTAAAGAAAGCGTTTCAAGTATGTTTGTTACGGTTTTTTATGGTATTTTAAATTATAAAACCGGTGAATTGCATTATACAAACGGCGGGCATAATCCTCCGTACGTATTATCCGATAAAGGGGAATTACAAACTATTGATTTAACCGGAGGAGTTGCTTTGGGTATTGTTGAAGGTTTGGAATTTAAGAGCAATAAAATTATGCTTAATCCGGGCGATACCGTTTTTACGTTTACAGACGGTGTTACGGAAGCAATGGATAAAGACTTTGAACTTTATGACGAAGCCAGATTGGAAGCATTTTTGAAAGAAAGGCATAACTTAGAACTAAGCGAGTTGGTTAACGAATCTTTTACCGATGTACATGCTTATGCTAACGGGGCAGATCAATCGGATGATATAACAGTGCTGGCAATTAAATATTACAGAAAATAAATAACAAAACTATGTAACCATTATTTTAAGGTGGTATATGTTTGATATTATTAAAGATGCAGATAATAAAATTAAATTTATAGGTCAATTTATGGCAACCGATATTGAAAGGGCGGAAAATTATTTGAATGAAATAAACCAAACTTCTAAATTAGACCTTAGTGAATTAAAATATATATCTAGTGCGGGATTAAGTGTATTGCTGCGTGCCCAAACAAGACTTAAAAAAATGGGGTATGAATTGATTTTATGTAATTTAAATAAGACTGCAAGTGCAATTTTTAGAACTGTAGGATTTGAAGCATTATTTAAAATTGAGTGAGAAAATAATTCTCGCTCAATTTATAATAACTAATTTGCAGACATAAATAATGCATTATTGGGGCATGTATAATTACATAAAGAACAACCCGTGCACTTTAATTTATTAATTAGAAGTGTATTATTATCATAATAAATGGCATCGCCTCCGGAATTATTGCATATTTTTATACATGTTCCGCAATTTTTACATCTTTCGTAATTAATTGAAGCTGTAACCTTATAATTTCTATCCAACTTATCATGAGTAGTTATTCTATTTAAGGCAATTCCTTTTATTTCTTTTAAGGAGGAAAATTCTTTTCGTTTCAAATAATCCGATAAACCGAGTTTTAGTTTATCGATTATTCCAAAACCGCTTATCATTACTTCTGTACAAATTTGTACAACATCGGCACCTACGGCAATATATTCTACAGTATCAACCCAGTTGGAAATTCCACCGACTGCATGAATTGAAATACTATTTCCATTTTTAGATATGTTTTGTAAAGCTAACCCAATTTCGGCAGTACACCTTAATCCTATCGGTTTTACACTTTTACCGGAAATTCCTCCAAAAGCCGTATATCCGTTTACGTTTGGTTTAGGAATAAAGGTGTCAATATCAATTCCTATTAAACCCAAAACCGTATTTATGGCACATAATCCGTCAGCACCTGAATTTATTGAAGCTATGGCAAATTCGGTAATTCCGGCAACATTTGGTGTAAGTTTAACAATAACAGGAATAGAAACATTATTCTTAACTTCTTTTGTTATTAATGATATTGCTTCTTTATTTTGACCTATTGCTAAACCTAAACCTTGTTTGGCAACACCGTTTGGACACGAAAAATTTAATTCAACAGCATCTGCTCCGGCTTGGCAAACTTGGCGTGCAACATTACTCCAAGATTCAGTTCCTTTAGCTCCCATAATGCTTGCAATAAGAATTTTTGAAGGATGTTTTTGCTTTAATTTACTAATACTGTTTAGCCAATAATCAAATTTCTTTTCGGAAAGCATTTCGATGTTTTCAAATGATTCGATAATGTTCTTGTTTTTAATTACGGCAAATCTTGGGGTAACATTACTGCTTTCTACATCTTCCATGCTAATAGTTTTTGTAACGGCTCCTGCCCAGCCTAATTTAAAAGCCATATCAATTTGTTCAAAGGATGCCGTAGGTGGTGCAGATGCTAAAATAAAAGGATTTTCATAATATAGACCATTAGAATAAACTTCTAAACTATTCTTCATGTTAAACTCCAAGAAAATGGTTATTCGTTAAGTAAATTAAATCTTTCCAGTATATAAAAAACAATAGATAGAAGAATTCCTAAAATAGCAGCTAAAGCCATTCCTTTTAGTTGTACCGAGCCAATATTTATTGTTGCGTTGCTTACACCCGCAATAATTGTAACTGCCCCTAAAACCATATTTTTGTTTTTACTAAAATCAACATTCTGCTCAACAAAAATCCTAAAACCCTGAACCGCTATTACCCCGTACAATAAAATTGTAATACCTCCCATAACTGAAGTAGGTATTGAAGAAATTAAAGCAGAAAATTTACCTATGCAGGAAAATAAAATTGCAATTAAAGCGGCAATTCTAATAATATAAACCGAATATACTTGAGTAATAGCCATTACGCCGATATTTTCGCCGTATGTAGTATTTGGAGTAGAGCCGGCAAATCCTGAAATTACATTGCTAATGCCGTCTCCTAATAACGATTTTTCTAAACCGGGATTTTTCATCAAATTTTGGTTTGTTATTTTACCCGTTACTATAAGGTGGCTGATGTGTTCTGTCAATACGACTAAACAAGCGGGAGCAATAATAATAATTGCATTAAGATTAAAGATAGGGGCATGAAAAGTAGGAAAAACTATCCAGTTTGCTTTTTCAACAATCGAAAAATCAACCAGTCCCATTAAAAGTGCCAATACATAACCGGAAATTACAGCAGTTAAAATAGGTATAACTTGTAAAAATCCCTTAAATAATAAAGATCCGAAAACACCCACCAATAAAGTAAAAGAAGAAACAAGTATTGTTTTATAATTAATTGAAAATATCGGTACTATATTACCCGAAGGGGTGGGTAGAGGAGAAAACCCTGCTTGTTGGGCAGCTATGGGGGCAAGTTCTAAACCAATTATTGCAACAATGCTACCCATTACCACGGGGGGCATCACAACATCAATCCACTTTAATCCGTAATATTTAACTATGTAAGAAATTATGATAAAAAATAAACCGAAAAAAATGTATCCCGATTGTGCGTAACTAAAATTTCCGTAAACAGCTATTATTAAAAGAGTTGGTGATATAAAAGCAAAACTTGAACCCAAATAGGCGGGGATGCCTGATTTTGTTATATAGGAATAAATTATAGTTCCTATTCCGTTCATTAATAAAACAATTGCAGGGTCAATTCCAATTATAATAGGAACTAATATAGTTGCACCAAACATTGCGGTAAGATGTTGAAAACTTAAAGGAAGCGCCTTTAAAATCGGAATTTTTTCGTTTATTCCTATGTATTGCCTTTTCATATTTTTGCCTCAAATAAATAGAGCACACATTAATATAAGCAATAATAAGCATTTAAAAAAGCGAAGGGAAAATTAAGTTGTAAATATTTAAACGAATAATAAAACAAGACGTCTATTTGTTTTTGACGTCTTGTGAAGTGAAAATTGGATATAATGGACTAAATATTATTTAACGCCGTTTTTATTTAAAAATTCGGTATATTTTTTATCTTCCCCATTAATATGTTTTAACAACCAATCACTTAAAAACGACATTAGTTCTATAGATACGGTTGCGTTTCCTTTTTGGTATTTATCGTAAAAATCCAAAACTTGTTTAGTAAGTTTATCATGAATCATTTTATGTGATAACTTTTCGGGATAACTATATTTATTAAATAAATCTTCTTCATATTTAAAATGAATTTTTGTGTAATCTATTAACGAAGTTAAAGTAACATTTAAAACTTCTTTAGATTTTCCGTTACGCATTGCATCATTTAAATCGTTAATAATATTTACAAGCTTTTGATGTTGTGCATCTATTGTAGAAATGCCTACGCTATACTTGGGTCCCCAATTTATAAGTGCCATAAAGTTTTATTTTACTCCTTTTTCAATTAAAAACGGTGCATAATTTTTATCTTTTTTTTGTATATGGTCTAATAACCAATTGCTTAATAATTGCATTAAGTTAATGGATACAGTCATTTTACCGGACTTAAAATCGTTATAGTAACCGTTAACTTCTTTAACCATCTTTTGATGTTCCATCTTGTGCGATACCTTTTCGGGATAACCGTATTTTTCAAAAAATGTTTCTTCGGCTTTAAAGTGATATTCGGTATAATCAATTAGTTGCTTAAAGACATCTCCCAAAATTTCTTTAGATTTCCCTGATCGCATTGCATCGTTTAGATTGTTAATTATTTCAATCCATTTTTTATGCTGGTTATCAATTTCTTTGATTCCCAAGCTTAATTTATCTGTCCAATTTACTAAAGGCATATAATTCTCCTATTATTATTTGTTACGATGTTGTTTTTTAATAAACCTAATAATTCTTTTATAAAAATAAATTGCAGAAAAATAAATATAAATTGACATTATGTAAGAAAATATATCGGGTTTTACATAATTCTTAATTATTAACGAAAAAAAAATAATACCGAATCCTAAAAATAACAATAACTTACCTGCATATTTGTTTGTTATATCCCAAACGGTATTATTGCTAAGTGTCTCGCTAAAGCGAATTCCATACCAATGACCGAAAGGCATTTTACGAAATATTAGTGGTAAAGACATCAAAATAATTAAAATACCTATTAATAAAAATAACCAATTAATCAAATCCATATTATTAAAGTAATACCATTCAAAACAAATTATTAAAATTATATTTATTTAAAACTAATTTAAATTTTCCAAAAGAGAAACCAAATCGTTTTTTAAAAAAGGTTTTGGCAAATAGTGTGTGCACCCTTTTTCAAAAAACGCCTTTTGTTCAGCTTCTTGTGTGTATGCCGTAACGGCAACTACCGGTGTATTTTTGTAATTAGGATTTTCTTTTATAATTTTTGTTAATTCAGCTCCGTTTAATCCGGGTCCTAAATTAATATCCATTAAAATAATGTCGTATTTTTTAGCTTCGGTCATTTTTAAAGCAGTTACTGCATCACTAGACGTTTCTACAACATATTTGTTTTTTAAAAACATTTTAACAACATTTTGGTTAATTTCGTCATCTTCAACATATAGAATAAACAATTGTTTCTCCGGTGATTTTTTATTGTAAGTATCGGTTTTGGGTAAATCTATTTTATTGTTTTCCGGTATAGGCAATTCAACGGTAAATGTACTTCCGAAATTCAATTTAGTGGAAACCGAAACAGTTCCTTTCATTAATTCAACAGCTTTTTTAACAATGGTTAAACCCAAACCAGTCCCCTCGTAAGCCCGGTTTAAGCCTTCGCTTACTTGTCTAAATGCATGCCAAATTATACCAAGTTTGTCTTCCGGTATTCCAATTCCCGAATCTTTTATTTTAATTACTGTTATATTGTTTTTTTTATTAATATTAATTTCTACTGTTATTTCTCCTTTATCGGTATATTTTATAGCATTATCCAATAAACTATTTATTGCTTGAACAAAATAATTTTTATCAATTAACAAATAAATAGGCTGGTTATAGATATTCAATTTGTAATCTAAATTTTTATTTGTTGCTAACACTTTATAACCTTCAAAACACTCTCTAATTAAGCCGGTAATTTCAAAAAGCTCAAGTCTTAAACTCTTCTCTTCTGCTTCAATATTGGCAACGTCAATTAATAAATTTAAAGTTGTACTTAAGCGTTTGGCGCTTTCTAAAATATCAACCGCCATAGATAAATGTTCTTCATTATTTAATTTTTCGGTCAAAATTTTTGCAAAACCCAAAATGCCGTTTAATGGAGTACGCAATTCGTGATTAATATTTGCTAGAAAAAAAGACTTTAACCTATTAGATTCTTCGGCTTGTTTAAATGCAGCAATTAAATCTAATTCCATTTTTTTCTTCTCGGTTATGTCTTCTTTTACTGCAACAAAATGGGTAATATTGCCCATATCGTCTTTTACCGGAGAAATATTAGCTGATTCCCAAAACAATGTTCCGTCTTTTTTCTTATTTAAAAATACACCGTTCCAATCTTCACCTGCATTTAATTTTTCCCAAAGTTGTAAAGATTGTTCTACGGTTGTATGTCCGCTTTTAAGAAAACGAGGGTTTTTGCCAATTATTTCATTAAAATTATATCCCGATATTTTACAAAAAGCAGGATTAACATATTCAATATTTGCATTTTTATCGGTAATTAAAATAGAAATTTGGCTTTGTTCAAAAGCTTGGTATAAGGTTTTTAGCCGGTCATTTATTTTAATTTGTTCAGTAATATCGCGTGCAGAACCAACAACACCCATTAAAACGCCGTTTTTATCGTACAAGGGGGCTTTTCTAACGTCTAAAAATGTGTATTTCCCTTTAATAAATCCGTGTTCCAAAAATGTCATCGGTTTATTTTCTTGTAATGTTACAACATCACTATCAACACACAATTCACCAAAAGTATGCCAATTGGGGTTATTAGGATTGCTTTTACGTTCACGCTCAGCAAAAAATATATCGGTTTTACCTAGCGGCTCATTTTTATCAATAGCATTAAGTAAGTTATTACAAATAGCGTTATTAACAAAAATATATTTTTTTTGCAAATCTTTTGCCCATAACATATCTGTAACGGTATTACTCATTAATTTAATTAAACTATAAAGCTCTTCGTATTTAATTTTACTTTGCAACAGTTCGTCAAAAACTCTTTTCCTTTCGGTAATATTTCTTACAACGCTTAATAATTCATTTTCACCGCAAGCAACAAAACGGCTTTCGTAAAATTCAATTTTACCATTAATATTTAAAGAGTATTCCAATGTTTGAAGTTCGCCGGTTTCAATAACTTTATCCAAACATTTTTGAATATTTACACACAATTCTTTTGGTAATATTTCCGAAAAATGCTTGCCAATAAATTCAGAAGGCGGTGCAATTAAATCGGTAAGTTGTTTTGCCCAAAAATTAGTATATATGCCTTCTCGTGTTGATACAAAAACCCAATCGGGCAAAGCTTCCATTAATGCATCTAAACGTGATTCTTGATTTATTAGTTTGTTTAACGTTTCTTTCTTTTCAGTTATATCTAAAGCAAAACCCGAAATTTTTATATTTTGATTAGAAGAATTTTTTTCAATAATATTTCCAACATCAAAAAACCACCTGTAATTATTGTTAGACCGGCGAATTCTATATTCAGCCTTGTAAATTTCGGATTTTCCGGAAATGAGATTATGCATTTTTTCCATAACGGAATTATAATCATCCGGATGAATAAGGGTCATAAAATCATTATAATGGTTAAAGTTGGCTGCCTCAAATCCGAGAATGTCGGTTTTTTTTCTATTAAAAATCACCTTGCCGGATGGTAATTCCATCTCCCACCAAGCGATATTTTCTAACTCGAGATCAAAATCCGGCTGTTTTTTGTATGATTGCTTGACATTATTATAGCAATCATCTGTTTTGTCGGCAATATTTGAATTCTCTTTTGTGTAATTCATAATAAAGATAAAATATTAATCTAATTTTTAATTGAATATAACTATTTTTATAAAAAAATGAAAACGTTTGTATTTTTAATACTATTAATAGTGCTATAAATCACAATTTAAAGCACTAATTATAAAATCTGAAAGACGCAATAAAAAACACAATTATTAATTATTATTAACAATATTAAAGCTAACCTTAAAACAGCTTCCTTCTCCTTTTTTGCTACTACATGTAATTTCGGCGTTATTAAGTTCGCAATATTTTTTTACAATTGCCAGACCTAAGCCGTTTCCTTCAAAACTACGAGTATAGCCTTGTTGTTCTTGACTAAAAGGAGTAAATAAAATGGGAATATACTCTTCGCTAATTCCAACTCCGGTATCTTTAACACAACAAACAATTTTACCGTTTTCGTAATTCAAACTAAGTTTAACTTCTCCTTGTTTGGTAAATTTAATAGCATTATCAACTAAATTAGAAAATATTTGATAAATTGAATAAGTATCGCCATATATTATAGGAACATTGATATTGTTTTCGTAATCTAGAGTTAAGCCTTTACTTTTTGCACTATAAATACTTTCGGTTACTAACGGCTGCAAAATATCCTTATCTAAATTTAAATGGTCAGGATTGTAATCATAAGTTCCCGTTTGTAACTCACTCATGTTTAATAAAAGATCAATAGTTCTAATTAAGCGGCTACCAGCTCGGTTAATAGATGAAAAACTGTTTCTTAAATCATCGTCTAAATGTTCATTTAGTTCATCGCGTATTAAACCCATAAAGCTTAAAATAACATTAATGGGAGTTCTTATTTCGTGCGACATTTGAGCAAGAAACTCGGATTTTAATCTATCGGATTTTTCGGCTATTTCTTTTGCTTCAATAAGTTGTTTATCAATATTCTTTCTTTCTGTTATATCTTGTGCTATACCAATAAAATTAGTAATCTGGTCTTTATCGTTTTTCATGGGAGATATATATAACATCAACCAACAATAATTTCCGTCAGCTTTTTTAAATTCGATCTCTCCCTTCCATTCTCCACCAATTTTTAATGTATTAATAGCAGCTTTATTGTATTCATCCTCTCCTTTATACGGAAACAATCCTAATTCCGAAGTAGTTTTACCGATAACAAAATTATTTTTATAACCGGTAACTTCCGTAAATTTATTATTTGCGTATTTTATTATTCTATCGGCACCGGTAATAATAATTATTGTGGGGTTTTGTTCAATTGCTTTTTTAAATATTTTAAGGTTTTCGTCATTTTTATATTTTTCTAACGCTGTGTTTAATGAGTTCATCATTAACATAAACTGTTTTGAATCTAAGCCGGAATATGGGTGCTTTTTATTTATTAAACCGGCAATTAAACTCATTTTATTATTATTAAAAATTGGTATTGCCAATATCCTTTTAATTGTAACATCTAATTTTGGTAATTTTATTTGTTTGTAATAGATATCGGAATAATCGTTAAAAATAATTTGATCCCGTATTTTTAATGGATATAGCCATAACGGTAAATTAGATTTATCAATTGTTATAGGGTCATCATCTTTTTTTATGCAAATTAATTCCTCTTTGTAATAAATAACAATTCTATCTATATCCTCGTTATCGTCAAAAAACAATAAATACCCACCGTCGCTATTAGTTTGTATAACAGATTCTTTTAATAGAAAAGACACTATTTCAAAATCTGCAGAATAATTCATCTGATAAATTTTTAATAATGTTTCTGTGCGTAATTCGTTTAATTTTCTTTCTTCCTCTGCAATCAATCTATCCGAAACATCGGTAACAATATCCATAATATTTATAGGCTTACCGTTGTTATCGGTTATAAGTTGTGCTCTAAACTCGCCCCAAAAAGTGGAAGAATCTTTTCGTTTAAGGTTTAATAAAATTTTATCTATTTTTGAAGTTTTTAGTAGAGAAAAATAACTTTCATTTAATTTAGAAGCCGATTCATCGCTTACAAGATCGAAGGCGTTAATACCAATCAACTCCATACCGTTTTTATAACCGAACAGGTTAGCTTTTTTATCGTTGGCAAAAATTATTTGTCCGTTAAGATCCATTAACGAAATACCGTCCGGTGAAGTATTAACAATTGTTCTATACAAATGTTCGTTTTTTCGTCCAACTTCTTCTAATTTTTTCCGTTCCGATATATCAATAATAATCCCGCGAAGTCCTTCAATTTCATTGTCTTTTAAAATAGGGGCACTATATACAAGTACCGGTATTTTTCTGCCCGATGGAGTTATAAAAGTGTATTCATTAGATGTAATTGTATTGTTTTTAAGTCTTGAACTAAAGTTTTTAATTGCTGCTTCTTTGCTTTCGGGAGCAATAAAATTAATAATGTTATAAGTTTTTTCGCCTACTTTTTCATCAACCTCAAATAGTTTATATGCATAGGAATTGCAATAGGTTAAATTTCCGTTTTTATCCGCTTCAAAAAATACCTGAGGAATTAACTCGGCTGTTTCGTTAAATTTTCGTTGTATATTTTCTAATTTGTTTTCGGTTTCGCGTAGTACGGTAATATCTCTAATAACGCTTAAAACGGCTTTTGTCCCTTTCGGATATGTAATAATTGTACTTAATATGTCAAAATAGTACTTATCACCGTTCCATAGTGAAATTCTTGTTTCAAATCTTGGTTTAAAGTTTTTTAGAAAATTTAATGGTTTGGGATGAGGATTTGCGTAAATGCAGTCGTAATACTCCCCAATAAGTTCATATCTTCCTTTTTTAACAAGTTTGCAAAAATTACTATTTACGTTTAATAAAATCCCGTTTTCGTCAACAATTCTTAAACAGTTGTTAGATAACTCCCACAATGCTTTAAATTCTTCATTTAAATCGTGAAACGATTTCTCTTCCAAATTTTGAGTTTCGGCATAAAAAATAGCAATTTTGCCGTTATCAAGCTCAATTGTTTGCGAATAATAATTAAATAGATATAATAAATTATTTAATTCAAATGTTATGCAGTTTTTTGGAGTTAAAAATATATGAGATAATTTCTCTTTTAACAACAAAGTAAAATTAGTTTCTTGTTTATTAGCATTATTATTAAAAAAATCGTAAAAACTATTATTTGCAAAGATAATATTATAATTAGTATCGCAAATAAAAACAAATTCGTCAAGTAAGTTTAAAAAATTTTTATCAGCCTCAGTTATGCTATTAAATTTAGTAAAATTATCTTGCAATTGTCCAAAAAGTTTATCAATCTCCGCTTGCTTTTTTTGTATAGTACCAAAAGCCATTAAACAAGCTCCCCTAATAATATTATCATAAAATTAAACTAAAAAAAACAGTTAATATAATAATTAAATTCTATGAAAAAACAAATCTTATTTTTATTTTAAAGTACAAATTTATAGGTGAATGATGAAAAAAAATCAATTTAACGCAGTCGAACTAATTAAGAAAAAAAGGGAAAAGGGGGTGCTTTTAGAAGAAGAGATAATATATTTAATAGAAAATTATTCTAAGGGTATAATTCCCGATTATCAATTTTCGGCATTTCTTATGGCGGCTTTTATTAATGGCTTAAATGCCGAAGAAACAGCTGCCTTAACCAAAGCAATGTTAAACTCGGGAGATGTTGTTAATCTAAATACATTAAAAGGAGTAAAAGTAGATAAACACTCAACAGGCGGTGTGGGAGATAAAACATCATTAATAATTGCACCAATTGCTGCTGCTGCCGGTGTACATATACCGATGATTAGCGGTAGAGGTT
>ERZ795059.3646-NODE-3646-length-14909-cov-6.529891_pt1 | contig 14909 bp, 7 predicted proteins | sample MGYA00375143_ERZ795059 | MGnify/ENA primary metagenome ERZ795059 (study PRJEB30188, sample SAMN05720168) | activated sludge metagenome | isolation source: Anaerobic digester | place: USA | collected 2015-01-07 ... | reverse complement strand
CCGTAAGTCTTAGTCCTGACAACCAGGCGTCAACCATGTTATCCTGAGTGGTGCTATGATATGCCAGCCATGCACTAAGATATTGCTGATCAATAGTACGCGGATCATCGAAAGGGCTCCATGGTTCCTGAGGAACTGTTGCACTAAAAACAGATTTAAACATATCTGACCGCCATTGAATAAAGCTATCCTTATCATAGGGATTGACTCTGTTGGCCGCAGTAGCGATACCCACTGTACTACTGACATTAATAGTTGCCTTATCACTTAGTCCTTTTTTTGTGGTTATTGAGATAACACCGTTTGTTGCTCTTGATCCGTAAACAGCAGCGGAACTTGCATCTTTCATTATATCCATCCTGTCGATGTCATCGGGATTTATATCGGAAAGATCACCACTATATATTACACCATCAACTACAATCAGCGGACTTGAACCGGCAGTAAGCGTTGTTTCCCCCCGGATCAGAATAGAGCTGTTTCCTTTGGCAGATACACCGTACCCTACATTTAGTCCCGGTATACTGGTCCTTAACAAATCACTTACGTTTGAAGGGGAGAAATTCTTCAGATCCTCAGCTTTTACCTGGGCTATCGCTCCGGTAAGGTCTGATTTTTTTGCAGTACCATATCCGATAACAACTACTTCATCCAGACCTGTTACTTCCTGAGATAACTCAAGATCAACCCGGCTCCTGCCTGCAAGAGGCACCTCCTTTGTGGTATATCCGATAAATGAAAAGACGAGGACAACATCTCCTGATGTTACATTAACTGAATAAGCTCCGTTTACATCAGTAAGAGTTCCAATATTGGTACCCTTTACAACAATGTTTACACCTGGCATCGGTTCCCCCGTCGAAGCATCTGTGATTCTCCCGGAAACCTGGTTCTGCTGTGTGGCGGATAAGGAATATACACCTGAAACTGTGGTCATTAAAATCAAAATAATGATTTGAAGTCTCAGTAAAGGTCTTTTTCGAAACAGGTAACAATGTACCCAAAGAACAGTTTTACTTTTCATAAATTTAATTTTTCAGGTTAGCATTAATTGGTAAGTTGAATATAATATTTAAGTTTTTCAGAATTCCCGGTTAAAGTGGAATTTTTTATAATAACATCAGGTGTAAATAATGCTGCCATAACCTGGCAAAACATATACTACTTAACACCTGTGGTCTTCGGAAACTCCCTAATGGGACTGTACCTCACATAAGTTTCAAATATCTCTTTGTCAGGGCCCACGATCCTTGGATCACCTGATCTTGTCAACTCTTTTAAAAGCGCATCTTTCATCTCCTGATTAACATCAGAAAATCTAGGGTTTTCACTTATGTTGTTCAGACAATAAGGATCCTTCTTAACGTCGTATAATTCAAATTCAGGTCTTTTTTCATAAGCAAGATCAAAGTAATTTTTCAGGTTCGGATCGTTATGATTTTCAATAAGGAAGGATTTTGAGGGACTGGCATCAACATCGGTGAAAGCCCAGTCGGAATGGTGGATACCTTTTTCATCTATTCCATACATGGGCCGCAATTTTCCTGTTTCAGTGTCTATTGCCTGCGGATCACCTGCCGGCCAAAGTTCAGGTTTCATATTCCAGATCAGAAGATATTGCTCACTTCTTATTGAACGCAAAGGATATCCCAGATTGTTCCATCTCGACGATGAATGACGCTCCCTGCCGGCAAATACGTATTTCTTTGTCTCATCCACGATACCGGATTTCTCAGATTTAAGTATGTTAACAATGCTCTTCCCTGAGATTGGCAACATCACTCCCGGCTCTGTATTTGTCATCTCCAGGATTGTCGGAGCCATATCAGCAAAGCTTACAGGATCATCCACGACCCTGTTCCCCGGGAATCCTTCAGGATAACTTATAGCCAGCGGTACATGAACACCGTACTCATAGCTGAGAGCTTTTGCCCTGGGGAAAGCCATTCCGTTATCCCCGGTCACAATTACTATCGTATTATCAAGTTCTCCGATTGAATCGAGATAATTCAAAATTCTTGTAAGATGAAGATCGAACCACTCAATTTCCACCGCATAATCAAGAAGATCTCCTCTAATAAGGTCATTATCAGGCAGAAATTCCGGAACTCTGACCATCGAAAGATCTTTCCCGTTACGCTTCCAGGAGTCCTTCTCAAAAGCCCTGTGGGGCTCAGTTGCACCATACCAGAAATAAAAAGGCTGACCCTCCTGCCGCTTCTCCATGAAATCGAGGAAATTGGCATAATAATTAGTCGCTCCGATTCCTCCGGCAGTTCTTTCATCACCAGGATCACCTTTCTTATATTGAATGCGGCTATAGCTTTTACCTGCAGCATTTTCAACTCTCCACAATGAATCCTGTTCATCACGGGCATATTGAAAAGGTCCGACACCTTTACCCGTAAATCCTGTATGATAGCCGTTTGCATCGAGGGCATCGGCAAAAGGGACATACTTTTTAAGCCAGCTCGAAGCATGCTGTCCGCTCGATTCATTCTGCCAGTGATAACGACCTGTGACAAGAGAGCTTCTCGATGGCGCTGATCCCGGAGAGCCTGCAAAACAATTTGTAAAAAAGATTCCGCTGCGGGCAACCCGGTCAAATCCGGGGGTATTTACAAATTTACATCCGGCAAAACTCGTATGCGCAAATGACTGATCGTCACTGATTGCAATAAGGATGTTTGGATGCTGGGTGTCTTTCTTTTCTTTCGGCTGGCAGGAACTGAGTATGACTCCTCCACCCAATGAACAGATTATTACAGATGATAAAGCTTTCATTTAAATATTATTAGTGTAATTCAATTTCTATTTCTATTCCACTGCTTTAACCTCAGGTGTTTTATCAGATGCAAGCTGAAGTTTCATTTCAGTGAGAAGTTCCTGAACTTTATCCGGATTATTTTGCGAAAGATCTTTTGTTTCATAAGGATCGCTCTCAATCTTATACAATTCATTGGTGCCTTCTTCAAGTTTTTTACCATTATGAATTAATTTCCATTCCTCTTTCAGCAGAGCGAATCTGTTATTTGATTTCCAGTACAAGATTCGTTCCTTTGGTTTTTCTCCGCCGTTAACGGCATACATGAAATTCATGCCATCGAGTTTCAGATCTGCAGAAACTATTGCACCCGCAAAAGAAGCCAGTGTCGGGTATATATCAGTAACGCTGAGTGGCGCTTCAACTTTCATGGGTTTAAGTGTTCCCGGCCATATCATCACTGCAGGAACCCTTAGCGCTCCGTCATAGAGTGATCCTTTCCAGTCGCGGAGGGGAAGATTATCACCAAGTACATCATGTGGTTTGAATTTTCCTCCATATTCTGTCTGTGAGCTCCACTTTTCCTGTCCTCCGTTATCGCTTAAGAACATCACAACAGTTTTTTCACTAAGGCCTTTTTCTTTAAGGACATTCAGGATTTTTCCTATTGAGACGTCCATGTGAGTAATTGATGCAACATTATTTCGTCGCGATTCATTACTAACTGAATTTGCGTACATGTCGGTGTATTCCTTCGGCTCTTCAAGAGGATAATGCGGAACGCTGTAAGCAACATACAGAAAGAAGGGAGATCCTTTTTCACGCGGTTCACTTATGAATCTTACAGCTTCATTTGTTATGAGGTCCGTTGCATGACCCTCTTCATCGAATAATTTATCGTTACGATGCCATGTTTTGCTTCCGTTTTTATAGAGATGGGTATAAGGGTCAATCTGGCCCCGAAGGTAGCCATAGGAACTGTTAAATCCGTAGTTAAGCGGACGTGCTTCAGGTACAGTTCCAAGATGCCATTTCCCCGAAATTCCAGTGTCATAGCCATTGGCTTTAAGAAGCGATGCTATTGTAACGGTTCCTGCGGGCAGGCCTGGTGCATCTCCTAAAGGAGCAAGTATACCATACCTGGTTGGATATCTGCCTGTTAACAAAGAAGCGCGGGTTGGCGAGCTTACGGAGCAAACATAAAAGCGGTCAAATGTCAGTCCCTGTTGCATCATACCGTCAATATTTGGTGTTTTGATGCCAGGGTTGTGATATCCGATATCATTCCATCCGAGGTCATCGGCTATTATTACAATAATATTGGGTTTTTGCTGAACGTTTTCTTCGGCCTTTTTTTGTCCGCAGGAAAAGAGTGAGGGAATAATTAAACCGGATATTCCTATTGCTGAATAACTGATAAAGTTATTCCTGCGGACTGAATTTCCATTTATAGCCTGTTTCATAAAATTTCAATTTCGTTTTTGAACGCTTAAATTCTTAGTCAAATAATTCACCAGATTAATATTCAGAAATATTAACAGGTCTTTCAGGGATATTTTTTTCCTTCAATCTTTGTGCAAACTCCTTCTGTGTTTCTCCGGGGCTGGGCCAGACATCGCTTGGGGTATGAGATTTTGCCATAATCTCTTCCATTTTTTTTGTTATGTCGGGGAATTGGCTGCTGATGTCGTCAGATTGCTGAGGATCTGAGATAAGGTCATAAAGTTCAGTTTGTTGGCCGCTTCCTTTTCGGGCGAACCATTTTCCGCTTCTCACTGATTGTGTTTGTTTATATTCCCAGTAGAGATATTCATGTTGTTTCTGTTTATCATTACCCAGAAGAGTGGGAAGAATTGAAATTCCGTCAATATTTTCAGGAGGTTTAATTCCTGCAATCTCACCAGCTGTTGGAAGAAAATCCCAGAAAGCCCATATATGATCGCTTACCTGACCTGGTTTTATCTTACCCGGCCAGCGGGCCAATGCCGGGACATGGAAAGCGCCGTCATAAGAATCACCTTTATCTCCTCTTGTTGGTGATGCATTATTAAAGAACTCATTAATTGTGGGCCCGGGTTTCAATTTCAGATATTCCGAATCATTACCACTACTATTTCCATTATCAGCTGCAAAAAAGATTACAGTGTTCTCGTCCAGATTTAATTCTTTCAGAAGAGCCAGTAATTTACCCACTTCGGTATCCATCCGGGTTATCATGGCCGCCCATTCTTTATGCTGAATGGCCCAGTCTTCATCTTTATAAATTCCCAGGTCGGGAACAATGATCTTGCCATGCGGTATGGTGTAGGCCAGGTAGAGGAAAAACGGATTGTCCTTGTTTGCCCTGACAAACTCAAGTGATTTTTCAGCATAAACATCAAAAGCATATTTTGCTTTGGAGGGATCCGGTATGGCTATTGGAAGGCAAAGACCATTTTCGTCATAAGGGCTGGGTTGTGAATAGTTTTCTTTTTTGAAATGTTCTCCGTTTTCGGGGTAGTAGACTCTTTCTTTGTTATAATAAAGGAATTCAGGGTAATAATTATGAGCATGCTGCTGATTAAGATAACCGAAGAACTCATCAAATCCCATATTGTTGGGAACTCCGGGCTGGTCGTGGTTTGCAAGACCCCATTTGCCATAGAGGCCTGTTTTATAACCAGCCTGTTTTAACATCCTTGCAACAGTAAAGTCACCAGGCTGCAGCGATTCACGATAATCTTTATAAGAATTATCGCGCACCCTGGTATGTCCCGGATGCAGTCCGGTCATCAGGCAGGAGCGTGATGGAGCGCTTACTGCATTCCCGCAATATGCCTGAGTAAATTTAATTCCCTCGCTTGCTATCCTGTCTATATTCGGGGTTTTTATTTTCTGCTGGCCGAAACATCCGATATCTCCCCAGCAGAGATCATCGCTCAGGATAAATATTATGTTCGGAGTTTTTTTTTCTTCTTTTGGCGTATTTATACAACCCGTAAGAAGTAAGCAGCCTGCTGTAAAGCACCCTGCATTGATTATTTGCATAGCTATTTATTTCCTTTTAAAAATTGTAAAGAGCCCTTACCTGAGTATTCCTGTTATTTTTCTGTTTTATCAGAGCCCCTGAAAGTTGTGGTTATTGACAGGACTTAATTATAATTCGGATTCTGTTCCAGATTAGGATTTTCCTGCCTGGTTATCTCATGAATAGGCCATAAGTAATCCCTCTGTGCATTAAACGTGCGGACCTGAACCACTTCTCCCTTACTGTTTCTCACGTCTGCATTCATTACCGTTTCTGCTGTACGCCATCTTCGGATATCATTATAATAGAGCCCCTCTGCAGCTAATTCAATTCTCCGCTCATGACGTATTACCTCTCTCATTTGTTCTTTGGATAAACCTTCAGGAACATCCGGCATACCGGCCCGAAGACGTATTTGATGTAAAGCTTCGTATACTGTAGCGTCACTTCCTGCAGCTTCATTTTGCGCCTCCGCATACATAAGTAATATATCAGCATATCGTAAGAGTATGAAATTAATCTCCGAATTAATAATGGTTGACTGGGCAACATCATCTTTATAAGTGGTGTATTTCTTAAAACCAAATCCGGTACTAAAATACTTACTGGCTTTAACAATTGATCCCCTGAACATATACCCGGGTATTACAATTGTTTTTTGCAACCGGGGATCCCTGTTTTCATAGGGATTTGCAGGATCATATAATGGTGATTCCGCGATAGATTTACCATCCGACATTAAATAGCTATTTACCAAATCAAGTGTTGGTGCTACGTTCATCTGGACTTCAAGCAGATTATCAAAGCTGTTGGAATATTCAGGAACTTTAAATTGAATATCAAAAATCACTTCCTTATTGCCTTCGTTTTCGAGCATAAACAAACCTCGGTAATCAGGAAATAATTCATACTTTTTCAGATCCATAACAGCTTTGGCACTTTGTGCGGCTTCCTGCCATCTGCTCTCATACAAAAGAACTCTCGTTTTAAAAGCCATTGCAGCACCTTTGGTTGCCCGTCCAATATCAGAACCGGTGTAAGAAACCGGAAGTTCGGATATAGCATTATCAAGGTCTGTTATTACCTGGCTCAGAACTTCCTGCCGGGTGTTTCGGGGCAATTTACCTTGATTTTCAAAATTGGGCGATTCAAGGATCAGCGGTACACCGCCAAAATAGTTAACAAGGTTATAATAGAATAAAGCACGTAAGAAATAAGCCTCTGCTTTTATTCTCTTATTCAGCTCCGGATCCATCAGGATCTTATCGATATTATCGAGTAATGTATTCACCCTGCCAATTCCCTGGTAGTTTGCATCCCATTTATTCATAAAATCAGATACATTGCCGGGTGTATGGTTACCGGTAGCCAATGCAATTTCTCCGCTCATATTATAAGAATTCGGAGACACATTTTCAGTACTTAAATTTGATGTACCACCAATCTGCCCGTTCCTGAGAACTGCATAACATCCATTTAATGAAGATATAGCCTGAGTTTCTGTCTTCCACCAGTTTGCTTCATTGTAAGTATCGCTGGAAATTGTATCTAAAAAGCTCTCACCACATGAAGTGAAAAGGCAGGTTAGCATTAATGCCACTCCTGTATATAATACTTTTTTCATATTCGTTGAATTAAAATTGTTAAAATATCAGATTAATACCGGTAGATAATATTTTTGTTGTAGGATATTCAAAAATATTCTGCCTTTGAATATTTTTTTCGGGATCTGTAACCTTGTATTTGGACAAAGTTAAATAGTTTTGAGCATTGACATAGATCCTAATCTTACTTACATTAATTCTGTTGGATAGTTCAGATGGGAAAGTATATCCTAATTGCAGATTCTTCAGTCGTAAATAAGAGGCATCTTTTAGCCAAAAAGTCGAATTTTTAGAGTTTATCTGGGATCCTCTTTTGTATAACGAGAGCCTTGGGTATTTTGCATCCGGGGTCTCAGGTGTCCAGCTATTGTAAAAAAAGTCCTTTGTTATTCCGGCCCCGTTGAAAAGAGGCCAGGAAACGTTGTGCCAGGGATAGATATCTATGCCCTGCACTCCCTGGAAGAATGCATTCAAATCAAATCCTTTATATTCGAAATCCAGATTAAAACTATAAGTAAATTTAGGAACTGATCGTCCCAAAACCCTCATGTCTTCAATATCGATTTTTTTATCATTATTCAGATCTCGAAATTTTATATCCCCGGGTGCTGTTTTGGCATGTTGAAATGGTGAATTCTGAACTTCCTCGTCAGTTTTAAAGATCCCTATCGCTTCATATAAATACCATGAGTTAACGGGATAACCCTCTTTAATAATCGATATATTACCATAATCATTAGTCGTAAATTGAATATCTCCGGCCAGAAAATCTACATTATTATCAACGAATGCGATATTGGCACCAATTCTATAAGTGAAATCCCCGATGGAATTGCGATGGGCAGTGCTTATTTCTATCCCTTTATTTGACATACCATAAAGGTTGGTAATTGGTCCTGTAAGGTTCCCGACCTGCCCGGGAACATTGATACGGGCAAGAATATCCCTGGTAATCTTATCAAAAACATCAATGTTAAACTCCAGTTTATTATTCCATAAACCTAAATCCAGACCAAAATTTGTTATGGTGGTTGTCTCCCATGAAATTTCAGGATCCGATAAAGTAGTTACAGCACTTCCCGGAACAATTGTATTATTAAAAGTAGTTCCCTGGTTTATATTGATATTATTCAAAAAGCTATAGAGTGATATGCTCTGATTTCCCAGCTGACCCCAGGAGGCACGTAGCTTCAGATTATTTACAACTTTTATGTTTTGCATGAAAGGCTCTTCATTTATCCGCCATCCTGCAGAAAAGGACGGGAAAAATCCCCAGCGGTTGCCTTTTGCAAACCGGGAGGATCCATCATAACGAAAGTTGAACTCAAAGAGATATCTGTCCAAAAAGCTGTAATTTGCCCTACCGAAATAAGACATGAGTTTCGATTCGGAAGATGAGCCACCCAGGTCTTTATTAATAGTTCCGGCATCCAATTCTGTGAGTTCATTTCCTAAAAATCCCTCTACATAGGCATCAAAATTGGAGCTGTTGAATGACTCCATGCTAAAACCCAACAATAAATTTACATCGTGTTTTTCCGCAATTCTTTTAGTCCAGTTCAAAGTCTGGAAAAAGCTGGTATTCAAATTATTATTATTAGCCCGGGATACACTTCTTTCCTGTTTGCCAAATGCTCTGGCAACATCTGTTTTAGGATTAATAAGCATGATCAGCGGTACAAAAATATGAGTATTTGCATCATATTTTGTAACAGCATAATTTATCTTATATTTAATATCCAGTGGTAAAACATACTGTCCATAAAGATTGATCAAGGCCCGTTGAGTTGTGTTTTTCTGAAATCCCTCTGTTGCAAAGGCTACAGGATGATAAAACGCATTATGCCCCGGAGTAACCAGCCAACTGTCAGCATAAGTTCCGTCATCATATCGAACATTCGGCTGAATAGGAAGGCTTCGTGATATTCTTTCTATTACATCTCCTGCTCCTGACCAGCCCTCATGACGGTCCCAGAATGAACCGTTTATAATAGCTCCAAATTCCAGCCTGTCTGATTTTTTATAGATTACATTTGAATTTATTGAATACTTTTTAGCATCTGTCGCCAGCAAAACACCCTGCTGATTCAAATAGCCTACTGACATTGAATAGATAACATTCTCTGTACCCCCTGATAAGCGTAGATTATGATCCTGAATAGGGGCAACTGAAAACATCGCTTCATACCAGTCAGTATTTGAATATGTTGCAGGATCTGTGCCACTTCGGTATTCATCAATTTGAGCATCAGTATACGGTTTTGGCTGACCTTCGTTGACTGCAGCAGTATTCCTGGCAGTCATATAATCAACAGAACTGGTTACCATATCAGGCAGGTAAGTTGCTTTCTGCCAACCATAATAACTGTTCAATTCTACTTTGAGTTTTTCTCTTTTACCAGTCTTTGTTGTTACGAGTATGACTCCGTTGGCCGCCCTGTTACCATATATAGAAGCAGATGCAGCATCCTTTAATACTGAAATGCTTTCTACATCATTTGGATTTACATCCTTGAGATTATATTCCACACCATCCACAAGTACCAGGGGATTATTACTATTTAATGTACCAATACCTCTGATACGTATTACTGCATCGTCTGCTCCCGGTTGACCACCCGCCTGGTTTATGTAAAGTCCGCTAAGCCCCTGCAAGGCCTGTGTTGAATTTGTCAGTGGCCTGCTTGCAATAAAATCTGAATTTACACCTGTCACCGACCCGGTTAAATTCACCTTCTTTTGAGTACCGTACCCAACTACCACCACCTCTTCCAGTCCAATAGCTACTTCTGTCAGAACGACATCAATCGCTGACCGGTTATTTATAGGAATTTCCTGCGTGGACAATCCAATAAAAGACAGAACAAGAGTTCCGTCCTGTGGCGCATTGTTAATAGTGTATTCTCCTGACTCATTAGTAAGTGTTCCAAGTGTAGTTCCTTTAACCAGAACTGTTACACCTGGTAATGGAGCGCCTGTTGCATCTGTTACTTTTCCTTTTACTATAAGCTGTTGCAAGTCATCAGATTCGACAGTAGCAGCTTGCATAATCGCAGGAATAACCAGGATTAGCACAAATTGCATTACTAATAAGCTTTTTTTCAGAGAACTGTAAAACATTTCTCCGAAAGGTTTGATTTTCTTCATAAGTTTCTTGTTTAAGGATTATAGTAATTAAGTTAATTTCATTTCTGAAGATTAGCGCTTTCAGTGTGAGATTTCAATGTAAACGATTATTTAATTTCCCCGACAAAATTTAAAAGATTTCTACTTTTTGCCTATGTAAGCTTGAAATTCAAATAAAATTCAATTTTATGAGATACTATTGTTAAAAATATTTAAATAAACCCTGCCTGGTCTTCCAGATGATATTTATCATGAGACTTCCCCCGGGAATTAACCGGATCAAATCCGTGAAAAGAAGGTATACATTTATCGCTATTTATTCCAGCTTATAACCATCTCTTCCGCACTTTCCGTATTCAGTGTATAAAATTTATATCCTGGCGGTGAAGGAAACGAAACCTCCTCAAGCTTAATACCTTCTGAGGTTAGATCTTTATAATTATCATGAAACTTGATTATCATTTCTGTTCCTGTTCCTGTTTTAATATGAAGTTTACTATCAGCGATATTTAGCTCAACTTTATCGAGCCAGCCTGTTGAAGAAACAATACTGACGCCGGTTCCTTTATTTGGAATTATAAATGCTTCCCGTGTATCATCCGGTTTTGTGAATTGAAACGGAAGGTTGATCCTGCCATTTTCGACAGAATAAGCATGGTTCAGAACAGCAAGACAACTGTCGGTATTTGCAGTCAGGGAATAAGGATAATTTAGCGCCGATCCGCTGAAAGAAATAACCTGTCCGGTACAGGAGGCTTCATTAATGTGCAGATAAATTTCAGGTGAGGATCCGGTTCTCCCTTCAGTTTTTAAAGGCAGGTCAATGATATAAGGCAGTACCATCTTACTTTTAAGTACCAAATCACCGGTTGTTTTGCGTTGAGCTGATGTCATCATTTTCAGGTTACCCCAGAATCCTCTTCCGCCAACAATTGTGGTATTTACATTATAACGCTGTGCATCATAAGGTCTGATCTGGTGAGGATAAACAGCCTGTGTGAACAATTCTGTCGGTATGATACCTGCATATTCGTTAATTACAGTTCTCATTGATTTTGTCCGTATGGTACTGTAATCGTTGTAAGCAGATGCTCCATTGTTCATCCAGAAAAGCTTGCCTTCCTGAAGGGGCATCAATCCTATTATGCAACGCTCTTTTTCTGTAAGATCTATTTCAATCACCACATCCGGATTGTACTCCCTCAGTTCTTTCATTGCACGGGTAACATAGAATGGAAGCATATATCCATACCGGTCGCGGATCTCTTCCCTGGAATATTTACTACTTCCGTGATGCAGATCAGGAAGGGTGCTGTTGAACGTGTTGATGGCGTCCCATTTAAAGAACCTGATTCCATCATCAATCAGCTTTTTACAGTCTTCAACAAAGAGGTTGTAGAAATCACTGACAAAATCAAATGCCGGATGTCCCCACTGTGCTCTGATCGGATTCCCCTGATAATCACGCAGCACCCAGTCGGGATGCTCTTTATATCTAGGTGCCGTTGAATCGATTCCCATCGGAGAAAGCCAGATCCCCGGAATAATATTATGCTTCTTCATTTCTTCAATCAGAGGTACCAGTCCATTGGGCAGACGCACCGGATGTGGCTTCCATACTCCCATCATCTCTTCCCACCCGTCATCAAGAACAAAAAGGTCAACATTCAGCTCAGCAGCATAACCTATCTCCTCAAGAATACGTTCTTCAGTAAAGATATCACGTAATCCTGTCTTATTGTTATTATCCCGCTGCATACCCCAGGTATTGTAGTAAAAATGACTCTTCCGTGAGCATGGATTTTCGGTGATCTGTTCCCATAAATACCTGTGGATGATCTGCTTTTCTTCATTTTTATCATGAAAAAAAGCTGATGCGGACCATACCGATTCATACGGTTTTTCTGAGGTTATGAGCTCTCCATCAAGGTAACCTCCGCGCAGGATCTCTACATGCATATCTGTATAAATCTCTTTTTTCGATCCGGCAACAGCAAGGAACCAGAAATCATCTTCCCCTTCAACAATTCCGGAAGCTCCTTCAACTCCCTGCTGAAGATCAATTCCCTGGGCAGCCATACTCCTTTTAGCGGCATTACCGAATTCACTGCCGTAATTTTTATCCTGTGATGCATGTTCATAGGTCATCAACCATGAGAATTGTGGTGAACTGTACACTGCAAAAGGTCCTTTCACCATGAAATGAGTCCCCGGATTAATAACCTTTCTCAGGATTTCAGGATGGAACATATGACAGTGAGAGAGATTGAGGCTGGAGGTGCGGTCATCCCTGGTAAGGCCACTATCGTAATCACTGATCAATTCCTTATCAAATGTAGCAATCCGGGTTTCGGTCAGACTATCAGTCAGTGAAATGCTGCTTATATTATAACGAGGAAAGATAAAATGAATATTACCATTTAATAAATTCAAAGACAGCTTCTTTCTGCTGTTGTTTTTAAGCATTATCTTTTCACGAATAAGTGTGGAATTAGGGAAGATCTGTCTGTAAATTTCAAGCTCCAGTCCACTGATCCTTCCTGGCGCGCTTACGATTATCTTTATTTCACTTCCACCGTTATTCAGTTTTCTTGTTTCATGATGTCTGACTCTCCATACAGGATCTGATGAAGTTATTTTCTGGTTATTGATAATAAATTCGAACCATGGAGCTCCTTTATCTGAAGCGAGGATCTCACTATTATTCTCCTTCGAAAATACTGATACGGGTATTATCTTTCCTTTTTTAAAACTGATAGAATGACGTGATACTTCATTTTCCATCACCAGAAGGTCGTTCTCAAAAATGATCTGGCCTGATAAGATTATAAAATTAAAAATGAGTGTTACAGTTAAAAAGGCTTTTTGCATTATCGGGAGTGTTTAAAGTATACAACTAATTCTATTTTCTCTTATTCGGTACAGGCATCTGTGCATCAACCTCTTCTCTCCATTTCTTTAAGTCATCCGATAGCTTTATGGTTACTTCTTTGAGACTGTCAGCAAGGTTAACCGATTCACTAATATCATTTTCCAGGTCATATAATTCATAAGCTGACTTTCCTCCCTCCAGTATACTTTCCTCGTACCATTCAATAAGTTTCCATTTACCGCTTCGTACAGCAGCGGAAGGCGGACCATTATGATAATGAGGGAAATGCCAGTAAATATTCCTCTCGGGCAATGGGGCTCCGGTCTTCAGATGGGTCAGCAAACTGATTCCGTCAACCTGTGGTTTGTTTTCCACATTCAGCAATTCACATACTGTTGGCATAAAATCAACTGAAGATACAATTTCGTGACTAACCGATCCACCTGCAATAATCCCCAGCCATTTTATTATTAAAGGTTCCCGTATCCCGCCTTCATATAACCAGCCCTTCCCATGCCTGAGAGGTGTCTGTTTTGCATCTGTTTCCAATCCTCCGTTATCTGAAAAGAAAATTATGATCGTGTTCTTTGAAAGCCCTGCTTCATCAACAGCATTTATTATTTTGCCTATATTCCGGTCCAATGTCGCTAGCATTGCAGCGATGACCGGATTATTCTCAGGTTTTTCACTTCCTGCCACATTCTTCCACTTAGCTATTGAATCTGCTCTTTCCATCAAAGGATTATGGATAGCGCTGAAACTGACAAAAAGGAAGAATGGATTGCCCTTATTCTCCTTTATGAATCTCACAGATGTGTTCCCGATTGAATCTGACTTATGAGCATCCTTTTCAGGATTATCATTCCTGTCCGGTTTATCACTGACGAAATACTGGTTGAATCCCTGTTTATCAGGGTAGAATGGAAGGCTTTCAGGTCCGAATTTTGTCACACTGAGGTGCCATTTACCGAATATTGCAGTATTGTAACCCAGTCCCCTTATTACCTCTGCCATAGTTACTTCCTCCAGCGGAAGAAATTTCTGCCATTCGGGCTGTGAAAGCGGATAGTCGTTCCGGGGGTTACCGGCAATAAAATCAGTCAGATGTAATCTCGCGGGGTATTTCCCGGTCATGATACTTGCCCTGGTTGGCGAAGAGACAGAGCAGGCGGCATAGGCATTTGTGAAACGGATCCCGTCCGATGCCAGGCGATCTATATTCGGTGTCCTGTAATAATTACTTCCATAAACACCTGTCTGTGGCCACCCCAGATCATCGGCAAGGATAAAAATTATGTTTGGTTTTATTTCTTCCTTCTTACAACCCGAAGTAATAACAGCAGCTACTCCCGCTACCAGCAAAGGCACTTTAAATTTTATGTTCATTAAAAATAAATCACTCATGAGGATTGAGCAAGGGAATGCTTATTAATAATGTTGCTTATTTTTCATCTGAATATCTTGCCTTATATCCCTCCCATGTCTTCATTGATCCTTTCAGGATTTCAACTATATCTCCCTTAAGGTTATAGCATT
>ERZ795059.3644-NODE-3644-length-14910-cov-5.145002_pt1 | contig 14910 bp, 17 predicted proteins | sample MGYA00375143_ERZ795059 | MGnify/ENA primary metagenome ERZ795059 (study PRJEB30188, sample SAMN05720168) | activated sludge metagenome | isolation source: Anaerobic digester | place: USA | collected 2015-01-07 ... | reverse complement strand
GCAAAACCCTGGCATATACCTGTACCGGTTGCCACGGCATCTCCGAATACAAGAATGCCTACCCGAGTTACCGCGTTCCCAAGATCGCCGGCCAGCACGAAAAGTATTTGCTCGCCGCATTGCATGGCTATAAAAAAGGTGAACGTAATCACCCGACCATGAAAGCCCAGGCATCAAGCTTTTCTGATCAGGATATCGCCGATATCGCTGCCTATTTGTCCAGCCTGAAATCCAAGAAGTAATCAAGGAAAACCAAACACATGATTATTCGTACCCTCCTTATTACTACAACCCTGCTGTTTGCAGGCAGTGCCGCTGCATCTGCCGTCAAAGGCGATACCGCCAACGGCAAGAAAGTTTTCGAATCCGATGTCGATACCAAGGGCAATAAAGTGGCTGTCTGCACTGGCTGCCATGGCGTAGGCAACACGGAAAAACTGCCCGACGGCTCTGCCATGCCGCAGGAAAACCCGGTACTGGCCGGACAATATGCCGACTACTTGAGCAAGGCACTGCATGACTACAAGAGCAAAAAACGTGCCCACATCGGCATGCAAGGCAATGCAAGCCGCCTGTCTGATAAGGAAATCGCCGATGTTTCCGTCTATCTGGGCAGCCTGAAAAGCAAAGTGCATGATTTGAGTGAACACGAGAACGAAAAATAATTCTTTCGTCCGTGTTTACGATAAAGGCCCTTGAAGGGCCTTTATTTTTTTGAGGCTGCATGGAGTCAAAATCACGAGCTACGGGGTTTTTACTTTCTCCTTCGCCAGCGGTTTCTTGCAGGTCAGCTCATAAAGGTCTTTGGTCTTCATCCACTCGCGCTGGCTTCGCGTATTGGTAATTTTTTCCCACCAGGCCTGGCACTGCCTATCCTCTTCCGGACTTAATGTTTTCGGATCATCCTCATCATCCGGAATCACTCGGCCATAGCCGCCATTCGGTACAAAACCGCAGCCGCCACCCAGAGCGAGCACGGACACCTGGCAAACAAGTTTCACGGTAGGATTCCCCGGTACCGGAATCCTGATTTCCTTGGTGGTTTTTTCGACGGCCTTTTCGAGCAATTCCGTCAGCACATCCTGATCCGGCTTCCAGGCATCCTCGAACTGCGTGGGATTGAAATCGATGGCAGGCGGACGCTTCAACCAGGTGCCGGCCAATTCAAGATCCGGATTCTGGAAATCGAAGCGCTTACTTGCCAGGTTGGCCTGATCGAATTTCTCCACGAAGTCCACCGGCAATCTGATACGTCCTGTGTCGTCGTAAAGTGTCAGTGCGGTGTTCTTTCTATCCGGTACCGGATTGATGATGGCGGTATCGGGCGAAGCCGGTAATTTTTTGACCGGAATACCTGATGGGCCCGTGCTTACCGGTTTGGCTATCTGCATGTCCTGCATCAGATGAACAGGTTTTGGCACCGGCTTGGGCTCGGAAAAATCCAGCAGCGTGACGACTTCGTCGGGCAGGAATTTCCTGCTCAATTCCAGTTCGGCATTTAACCAGTAGAAAAAAAGCCCATGCAATCCGGCTGCAAAACAAAATGGAATAAATTTCTCTGAAAAACGAGACGAATTTTTAACATCGTTTTTCGCGAGCCGGTTTGACGCATAGGCGCTCGGGTCGAAATTTATCTCGTTTGCCAACTGCTCGTTTTTCTCTATCACGCATCGCCCTCGGTCCGGGCATCAGAAAACTAAAGCGAAGCAAAGTTCCCGCACTGCATCATGCTTTTCTTTCGATGTAGGGGTTTTCACCCTTCTCATGGTCGGTGGCATCACGTACTGCTTTCAATTCAGGAATTCGTGCAAGCAGAGTTTTTTCGATCCCCTGCTTCAAGGTGACATCGGCCATGCCGCAGCCCTGGCAACCGCCGCCGAAACGTAGATACAAGGTCCCGTCCGCTTCAAGCGACGACAATGAAACATTACCTTTGTGGGACGCCAGTTGCGGGTTGATTTCAGAGTCAAGCAGCCATTGAACACGTTCTATCAGACTGGAATCCCCTTTCGGAGCTTCGCCCTTGATACGCGGAGCACGAATATTCAACTGGCCACCGGTCGACTGCTCCAGATAATCGATTTCGGCACCATCGAGAAACTTCACACTCGTCGCATCCACATAGAGCGTGAAACCGGCGCATTCCAGCGACCATTCATCACCCAGCAAATCGCCGTTATCGCAGAATTCCAATCGCGCATCGGCACGTGGCGTACCGGGATTCACGGCTGAAATCCGGATACCGATGGCGTCGCCGCCCTGGCTATCAAGCAAACGACGGAAATGGGATTGTGCGGTTTCGGAAATAGTGATCATGGCGCAATTTTAGCGTATTGCAGGGTAAAATCGCATGAATATCAGGAGCACATGCCCATGTCGATTCTCGAAACCCTCGCTCAACGCCACTGCAAAGCCCTGAAAGGCCCGGAACATTTGCTGCCAACCGACACGGTTGCCACTTATATGGTGGCCCTGAAAGACTGGCAGCTGGTCGAGAACGATCTGGCCATCAGCAAAACCTTCCATTTCGACAACTATTACAAAACCATGGCATTCGTGAATGCGCTTGCCTTCATCGCTCATCGGGAAGACCACCATCCTGATCTGGGCGTTCATTACAACCGCTGCGTCGTCCGTTTTTCAACGCATGATGTCGGTGGCCTGAGCCAGAACGATTTTATCTGTGCGGCGAAGCTGGAAGGCCTCGAATACTGATCAGTTCGGAAATTCGCTGCCTACAGACGCGAATCGGTGCGCAACATGTCGCTGTCACCCATCATGATGGACCACAGTTTCCCGAATCGTTTGAATACGCTTTCTTCGATATAGGGCACGCCATGTTTTTGGCAGATTGCCTTTAATTCTGGCGCCGCCTGCCGGTATTTCAGCATCGGCAAATCCGGCCAGACATGATGTTCGATCTGGTAGTTCAGATACCCCATCATGAAGTCTTTTGCATCGGTACCGCCAGGATAGTTCACCGATCCTGCAATTTGCTGCACGTAAAATTCGGATTTATTGCTGAAGCTTTTATCGAAACGGTAGACATCATCACCCGTGTGATTGGGTGCGATGATCACGAACGAGACCACATTCGCGACAATCTCGGCAAGAATGGAATTGATCAACACGGCACTCCAGGCCCAAACGCCTAGCGGAAGAAAAAGTGCAGGAATAATTCCGAAGCGGATCAGGCCATATGGCAGAACGCAGCGCAAATAAAATTCGACACCCCATGGCGTGACCGGCAATATCACCTTTTCGCCTGGAATAATGTATCGGCTGACATTACCCATCGTGGGCAAGGGAAGCGTTTTGGATTGCTTGGCGCTTTCCGATTTTATTTTGCGATGTTGTTTCAATGCCCAGAAAGTATTCGGCGCATAGTAAGTGAGCTTCCAGGTCATCATCACGATGAGGATGGACAGCCGTTTCAAAATTCGTGGCATCCGCTTGTCGCGTATGAACCAGGCATTGCGTTCGACCAGGTCCGGGTCATCAAGCTGCCCGGTATTGTAATGATGCAAATGATTATGCTCGTGCGCCCATGCCGCAGGATGCAGCCAATCCAGCCAATCGATGAAACGCCGCCACCCGATCGCGAATTGTGAACTTTTATAGCGTTGCGGCACGTTGGGTACCGCATCATAACCACGATGCATTACGTGATGGGTAACCGCCGCCCATCGGCCGACATTACCCATGCCCATCAACAGCGCAGCGACGGGATTTGGAAATAGCCATGCACATGCATAACCAGCGAAAGTCAGGCATCGACTCCAGCGCTCCATCTTCTTCAAATGATCAAGATCTGCTTTGCCAATATCTGCTTTAAGCTTTGCATGCAAAGCCTGCACTTCTTCGCCAAACGCCTTGTAGTCGATTACGACAGAAGACAGCGTCTCGGCGTGGGCTGGCTCATCGAATAAAACATCTGCCGCAGGTCGATCAAGTGAAATACTCATGCAGCCGCCATTTTTCCGGATTAAGAGTTGAAGATTGCCTGCATCATCGCATTATCGAGGCAATAAAAAGCCGTGATTGCAGAACCGGCTTTCCGGAATGTGCCCTCAGGCACGTTTGCGACGGAACAACTTTCTTTGCAGCCACCAGAGCTTGCGTTTCCGCGTATGACGCTTGGCGACTTTCCGCCATGCTTCCGGCTCTTGTGTCGGACTATCGATTGCTTGCAAGGCATCGATCAGCCAAAGATTGGTCTGGTGGATCATTTCTTGCCGATCTGGATGCAAACCTTTTTTGGCAGGCATGAAAGTCGGATTTGTATTGATTTCCCAGACCCGGATTTCACCCTCCTGCAAGCCGAAATCAATTCGCCCGAAATCCAGCTTTCCCAGCAGAAAGATATTTTCGATCGCCTGACGCTGGGGAAAATCATGCAGAAAATCATGCTCGGTTTTCAATGCGGCCGTATCGACAATATCCGGCGTCTTTATCATCCAGTTGGCACTTGTCATGGCATGGCGTGGCAATACGTCCCTGCCGACTCGCATGGCGGAATATTTGACGTAGAGCCCATCAGCATTGCGTGTATCACAATATTCCACAACGACCAGGTCTTCTGCCATGGCGGTTCTGCTGTCGAGGGCCGCGAGTCGTTGTTCGAGTTCGGCCCGGGAATGAATCAAGTCACCGATGCTGCCCTGATGCGAATTCGCCAATCTCAGAAAGACCGGAAAAACCAGTGCATTGGCAGCATTTACCGTAAGCATGCGGAATGGATTGATTCCGGCATTGTTCAATAATGATTGCAGCGCAAGTCGTGTCGGTGCCGAACGTGGATCATTCAACACACGAAATCCTTTAGAGGCCAGATATTCCGCGTATGCCGTGGCTTTCTTCATTTCGGTTGGGGTCAATCGTTCTATATCCGAAAAAATATAGGTGGCTTCCAGCTCAAGCCACTGCCAAGGGTCTTCCTCATAAAAAACAGGCTGGACTTTGTCGACAAGCGAAGGTGCCCAATCCTGCAAATACCGATTCAAGGTGTAGGCATGATCGGCCGTGACCAGATAAACAATCACTGGGCAGGCACCAACGAGAAATGGCTGTGTACCGCAAGCCACTGATTACCTTGTCTGCGAAATACGAAAGTACTGCGACCACGCCTGAGAAAAGGTTCATCTGTCGCCGCTTTTCCGAACGACTGCCAGGAGCAGGCTGCCCATGCCATATTGCCATCCACATTGACGGCAAGCGAATCGAAATCGAATTCAAAACCGGTAGTCACACCCCAGACATGCCGCCATTGGTTCTTTTCAAGGTTTGCAAGACCATCGCAACGCTGCGCGACTGAGCCAAAGCCGACAACTTCATCGGCAAAAAATGTCCTGCCGGTTTCGTAATCCACTGCACGCACTGCCTTCGAGAATCCTTTCAACCAGGATTGAATCGATTCCACTTCTTGCTTGATATCCGTCATTTTTTGCATAGCCCGATTATGCCGATTCAGTGGGTATTTTATCTCAAATAAACGAAGCTACCCAACTCGATATCAGTGCGCCGATGCAGGCAAATATCAAAACAATACTGATCCATCCCACTATTTGCGATGTCTTCCCGGCCCGGGCATCACCCATCAGGTCGGTATTCCGGACAAGCAATACCAAGGCAATCACATGCAAGGGAAGCATGATCGCGTTGACTACCTGACTCAGGTAAATCAGAGGAATCAGTGGCAACCCCGGCAGCGAAACTACACTCACCGACGCCACCGTCAAGCCAATGAAGGCGGCATAAAAATATTGAAAATGATGCGAATCCAGGTCCAGCGATGCAGGCTCGCCGATGCCCTCCGCAATCGAATAGGCGGTCGCCAATGGCACGATAGCCGCCGCGAGCAAGGAGGCCCCCAGCAAGCCGGCACCAAACAATACGGTAGCGAATGATCCGGCCAGTGGCTGCAAGGCCAGTGCGGCATCACTGGCATCCTTGATGTGGACGCCGCTTCGATTCAACGTGGCGGCGCAGGCAACCGCAATCGCAAGCCCGATGGCACCGGTCAGCACAGAGCCAATAAAAACATCGACTCTTTCCCATTTCAGATTCGCCACCGTGATTTTTTTATCCACCGCATAGGATTGGATAAATGCCAAGCCCCACGGAGCCAGCGTTGTGCCCAGCGCTGCGGCAATCGCGACCCAACCCAACTGGTTGGTCGGCATATGCGGAATGATCGAGTAATGCCAGACTTGTGACCAGTCAGGTTTGGCCAATATGCCATCAATGATGTAGAGCGCGAGAGTGGAAGAAACGATCAGCAAGACACGCTCGACCTTGTGAAAAGATCCGAACACGACAATCAATGAAATCAGCACCCCGGCGATCGGCGCACTTAACCAGGAAGGAATTCCTATCAGCGAACCTGCTGCAGAGATGCCTGCATATTCGGCGCAAATGGTTCCGAAATTTGCGAACAGCAAACCGATGACGGCGAAATAACCCCAGCTCTTTCCCCAGTGCTCGCGAATTACCCCGACAAATCCTTTTCCGGTCGCCGCACCGATGCGTACCGCCATCAGATGAAATTGAATCAACAAGACCGTTGAAGCAGGAATAATCCAGAGCAATTGATAGCCGTGATCCGTTCCCAAAACCGAATACGTGGTGATTCCCGCAGGGTCATCATCGGAAAGTCCGGCAAGCAGGCCGGGGCCCAGTACGGCAAAAAACGAGGCAAGCGCACCAAGTCCGGCAACGCGAAACTGGTAAAACTTCAGTGCAATACCGCGCCTGTGGTGCGCCACGGCATGCAAAGGCGCCCCCAGGTGTTCGCGAGCACGGCGAGCCAGGGATTTCTTTTTCTTGCCGTGATTCATCGTCAATTCGATATTTGCATGCTTATGGAAATATCAATATAGCCCAACTTGATGCCGGGTCCGTAAAACAAGCGGTGCGGTCAGATGAATATCGTTCGGATAAACCGCTAAAATCGCTCACCGGAAAACAATACTACAAGCCAGGAATGCCAATGTTCAGTAAAGCCATCGTCCGTAAACCCGCTCATAACTTTGCCGATGGCTTGACTACCGTTGACATGGGCACACCGGATTTCACGAAAACACTTGAGCAGCATCGTGCCTATTGCGAAGCCTTGAAGCATTGCGGTTTGAGCTTGATCGAGCTGGATGCTGATCCTGACCATCCCGATTCCACCTTCGTGGAGGACGTTGCCATTCTTGTCGAACACGGCGCCATTGCAACTTTACCCGGTGCCGAAAGCCGTGCCGGGGAAGTAGCCAATATCAAATCGACACTCATGCAATTTTATTCCGAGCTTGCTGCCATCAACGCGCCCGGCACGCTGGATGGCGGCGATATTTGCGAAGCCGGGAAACATTTCATCATCGGCATTTCCCTACGCACGAACGAAGCCGGCGCCCGGCAGTTGGCTGACTGGCTCGCACCATTCGGATTTACATCCGATTTCGTGGATATACGTTCCGTGCCGGGCATTCTGCATTTAAAAAGCGGCATTTCCTATATCGGCGATAACAGAATGGTCGTGATTGACGCTCTTGCCGATCACCCTGCTTTCAAGAATTTTGAATTGATCCGCGTGCGGGCAGATGAAGACTATGCTGCCAACTGCGTACGTGTGAACGATCATGTATTGATGGCAAGCGGCTTCCCGGCTCTGCAGAACACACTGGAAAAACTGGGTTATTCCGTCATTCCACTCGACATGTCCGAATATCAGAAGATGGATGGCGGCTTGAGTTGTCTTTCGCTGCGATTCTGAACTTCGGAAGCAAGCACTGAGATGACGGCACCGGCTTTCGCCTCAATCCTTCTTCAGCAATGTTGCATGGCCTGACAGGCATAACCATTTGCCGTTTACCTTGATCCAGGTGTCGGTGAAGCGAACCCAATAATCGAAGGGTTTTCCGCCACGCACAAGACCTGATGCAAATCGGCAATAACCATCGCCGTATCCTTGTGCACGCGTATGTGCAGGTTGCTCGATTCGTTCTTGCTGAAAAGCGTATCGGGATTGGTTATGTCGGCGACAACCTCGGACTTGCCGTATATTTTCGAGCTCGAAACGACCAGTACATAGTCGTCTGTCAGGAAGCTGCCAAAGGCGACCGGATCGCGATCCACGACGGCCTGCTGCATGGCGCGATCAAGCCTGGTGAGTTCCTCTTCGACATTTTTTGCCTCTGCGCCATGGCTGGCCAGAACCGCACCAATGAAAGCGGTATTGATGAATGCATTTTTCATATTGATTTCCCGTGCTCCTTGTTAAGTGAGCCAATGAAATCATGTTGAAGTCGGTACCGCTTTCAGAATCTTTAGTAACTCGCGAATGTCTTCCCTGCCCGCTTGCTGCATGAAGGCACGGGGAGCCAATCCGAATGTCTGCCCGAACATGGTCGTAAACTGGCTATGACTCGAAAAGCCAAGATCCTGCGCCAGGGCGGACAAGTCTTTCTGTTCAGGCAATCGCAGCAACGACTGTGCAAGACGCAGCCGCAGGTGATATCGATACAGTGGTACACCTTCGAGTTCACTGAATATCTGCGTCAGGTAAACCGGCGATGCTCCTACCTTCCTTCCGATTTCAGACAGGCTGATTTTTTTCGACATGGATTCGGCCAGGAATAACTTTACGCGATTAATCAAATGTCGTTTGGAAAGTGTTGGACGATGCTGTGTCCTTGGCAAGGATGCGAAAGCCATCGTTGCCAGCGCAAGACTGATGGATTCCGCTTCGAGTGTGCTTGATGTGTCCGTCATCAGACGCCTCAGCAGGACGGACCGCAAGGCCTGGGCAGAAGGTTCCAGATTGCGTTCGCGTGTGCGGAAACGCCGAGTTGTTTCATCATAAAAATCGGTACCGGCCAATTCCGACAAAACACTTTCCGGCAAGGTCATCACGATGCAGGAATCCCCGCCGCTGACGGGATGGCTGACTTGATGCATTTCGTCGGCGCCGAAAAATAACACCTGGTTCGCATCGGCTACCGATGCCGCGCTACCAAGATGGCGGATAAACATACCGTGATACGGAAATATCAATTGTGCTTCGGCAGTATATTCTTCGGCGCTGCGATGACGGCACTCGCCGCGGCAACGGACATCGGCGATGCAAGCGGTATCGGATGAAAACAGCGGAGTTCGCGTGAATTCAGGTGCTGGAATTACTTGCTGGCGATTGACGGCTCGATTCATTTTCCAGACTTGTAAAAGGCGCGCCGCAAAACGCGGTCGAAAGGTCGTTATTGATATTACGCCTAGGGGATTAGGGCTTGAATAGCTCCAAGGTCATGACAGTGTCATTTGCCGGGTTTCCCGCTTTTTCCACCATTGCCAAAGAACCAAGGCAAGAACCAGATTCAAGCCCAAGCCCAGAAATCCAGACTCGGGACCGTAGATGGCGGTTTGCTTCACGCCCAGTACGCCAACCGTGGTACCAAAGCCAAAGAACACATAAACACAGGCATTCCAGACCGCATGGCAAACGCTGGTCACGATGATGGAACCGGAAATCGACCGTAACATACCCCAGATCGCACCAATGACAACGGCATTCACCAACAAGACCGGGATTTGCGCCAAAGGCGGTGCGTCTTCGGTATTCATTGACACCGCCGGTATATGCCAGAGTGAAAATGCGACGCCGGTCCAGATCATGATTCTCAATTCGCCGATGCCGGCCCGCTGAAGAGAACCGTACAGCCAGCCACGAAAAAAGCCTTCTTCGGTCAGGATGGCCAAGGGAATACTGATGGCCACAGTTGTCAGGAAATCGTTTCTGGCCGAAAGCCAATTCACCCTGGAAACATCGGCAACTCCAGCGACAAGACAGACCACCGCGATCACGCCAATAATCAAAAGTGGATGCAAAAGCGCGAGACCATAATGCCGCCAGCTACCCATTGCCAGTCCCATGCTTTTGCGAGGCAAGCGCTGCATGGCCCAGAAGATTAGCACAAGGGGAAACAGCGAGGCGAAACTCAAACCCGACAAGCCGGTGGCGTCCATGGCGGCATTGACTGCAATCGCCATTGCCGTTCCCACGATGGGACCAAGCAGTGCTCTGTTCATATGTCTCCCGGTATTTAATGTTTGTGCGTTCCTGATATTGAAGTCATCAGCAAGACTTGTGCCATCGCCAAACCACTGATTTCAGGCTGAAATAAGTTCAACAGAGTCGCACATGAAGGAACACGGACGTCCGGACGGACGCCAAAACCCGCTTTTCCATCATTTCATCCGCGTATTTCCGGTTTGGTCGCATTTGGGCTGACATTTTGGCCAAGGCTGATAATCTGCTCGCATCGAACACGGGGCATCACGCGACCAGCATGAAAACAACTATCTTCTTTTTTGGTCGCATCATCGTTTCCTGGCTTCTGATGTTCATCGCCACCAGCATTTTTTTCAATGTCACGGGTCTCGACCGTTTGATGGAGATTGTTGTATTCCTGTTCTGGGTAGCTTTGATCCTGCTACTTCTGGCGGCTGCCTCGCATTTCCATCATGTGCAACTGATTGATGGAAATGTTGATCTCGAAAGACTGAAAAACCGTCATCGCCGCCAGATCGAAATCCCGTTTGAAGAAGAGATCGCCATGCCGATGCTCGAAGCCTGCATGCGCGAACTGCCGGGCATCGAGAACATCAAGATCACGCAAGACGGCAAGCGACTGCAGGCACTGGTCAAAGCGTCGGAAAGCGACAAGAGAGATGATTCCCTCTGGAAAAAAGCCTATCAAAAGCTCGGCTTTGAAAGGAGCAATAACATCATTGCCAACGCGACCTCGGTCAATGGCGGCGTCAGTGTAAACCTGTTTTGTGGTCCGGTCGGTGCTGCATGGGCGGATTCGTTTTTCCTGGATGAAGGAACCAATTTGCAGAATGCCGAAACGGTGACCCGCGCGATATCTCGTCACATTGCCGAATATCGTCGTGGCGAACAGGCCTCGACGAGGGAGACGGTTACCGAGAAAGAACTTGCTGTCGCAAAACTCAATTTATTGCATGCACAGGTCGAGCCACATTTCCTATACAACACTCTGGGCAGCGCAAAATACCTGATCGGCAGCGATCCGGTGCGTGCCGAAGCGATGCTCGACAATCTGATCCTGTATCTGCGTCATTCATTGCCGCGCGGCGAAGATTCTCCTTCTACCCTGGGCGAAGAAGTGGAACGCACCCGCGCCTATCTGGATATTCTGAAAATCAGGATGGGTGATCGATTGCAAATCAGCATCGAAGTACCGCAGGCACTGGAAGCCATTCCGTTCCCGACCATGATGCTGCAAACCCTGGTCGAGAACTCGATCAACCATGGTCTTGAACCCAAATCCGGGGGCGGTACCATCTGGATCACCGCACGCACAGATCCATCCTCGGCCAATTTGGTAACGGTCACCGTCGCCGACGATGGCAATGGTTTCGGCAGCGGCACATCGGGTACGGGTATCGGTTTGAAAAACGTGCGGGAACGATTGAAGCTTGCCTATGACGGTGCTGCGACATTTTCGATCGTGACCAATTTTCCAAATGGCGTCGCAGCTAGTATCACCGTGCCTGCGAATGGTCCGAGGACTACTGCATGAACATGCCAATCCATTGCGTGATCGCCGAAGACGAACAAATTTTCCGTGATGCGCTTGTCAAGCTGCTCGCCATTCAATGGCCGGAACTTGAAATATCGGCGGCCTGCGAAGATGGCGCCGAAGCACTGGAAGCCATCGCCGAGCACCAGCCTGCCGTGGCATTCCTGGACATCCGCATGCCGGGCCTGAGTGGCATGGATGTGGCGGCTGCGACGGCATCGATCAGTCCGGCAACGCAAATTGTTTTCGTCACTGCCTACAACCAGTACGCCATCGACGCATTCGAAAAAGGGGCGATTGATTATCTGCTCAAGCCGATCGAACCCAAACGCTTGTCCAGCACGATCCAGCGCCTGCAAACACGCATGAACACCGGCAGTTCGGACCCCGCCGCACTGGAAGCATTGCTTATGCAGCTGACGAAGGTATTGCCGCCACGTGCGGTCGCGGAACCCATGGTGTGGCTTACTGCAAGTACCGGCAAGGAATCGCGGCTGATAATGATCGAGGATGTTTTGTATTTCCAGTCCGACAGCAAATACACCACTGTGATTACCGCCGAAGGTGAAGCCTTGTTGCGAACCCCCTTGCGCGATTTGATCAACAAGCTCGATTCAAACCAGTTCAAGCAAATCCATCGTGCCACCATCGTGAACATGAAGGCAGTTGCCGCCATAGCTCGCGATGAATCCGGTCGTGGCACGATCAAATTGAAAGGACGACCGGAAACGCTGGCAGTCAGCCTCACTTACATGTCTTTATTCAAGAACATGTAAACCGATCCGCAAAAACAAGTACAAAGCCGGCCCGCTTTGGTCGCCGGTATAGGCAGACGCTTGCCTTTTTTTGGACAAACGCTTCACAACTACAAGGAGAAGTATCATGAAAAAGTCCATCGCACTCGCCTTCGCTCTGATAGTTTGCGGGCTGCAAACGGCCCATGCCCAGGTATCCGAAAACTCGACATTGTTCAGGGACATCATGAACCTTGATAGCCAGATTTTCGAACAGGGTTTCAATCAATGCAAACCCGGCATATTCGAGCAATACACGGCCAATGATCTCGAGTTTTTCCACGATACCGGCGGCACCCAAAACCGTACCGAATTCCTGCAGGCCGTAAAGAAAAATATTTGCTCCAACCCCTATGGCAAGCCTATTCGCACCTTGGTGCCGGGAAGCTCGCAAGTATTTCCGCTGGAAAACAACGGCGTACTTTACGGTGCCGTGCAGATGGGAGTGCATCGATTCGATACGAAAGGCGCCGATGTCGCGGTTGCAGGCTATACCATCGCAAAATTTACCCACGTCTGGTTGATACGCAATGGCAAGTGGCAACTGAAAACTTCGATCAGTTACGATCACCAGCACAAGGATGGAAAAATCGCCAGTGCAGTCTCGGTCAAGAACGCATTATTGAAACCCTTGAAGTTATTCGAGCTGACGATTGCATCACTCACGCTTGGGCTTTATGTGCAAGACTGAAATAAATTCATTGGCCGATCGCTCCTGCGTTCTGCCAATGAACATGTTTGGCCTTGCAGGATAAGCGGTCAATACCGAATCCATCCCGGCCCTGTCACCTTATTTTTACATCGCAGTAGTACACTTCGGGACTGTCCCGAAATTGGAGTCTTTCGATGTCAACGATCAAAGCCTGGGCCGCACATACTGCCGGCGGCAAACTGGAACCCTTCGAATATGATCCGGGCCCGCTCGGTGACGAAGAAGTCGAAATTGCGGTCGAATACTGCGGCATTTGCCATTCCGATTTGTCTTTGTTGAACAATGACTGGGGCATGACCCGTTATCCCTTTGTGCCGGGACACGAAGCCACCGGCCGTGTTGTTGCCATGGGAAACAAAGCCAAGGGCGTGAGCATCGGCCAGCGCGTCGGACTCGGTTGGAATTCGCATAGCTGCATGCATTGCAAGCAATGCCTGATGGGTCACCAGAATCTTTGCGAAAGTCTGCAACCCACCTTGATTGGCCGCCATGGCGCGTTTGCCAATAAAGTCCGCGCGCACTGGGTATGGACCATGCCCTTGCCGGAAGGACTCGATTCACGCGAAAGCGGACCCCTGCTCTGCGGCGGCATTACCGTGTTTGCACCGCTGCGCGAGTTGAATATTTCGCCGACCGCCCGTGTTGGCGTCGTGGGTATCGGCGGGCTGGGTCATATGGCGCTGAAATTCTGCAAAGCCTGGGGTTGTGAAGTGACCGCGTTTACCTCGAGTGATTCGAAAGCGGAGGAAGCACGCGCGTTCGGGGCTCACCATGTAGTTTCGACCGGTGATTCGAAAGCCATCGAAAAACTCGCCGGCACATTCGATTTAATTATCGATACCGTAAACGCGACACTTGACTGGAACGGCCTGCTCAATGCACTGGCACCGAACGGCAGACTGCATGTGGTTGGTGCCGTACCGGAACCGATTCCGGTTCCAGTATTTACCTTGTTGATGGGCCAGAAATCGGTTTCCGGATCGCCTACCGGTTCACGCGGCGCCATCGATTCCATGCTGAATTTTGCGGCACGCCATCAGGTGACGCCACAAACCGAGCATTTCCCGATGAGCAAGGTCAACGAGGCCATGGAACATCTACGTGCAGGCAAAGCGCGTTACAGAATCGTGCTTGACGCAGATTTCTCATAGGGTGCGCGTATTGCTGACCACACTGGATAACACAAATATTTGATGATGGGTTTCCCGGGCCGATGGATCGCGACCCGGGCTATGATGCAGTCAATTACATTGCAGTGGTCGCAATTGCTCTGCCAGAGAACGTGTTTTTTCACTAATTTCATTACCAGTGTGTAAAGTCGATTTTTGCTCGACGAGCATTACCAGGCATTCGTTTTCCGCAACCGGATTATGCCGCACACCTTTCGACACTATATAGAGTTCGCCTTGACCGAGCTCTACCGATTGGGTTTCCATTTCGATACGCAAATGCCCGTTCAGCACGAGAAATAATTCGTCTTCATTCTCGTGGCCATGCCATCCGAATATGCCATGAATCCTGGCAACTTTGACGTAGACATTATCGACCTCGGCAATCACCCGTGGCGACCAAAGCTCGGAAAGCGAGGATGCGATTTTTTCCGGCGAGATTGTGCATGACATAGTGATTCCTAAACCCTGCTATTGAAATCACCGAGAAGCTTTTCCCGTTTTGAATTACGCTGAATGCGTATCTGGACTGCAAGGCATACGATCACAATACAAATGGTGACGATGGAGTCTTCGGGGCCAAAAACGCCGCCTGACAACCAGAACGGGCCATGATAGGAGCTATCGAACGGAGCAACACTTCGCCAGGC
>ERZ795059.3639-NODE-3639-length-14918-cov-10.013591_pt1 | contig 14918 bp, 8 predicted proteins | sample MGYA00375143_ERZ795059 | MGnify/ENA primary metagenome ERZ795059 (study PRJEB30188, sample SAMN05720168) | activated sludge metagenome | isolation source: Anaerobic digester | place: USA | collected 2015-01-07 ... | reverse complement strand
GATGCTGATTTTAGAATATATCGACGGCATGGCCGGCAGACGATACCGGTTCTTTCTCCTTTCGGCAAATAGGGAAAATAAACGCAAACCATTCAACCAGAAGGCAGTGTCTATGCGCGCATATTCAATGTACGGCTTTCTTTCAGGACTGTTACTGAGTATATTCTGCGTTCTCACACTTCATGGCGCAACCGTATCCATCCCCTGTGATCACCTGGATTTTGGATTATCGCCGTACACCTGGAAACCAACCAGCGCGGGGGCGGAGGCGCGGGTGGAGGCCACCATGCCGGGGGCCTATTTCAAAACAATCGTCAAGGGGACAACCACTATTGAGTTACTTGTTGACGGCACCGCGAACGACGGATGTCCGCCGCCGTCGATGCCTTTCATTGAGTATTCCGTGGACGATGGTCCCTTTACGGTGAAGCAACTTGCGCAGGCCGGAAGTGTCTATCCTTTTCCAATCGCCGCTGGATTGGATGCGGCTATTCCACACAAATTAGAGGTGTTTTTCCGTGCGGCGGACTTGGGGCAGAAGCGGTGGACGTCTTCCATGGCGCACCTCCGCATCGCGGGATTGTCCGTAGACACCGGCGGGACGCTGGCGGCCTATCCCAAACGATCCAAGCTGGCGATGGGGTTTGGCGATTCAATTACGGAAGGGGTGGGCGTGGACGGATTGTTCACTTCCTGGCAGAAGCTCGACGTCAATAATGCGCGGGGTTCGTGGTTTCCGGTGGTTTGCGCCGGGCTCGATTGTGAATATGGCCAATTCGGTTCCGGCGGACAAGGCATGGTGAAGGAGTTGGAGATGCCCGGTTTGCCCAAGACCTGGGACCATTATGACGCCACGACTTCCCGCCTGACCAATGGCCTGTTACTGCCCGAGCCCGACTATATTTTCTGCAACATGGGCACCAACGATTATGGCGGGATCAACATCACGAACGCGTACACCGATTGGTTGATGGCGGTGCGCAAGGCGTGTCCGCATACGCGGATTTTTTGTGTGGTTCCGCCCTCGGGCGTTCATAGGGATGAAATCCAGGCGGTGGTTGCGTCACGTAATCACGCGGATGACAAAGCAGTTCATATTATTGATATCCCCGCCTTGAACGCCACGATTACAACCCGCCCCGGGGCCACACAGTTGACTTATGACGGTGTTCACCCCACACTCCAGGGCGAAGCGATTTTCGGGGCGTGCATAATCGCTCAAACTCAACAACTATTGAGTGGATGCACCGCCTCGGTGAATCAATCCAAGGCTCCATAAACCGTGGAAGCGCGCCCAAAATTCTCCGCACTGTAAATACTCCGAATTTCAACAATCTCCAAACCATATCTGGCTTTAAGGAAAAATCCAACCCCGCTTGCGGGGGAACTTTCCCATTGCATTAGGGGCGCTTTAAGAGTCATAATATGGCTATCCATGTCGCTCCGCCCATGCGGAGACGAACATCACAACCGTCTGGGTAAAAGGATTCCGCCCTGTGCGTCAGGGCGTCCTACTTTTTACAAACGCTGGAGTAACGAGCATGTCGAAACCAATGATTACCTTGGATGCGAACGAGGCGGTAGCCCGTGTTGCATACCTGACCAATGAGGTTGCGGCCATTTATCCCATCACGCCTTCCTCGGCGATGGGGGAATGGGCTGATCAATGGGCCTCGGAAGGCAAAAAGAACATTTGGGGCACGATCCCCCTGGTCGTGGAAATGCAGAGTGAGGGCGGTGCGGCCGGTGCGGTGCATGGCTCGTTGCAATCAGGGGCGCTGACCACTACGTTCACGGCCTCTCAAGGGCTGATGCTCATGCTGCCGAACATGTATAAAATTGCGGGCGAGCTGACACCGTGCGCGATCCATGTTTCCGCGCGTGCTCTTGCGGCGCAGGCCCTCTCCATATTTGGGGATCATGCCGACGTGATGGCCGCCCGGACCACGGGTTTCGCCATGCTGGCCTCCAACTCGGTGCAGGAAGCGGGGGATTTTGCTTTGATCGCCCAGGCCGCCACGCTCGAATCCCGCGTTCCCTTCCTGCACTTCTTCGACGGATTCCGCACCTCCCACGAGGTGGCCAAAATCGAAGAACTCAGCGAAGAAACCATTCGCGCCCTGATCGACGATGAACTTGTGGCCGCCCACCGCAATCGGGCGCTCTCCCCGGACCGGCCCATGATTCGGGGCACCGCACAAAATCCGGATGTTTATTTTCAGGCCCGCGAAACCGTCAACACCTTTTATGCGGCCTGTCCCGCCATTGTCCAGAAACACATGGACAAGCTGGCGAAACTTACGGGGCGCCATTACCATCTCTTCGATTATGAAGGGGCGCCGGATGCTGAACGCGTCATTGTGATTATGGGTTCCGGCGCGGAAACGGTAGAGGAAGTGGTAAATTATCTTGTCAAGAAAGGCGAGAAGGTTGGGCTGTTGAAAGTGCGCCTGTACCGCCCGTTTTCCCAAGCCGACTTCGCCGCGGCGCTGCCGAAGACCGTTAAGACCATCGGTGTGCTGGATCGCTGCAAGGAAGCCGGCTGCAATGGCGAACCGCTCTACCTCGACGTGGTAGCCTCCCTCAACAACAGCATCGCCACCGGCGTAGCCAAGTTCAATGTTAATCCGCGCATCGTGGGGGGGCGCTACGGCCTCTCCTCCAAGGAATTTACCCCCGCCATGGTGAAGGGCGTCTTCGATGAGCTGTCCAAGTCCAATCCGAAAAACAGTTTCACCATTGGCATTATTGACGATGTATCCAACACCAGCGTCGAATTCGATCCGTCCTTCTCCACGGAAGATCCCGACACCGTGCGGGCCGTATTTTTTGGTCTGGGCGCGGATGGCACGGTGGGCGCGAACAAAAACTCCATTAAGATTATTGGGGAAGACACCGACAATTTCGCGCAGGGCTATTTTGTGTACGACTCGAGAAAATCCGGCTCCATGACCACTTCGCACCTGCGTTTCGGGCCGCGCCCGATCCACTCCCCGTACCTTATCTCCGAGGCAAACTTCGTAGCGTGCCACCAGTTTTCCTTTATGGAACGCACGGATGTATTGAAAACCGCCCAGCATACCGCGGTATTCCTGCTCAACAGCCCGTACGCCCCCGAGGAGGTTTGGGATCACCTGCCCCGCACCGCCCAAAAGCACCTTATTGAAAAGAAACTCAAATTCTATGTGATTGACGCGGTGTCCGTTGCGAAACAAGCCGGCATGGGCGGGCGCATCAACACGGTCATGCAAACCTGTTTCTTCGCCATCAGCGGCATTCTGCCCCGGGACGAAGCCATCGAGCGGATTAAGTATTCCATTAAGAAAACGTATGGCAAGCGGGGCGAATCCGTGGTCGAGAAAAACTGGGCTGCGGTGGACATGACGCTGGACAAACTCTATGAAGTCACCGTTCCTGCTCAAGTGACCAGTGACTTCGACCTCCGTCCGCCGGTTCCGGAAGACGCCCCGGAATTTGTCAGGGAAATCACCGCGAAAATCATTGCGGGAGAAGGCGACCTGCTCCCCACCAGTGTTTTGCCGGTGGACGGCACCTATCCCACCGCCACCACCAAATGGGAGAAGCGCAATATCGGTCTTGAAATCCCGGCCTGGGACCCGGAGATTTGCCTGCAATGCGGCAAATGCGTTCTGGTGTGCCCCCATGGTGTAATCCGCGCGAAACTCTATGATCCCAAGCATCTCGAAAACGCTCCCGCCACCTTCAAGTCCACCGAGCCGAAATGGCGCGAGCATAAAAACCTGCGCTACACCCTGCAAGTGGCGCCGGAAGACTGCACCGGCTGTTCGCTGTGCGTGCAAGTTTGCCCGGCAAAGAACAAGCGGGAAGTGCGTCTGAAGGCCATCAATATGACCCCGCAGGCGCCCATTCGCGAGCAGGAACGGGAAAATTGGAACTTCTTTGAGCAATTGCCCGATTTCGACCGTAATCAACTCAGTTTGAACACGGTTAAAGACGTGCAACTGCTTCGGCCCCTGTTTGAATTCTCCGGGTGTTGCGCGGGGTGTGGCGAGACCCCTTACATCAAGCTGGTTTCACAGTTGTTTGGCGACCGGGCTTATGTGGCCAACGCCACGGGCTGCTCGTCCATCTACGGCGGCAACCTGCCCACCACCCCCTGGGCCGTCAACCGCGATGGCCGCGGCCCGGCATGGTCCAATTCGCTCTTTGAAGACAACGCGGAATTCGGCCTGGGCATGCGCGTTTCGGTAGACAAGCAACGCGAATACGCGCTTGAATTGATGGGACGTCTGAGCGGAGCCCTGGGCGAAGAATTGGTGGAGGCCCTCCGGGAGGCCGATCAGTCGAGCGAGGAAGGCATCCAGGCCCAGCGGGCCCGTGTGGCCTTGCTGAGAGACAAGATTAAAAACGTTGATTCCCGCGATGCGCGCGATCTGATGAACCTGGCGGACATGCTGGTCAAGAAGAGCGTGTGGATCATGGGCGGCGACGGCTGGGCCTATGACATTGGCTACGGCGGTCTCGACCATGTGCTGGCGTCCGGGCGCAACGTGAATATCCTGGTGCTTGACACCGAAGTCTATTCCAACACCGGCGGCCAATGCTCGAAATCGACCCCGCGCGCGGCCGTGGCGAAATTCGCCGCCGCCGGCAAGACCCAGGCTAAGAAAGACATGGCCCTGATGGCCATTACATACGGGAGCGCCTATGTGGCGAAAGTGGCGATGGGCGCAAATGATGCACAGGCCATTCGCGCGTTCCGGGAAGCGGAGGCGTTTAACGGCCCCTCTCTCCTCATCGCGTACAGCCACTGCATCGCGCACGGCTACAACCTGACGATGGGCATGGAGCAGCAGAAAGCCGCCGTGCAATCCGGCCATTGGCCCCTTTTCCGATTTAATCCCGATCTCCGGCGCCAGGGCAAGAATCCCTTCCAGTTGGATTCCAAGGAACCCACCCTTTCACTGGACAAGTATATTTACAACGAAACGCGCTACAAGATGCTGACCATGAGCGCCCCGGAAGCCGCCAAACACCTGCTCGAAGAAGCGCAGCAGGACGTCGTCTTGCGGTGGAAGCTCTATCAGCAAATGGCAGCCATGTATGAACCTGAAGGCGAAAAACCCAGCGATGAACCCGCTCCGGCGGCGGAATAACACGGAGATATACCATGATTGATTTAAGCACTTCCTATCTTGGAATGACGTTGAAAAACCCGCTGGTGGTGTCCCCCTCGCCGCTGTGCGCCAAAGTGGACAACATCAAACACATGGAAGACGCGGGCGCGGCCGCCGTGGTGTTGCACTCATTATTCGAGGAACAGCTTACGTTTGAGAGCCAGTCGCTCAATGAGAACATCATGCAGGGCGAAAATCTCTCCCCGGAAGCCCTCACCTACTTCCCCGAAATGTCCGATTACCGCATGGGGCCTGACGGCTATCTCGAACTTATTCGCAAGGCCAAGGAAGCCGTCAATATTCCCATCATCGGGAGCCTGAACGGCGTCTCGACCGGCGGCTGGATCAAATACGCCAAACGCATGCAGGAGGCCGGCGCGGATGCCATCGAGTTGAATGTCTACTATATCCCGACCGATTTCGATGTGACCGCGGGGCACGTGCGCGAGATGCACGAAAAACTCCTGCGCGACATAAAAGCCAACGTCTCCATCCCCGTCGCCATGAAAATTTCACCGTTCTTCAGTTCACTGCCCTGGTTCGCCAAGCAGCTTGAAAATGCGGGGGCGGACGCCCTGGTTATGTTTAACCGCTTCTATCAGCCCGATTTCGACCTTGATGATCTCGAAGTCGTGCCCAACCTCACCCTGAGCACCTCGAGCAGCCTGCGTCTGCGTCTGCGATGGGTTGCCATCCTGTACGGGCGCGTCAAGATGGATATGGCCATCTCGGGCGGCGTCCATACCAGCGAAGACGTAGTGAAGTGCATGATGGCGGGCGCCAACGTGGCCATGACCACCTCCGCCCTTTTGAAATTCGGCATCAGCCATCTCGAAACCCTGCAAAAAGGTCTTGTCGAGTGGATGGAAGAGCACGAATACGAATCCATCGAGATGATGCAAGGCAGCATGAGCCAGAAATCGGTTGCTCAACCCGCAGCTTTCGAGCGCGCCAACTACATGCGGGTCCTCACCACGTACAGCCCCGGCATGTAAACCCAAATTAATGCATAACGGCCCGTTTCTCTCTCAGGGAAACGGGCTGTTCTTATATTCATGCCCACTTTAGCCTGGATTCCCGCCTGCGGGGGAATGGCAGTGGGCGCGGCATATCATCAGGTTTTGGGATAGCGTATAGAACGCTGATAGCCGACTGCGGACCGCGGACCGCTCACAGATCCTTAAACGGGTCCTCCAGGTCTCCCCCCAACTGCCTTGGATCCGGCAGTTTGTCTTCATAGATTTCCACGCCGTGTTGTTCGCGGAGATTTTTCATTTCCTGCGCCACCACCAAGGACGGCATGATGGTCATTTTGGCTTCATCCAAAGACATTTCGGACTCCGGACGGTTGTCCAACACTTTTAGAACCAGCCAGGCTTCGGGCATATTCATCACCTGTGTGCGGCCTTGGGCGTCCTGGCTCATTTGCTGATACTGCGGCAGGTACACGGGCCCGATGATCGTGCCGGGTTCCGCGCCCGACGCCACGGCCCAGAATCCCTTGAATTTCTGCAAATCGGGATTGTTCTCGATCTCGGATTCAATTACGTTCGCCGTGACCCCCGGCCGCACAATCGAAGTAGCTTGCAGCGACTGGATCTCCGCCACAATTCCTTCAAATGTCTCGCCTGCGTTTAATCGTTCGCGAATTTTCGCTGCCTGCGCCAGGGCATCTTCCGACCCCCCCGGATATTGCACGGCCTGGAACCGCATCCATTCGAGTTTCTTTAAAGAGGCTTTGCGTAACTTGTATTCCCGTTCCAATTCCGCCTGATCTATCGTTAATTTGTTGGTCTGAAGATCGTGAACGGCCAGGTACTGCACCGCCTGGTCCCCTTGCAGCCGCTCCAAAATCTTATCCGTCTTTTGCTCAATAATATTTTTCATCGCTACGATGCCTTGAGGGGTCAGATTGTACACCTTCATCAGGGGAGTGATTTCACCTCCCGCCGGCGGTTCCATGCCCCAGATCGCCCGCATCTGCTCCTGGTCGTCCCCGCACTCCTTAAAATACTGTTCCCGTGCTGCGTCCCGGGGTATCCGGATTTTTCCTTCCTGCGCCAATTGCTGTCCCAGCGGCGTTTTAATTTTGGAATCGATATGCTGATTCAGCACCCGCAACAGATCCGCCCGGTTGTTGATTTTCGGGCGATCCGCATCATCCATGTCGTTTAACAGCCGAAACAAATCGCCGCGCGTGATATAGGTGTCATCCACCTTGGCAATTTTGATATTGTCCGGATCCGCAATCTGGCCGCAGCCTGACCCGGTCATCGTTATCATGCCCGCCAAGCCCAGAAGCCCTAAAAAGTACAACCATTTCATGAAATACAAGCCCTTATTAAAATCGTCCGCGTGTATGGTACCATGGGCGTGTACAACAAAGAAAGGCATCGTTTGCGTTATGCTGTGGTATGCCCTCTATATGGGACTTTTGGCCGCGGTGGTCTTCTTCTGGATTATCATTGCCTTCCGCGAAGACAAGCCTAACTGATACCCTCTCGTTTACACCCCGCTGCTCTTCAGGGGAACACGCCATTCGCGTATACGTCCCTTTTCATCCCAGGTAAGCAGACATCCTTTGGACAACGTAACTCCCGCCATGCTGTCGCCATGCTGGTGCAGTGGAATCTGCGGTTCCCCCGTGTGAATGTCATACCCCCTAAAATGTCCGTCCCGGCTCCAAAGGACAACCGTGTCCGGGGCTTCACGCGGGAACACCGCCCCGGCTATAGGCGCAGTAAATTTGACCGCAGGATAGATCTCTTTTCCGGAAGAGAGGCCCCAAGCGCGCAAATGCGTTCCTCCCCAGGTTAAAAGGAGAGTGCCGTCCGCAAACAAGCGCATGCCGGCAAGTTCCGTACCGTGCTTCAAGGCCGGATAACAGGGCCGCGCGGTTGAGGTCTTATATGCCTGTACCTTGCCAGATTCGGTCCGCGCCAAGAGACACGAACCATCGGCAGTGAACAGCAGTTCCCGAACCGGCGAGTTTAACTTTTTCATGGAGGCAAGCGCGCCGCCGCCGCGTCCGTTAAAACACTGGATCCATCCATCCTCCCCGGCCAGGGCCAGGACCGTATCATCAGGGGCAAACACGGCGCATGACACACTTCCCTCAAATTTGGTTTTGAGCCTCAATAATTCCGTGTTTCCAGTGCTTTCCAGGGAATTATGCGGAAGATCGCCGCCAAAAAAGATCGGCGGAGGCACTTCGATGCCCTCTGTTTCCCCGTCCTCTTCCGGAGGCGATGGCGGCAGTTTAACCAGCACATGAATGCCCACGGCCGTACAAACCGCCACGTGCGTATTGGCGTGGTTGATCGCCGCGACATCGATTCCCGTCCCCAACGCAGAGATTTCCGCGAACCAATCCCCATTTCGAAATACCGACAGGGCTTCACCCGGAGTGCCCATCCAGAAGTAGTGCACCGCCACAGCCTGTTCATCCGGGCTGATAATCAAGTCTTTGAGATAGTCTGTTTCCCCATGCCAGAGATCAAGGCGTTTGTTCTGATCCAAATCCCAACGAACCGCCGAGCCTGCGCCACAATCAAAACAGAAATACAGACCCGTGTGCAGAATATAGGCATCGGGCTCGATCTTGGAGAAATAGATCGGGTGATACTCTTCCTCTGCTATGCATTCGGACCCTTCACCTTCCGCTTCCCCTTCGAGTGCGGCCTCCCCCATACCACCTTCTGCTGTCGATTCCATAATCGCAAGCGGTGCGCCCGGCTCATAGGGGATAAAATCGTATTTCGGCCCTATAAACCCATTGAGCCGCCACAAATAAAGAGTGCCCCAGGACGCGGCGATCAAGCGCTTTCGTAAAAACTTTTCATCCTCATAAAGATTCGCCTGAACCGTCCTGATCAGGTCGGCATCTGGAGACTGCCCCATATTGCCGGCGGCGCTGCATTCCATGAAATCAGGGCGGGCAGGCACTTGTGCATCCGCAGGGACCGCGATCTCACCGGCATCACCATCGTTCTTCCGCTCTTGCGCCTCCCGGGATGGAACATGCATGTAATACGCGGCAGCCATTGCCAAGGCAAATAAAAGAATCACCCAATATATGCGCTTTTTCATACCAAACCCTCGCAGGCTGCATCCCGGAATGGACTATAGCATACACAAAGCAACTTGCCTGGGGGAAAACATCTTTCTTCGGGGAAAAGGCCAAGACCTGTTATAATCGATCAAAACTTGCGTTTTTGCGTCTAAAGTGACCAAAATGAAACAACTTCTCCAGACGAAAAACCAAAGGAGTCCGCTTTCCTTGAACACATGTACAATGAGTGATTTCATGCGCCGTGCCTGGCAGGCCGGAACGGCCATCCCGGGGTTTAATGTGCCGTATTTGCCGATGATGGCGCCGATAGTGCAGGCGCTGCGGGATACGCGATGCTTCGGGTTGATCATGGTGGCGCGGCCTGAATGGATGAAGTTTCAGTCGAAGGGGATCCGGGAAGTTTATGAGGAATATCAGCGGGTGAAGGATACGCGGTGTACGCGGCTGCATCTGGATCATGTGCCGGTGATTGATGAGGACGGGTTGCGGGTAGATTATATGGCGGACCTGGGACTTGCCGTGGAGTTGGGATATCATTCGATCATGGTGGACGGATCGCGGCTGTCGTTGGAGGAGAATATCGCCGCGACGAAAAAAGTGGTGGATATGGCGCATGCGGGAGGGATTCCCGTGGAGGCGGAACTGGGCGCGGTAATGGGGCATGAGGAGGGGCCGCTGCCGCCGTATGATGAGTTGTTTGAATCGGGCAAGGGGTTTACGGATCCACAGGAGGCGCTGCGGTTTGTGCGGGAGACGGGCGTGGACTGGCTGTCGGTGGCGGTGGGGAGCGTGCATGGTGCGATCAGTGCAGCGCGGAAGAGCGAGAAAAAAGTGGAGGCGCGGCTCAGTATCGAGCGATTGGATGCGTTGCAGGCGTTGGTGAACGTGCCGATGGTGTTGCACGGCGGATCGGGCATCCGTAAGGCATGTGTGTTGGAGGCCATCCGGCACGGCATCGCGAAGATTAATGTGGGAACGGCGATTCGGCAGCCATATGAGGCGCTGATGGGTGAATCGGTGGCGAAGGCACAGGAAGCGGCATATGCCGCAACGGTGCAGGCGGTGCGGGAAGAACTGGAACTGGAAAATTCGGTGGATAAAATTTATGTGGGAGGTTAAGGGGGTGGACGAGGATATCATGGACGGTATGAACATAATGGACATTAAGGATGTGCGATGGTGATAGTGGCACGGGGGTTTGAAGAGTTTTAACCATAAAGAGCGCAAAGAACTCAGAGAACCGGAGAATGAGTGGAAGGAGAGACGTATGAAGCAGAATAAATCGACATTTGCCTTATTTTTTGGGAATCGGGGCTTTTTCCCGGCGTCGTTGCAGGCGAGCGCGCGTCAGGAACTCTCACAAACGCTGCAAAAGCTGGGACATAAGACTTTAATGTTGGAGCCAAGCGCCACGCGGAACGGCGCGGTTGAAACGCCGGCGGAAGGCGCGATCTACGCGAATTTCCTTAAAAAGAACGCGGGGAAATACGACGGGGTGATTGTGTGTCTGCCGAATTTCGGGGATGAGACGGGGGCAGTGGCGGCATTGAATGAGGCGAATGCGCCCATCCTCATCCAGGCGTATCCCGATGAGATGGACAAACTGAATCCGGCGCAGCGGCGGGATTCCTTCTGCGGCAAACTTTCCATCATGGACGTGTTCTTGCAGTACGGGGTGAAATTCACGGCGGTAAAGCCGCATGTGGTGCATCCGTGCAGCCCGGCCTTCGTGGAGAATGTGACGTATTTCGACCGCTTGTGCCGGACGGTGAAGGCGTCGCGGAAAATGATTGTCGGGGCGATTGGCGCGCGCACCACGGCGTTTAAAACCGTGCGGATTGACGAATTGGCGCTCCAGCGGCATGGCATCACGATGGAGACGGTGGATCTGTCGGACGTGTTTGCGCGGGTGCGGGCGGTCAAGATGACGGACAAAGCAGCAAAGGCGAAGGCAAACGTGTTGAGCGCGTATACCTGTTGGAAAGGGGTCCCGAAGAAGGCATTCGAGCGACTGGTGGCGTTGGGCGTGGTGCTGGACGGTCTGGTGGAGGAGATGAAGCTGGACGCATTGGCGATCCGGTGCTGGCTGGAGATGCAGCAGCAGTTCGGCATTTCGTGCTGCGTGTTGTTGAGCGAGATGAACGAACGGGGCGTTATGGCGTCATGCGAGGTGGACGTGGGCAGCGCGATCACGATGCGCGCGCTAGGCAGTGCCTCGGGCCAAACCGCCGCATGCCTTGATTGGAACAACAATTTTGGCGAAGACGAGGATAAGTGCATTTTGTTCCATTGCGGGCCGGTGCCGCAGACGATGATGGCGGGGAAGGGCCTTGTCACGGACCATGCCATCCTTGAAAATGCGGTGGGGAAGGGCTGCGCCTACGGGTGCAACATCGGGCGCATTGCGCCGATGCCAATGACGTTTGGGAACCTCACCACGGCGGACGGCAAGATGAAATTTTACCTGGGTGAAGGCCGGTTCACGGATGACGTGGTGCCGAAGGAGTTCTTTGGATGCGCGGGCGTGGCGGAAATTCTCCGGCTGCAGGATGTGCTGCTGGCGATTGGCCGGGAAGGCCACCGGCATCATGTGGCGGTGACGCCCGGGCATGTGCTGGCGCCCCTGCGCGAAGCCTTTGAGAAGTATTTAGGGTATGAGGTGAGCGTCCCATGAGTTTGATGGGCATTGACATCGGCACGACCGGCTGCAAGGCCGCCGCATTTACCTTGGACGGTTCGTGCATAGCCACGGCCTACCGCGAATATCCCACGCTGTATCCACGGGAAGGCTGGATGGAACTCGACAGCCGCCGGGTGATCGAACAGATTTTCACCTGCATCGCGGAAGTCGCCTCACATTCCAAGCGGGATCCCATCTCGGCGATCAGCATCAGTTCGATGGGCGAGGCCATGACGCCCGTTTCCGCGAAAGGCGAGATCCTTGGCAACAGCATTCTCCATACGGACCTGCGCGGTGGCGAGTATGTGGAAAAACTTTCTGCGGAAATCGGACAGCAGGCGTTCTATGCGATCAATCCCAACATTCTCGGGCCGAATTATTCACTGCCCAAGCTACTCTGGCTGAGGGATCATCAACCAGAGATTTATGCGGGTGCGTGGAAACTATTGTTGTGGGCGGACCTGATTGCCTTCTTTTTGGGTGGTGAACCACTGACTAGCCACTCGCTGGCGAATCGCACGTTGCTTTTTGATATCCGCAAGGAAGATTGGTCGGAGCAATTGCTGGGCTGGTCGGGATTGGACCGAGAAAAATTTCCAAAACCGGTTCCAAGCGGAACCCTTGCAGGTCACGTCAGCAGCGAAATGGCGGAACGGCTGGGGTTGCCCGAGAACGTCCAAATCGTAGTGGGCGGGCATGATCAGTGCTGTAATTCGCTGGGGGCGGGGATTTTCGAAGCGGGCAAGGCCTGCTGCGGGATCGGCACTGTGGAATGCATTGCGCCGACGTATGCGCGGATTCCCTCCGCCAAAGAAATGCTGCCTTGCGGGCTGAATGTCGAACACCACGTGTTGAAGGGGTTGTATGTTTCGTTCATTTACAATCAGAGCGGCGTGCTGGTGCGGTGGTTCCGCGATACCTTCGCTTCCGCCGACAAATTGCTGCTGGAAGGCAATGAAGATTTGTATGATCTCCTGATGCGGGAATTGCCCCCGGAACCCACGCGGCTGCTGGTGCTGCCGCATTTCGAGATCACGGGCACGCCCAATTTTATCGCGGATTCGTCGGGCGTCATTGCAGGCCTGCGCACCACCACCACCCGCGGTGAAATTTTGAAGGCGATCATGGAAAGCGCCACCATGTACTTTCTCGAGAGCCTGGATGCGCTTAAGGCCATGGGCATTGATATGTCCGGGTTTGTGGCGACGGGCGGCGGGGCGAAATCGGCGGCGTGGCTTCAAATCAAAGCGGATATCCTGGGCGTGCCCTTCGTGCGTCCGCGCATTACGGAATGCGGCATGCTGGGCGCGGCGATCCTCGCGGGGGTGGCAACAAACGCGTTCTCAAGCGTTAATGAGGGTGTGGAGAACTTTGTAAACCGCGATCTCGTTTTCGAGCCCAATGTCAAACGTCATCAGCAATACCAAGAACTCTATCAACACTATCGGCAGCTTTATCCCGCGATGAAGGGTTTATTGAAAAATCTATCGGACCGATCGGTCTGATCGGGCCAATCAGACCGATCTACCGGGTCATGACAACGGTAAGTTGGGTATTCCACCGAAAAGGTAATGACTCATTAATCCAAAGAGATGACACATTTTAAGCCCGAAGGGTTTTTAACATGACAGCCCAGGGCAACGCCCTGGGACAATGGCCCCCACCATAACATGCCCTGTAAGGGCGCCACATCGCACTAATCCCAAACATATCGTTCATCGTATTCAATTTTATATCGCTTCAGAAATAGACGAAATTCATCTTGAAATGAAACCTTACGATGATGTTCCTCTTGTTGTTCGATATACTGGCGTACCCGAGGCACATGGGATTGGCTCACGGAAAACGCCCCATATCCGCTTTGCCAATGGAACCCGGCATATTCGCGGTCTTGGGTCTTAATCCATTTCGACGACCCTTTCTTAACCTCTTCTATGATCTGACATAAGGCGTGTTTTTTAGATAATATAAATAATGCATGCACATGGTCTGAATCCCCGCCAATCACAAGGGTTGGGCTATCCCATTCCCGGAAAATGCCACATTGATATGCGAATAATTTCGGGCGAATGGATGGGGTCAGGCAGGCATGGCGGTTTTTGGTGCTATAGATAAGGTGAATAAGATTCATGGATAGAGATTGTGGCATGGAATGACTCCTTGTTTCGCCCTTTCAGGGCTTTACCCTTGCCTAATCCTTGTCCCAGGGCGTTGCCCTGGGTCCCTAATTCTCCAACTGATTGAAAAAGTTTCGCACTTTATCGCTAACTTGTTGGTTTGGTTGCGGCTACGCCGCGATAGGCTTTCATGTTACGGCCCCGTTGGGGCAATCCATCGTATCGCAAAAACAACACCATATTCCAGGTATTTGCGAAATAAGGGCCTGCGCCGCAAGAAGGGGTTTCGCGATTTTTTCGCCAAATCCTCATGTTTTCGTGTAGTATTTTATCTACAATCTCTATTTTTCCTTGATACTATAGTGATCATGGGCAATGATGAGGGAGGTTTGACGACGAAAATGAGCTCATTTTTGGCGCATTGGAAGGGCAACCCCGAAATCTGACGCAGGCCCTTTCGGCGAAATAACCCTTTTTCTCAAAAGATCGACGTACACTGGGCATATTACTGAGATTTCACAGCCAAATCGTTGCCTTTTTATTTGTCAAGATGCGAAAAGGGCGATTTTACAGATGTCTCTATTCATATTTCACATAACCCGCTTAAGAGTACATATCCATTAAGAGCCTCTAACAAAACCCATTACCGGAGTTCTTAAACAGAGACAAGCATGCTTAAAAATGACATTGTTTGGGGCACCGAGTCCAATACACAAAATAGTGCATGGTCATAAGGAAGCGGTTTTGTTAAAGGTTCTAAGAATATTGCCAGAAGACTGATGCTTCTTAAACCCAGAAGACTGACAACTCTTAAGCCCGAAGGGTTTTAACATGACAGCCTATCGCGGCGTAGCCGCAACCAAACCAACAAGTTAGCGATAAAGTGCGAA
>ERZ795059.3634-NODE-3634-length-14930-cov-19.392202_pt1 | contig 14930 bp, 14 predicted proteins | sample MGYA00375143_ERZ795059 | MGnify/ENA primary metagenome ERZ795059 (study PRJEB30188, sample SAMN05720168) | activated sludge metagenome | isolation source: Anaerobic digester | place: USA | collected 2015-01-07 ... | reverse complement strand
ACCTGCCGTTCGGGTTCTCCGGGAGGGCGGTGATCACGGAGAACCGGCGCCACTACGTCGTCGGCGAACTCCTGCAGGATATTTAGCCACACCGAAAACTTTTCCCGGATAGAGATCCTTCCACTCTTCATGCAGGAGATCACCGGGCACGAACTCTCTTCAAAGAAGGCCGAATACCTCAAGTACATCTACATGCAGGGCGATGTCGTGAGGACGACCGAGATCGCCGCTCATTTCTCCGTCGCGCCCTCGACGGCGACAAAGACGCTCGCGGATATCGCGAAGGCGGGCTACATCGAGCAGTTGCCCTACCACGGGGCGCGTCTCACGGCCCGCGGCATCGACTACGCCCGGTTCCTGATCCGCCGCCACCGGATCGTTGCTCTCGTCCTCAGCCGCTACGGCCTCAAGCCCGACGAGGCCTGCACCGAGGCAAAGAAGATCGAGCAGTGCATCTCAAAAGACCTCACGGACAGGATATGCACGTCGCTTGGGCACCCGATGATGAGCGGCTGCGGCGAGATCGAGCACGACTGCTTCTGCTGCCCGAGAACGAGCCGGGAGGAAGATAATTTAGAGTCGGGCCAAACCTGAGGTGGAGAGGATGAAACCACAGGCTACTATCGCGCTCTATCTGATCATTGCAGTTCTCCTGCTCACGGCGGGCTGCACCGGAGTCGACCACCGCGAGCAGGATGCAGCGATCGTCGTCGCGGTCACCATAGCCCCCGAACAGGAGTTCGTGGAGCGGGTGGGAGGCGACCACGTCCGCGTCGTCCTCCTGGTGCCGCCGGGGGCCGACCCCCACACCTACGAACCGCCGCCGGGTATCCTTGCCGACGTCGCGGGGGCGGATATGTATGCCGCGGTGGGATCGGGGGTAGAGTTCGAACTCTCCTGGAAGGATAAGATCGCCGCCCTGAACCCCGGTATGCTCGTCGTCGACTGCTCGCGCGGCGTCGACCTGATATCGACCGATCCGCACATATGGGTCTCGCCACGGAACGCGAAGGTGATGGTCGAGAACATATGCCGGGGGCTCATCGAGGTCGACCCGGAGAATGCCACCGATTACCGCCGGAACGCCGACGCGTACCGGGAGGAGCTCGACGCCCTGGATGCGGAGATCGCCGATGCGCTCGCCCGGTCCGGCGTGACGAAGATCATGGTCTACCACGCGTCGTGGGCCTACTTCGCCCGGGACTACGGCCTTGTCGAGGTTCCTATCGAGAGCGAGGGAAAAGAGCCCTCCCCGCAGAGGATAGAGCACCTCGTCAGGCAGGCAGAGGAGGAGGGGATACGGGTGATCTTCGCGTCGCCCGAGCACTCCACGCGGAGCGCCGAGGTGATCGCAAAAGAGGTCAACGGCACCGTGGTGCAGGTAAGCCCGCTCGCGGGGGATTACCTTGCGAACATGCGGCGCGTTGCCCTGGCATTCGCGGAGAGCGGCGGACCATGACCGCTCCCGTGATCGAGGTCGACGACGTCTGGGTCAGGCTGCGCGGCCGGACCATCCTTGAGGCGGTGAGCCTCGCCATCCATTCAGGCGAGTTCTACGCCATCATCGGGCCGAACGGCGGCGGAAAGACGACGCTCCTCCGGGTGATCCTCGGCCTCCTCGCCCCCTGCCGGGGGGAGGTCCGGATCGGCGGCAGCACCGATCCGGCGATGCGAAAGGACCTCGGGTACGTCCCCCAGTTCCGGTCGTTCGACTTCGACTACCCCATCACCGTCAGAGAGATGGTCCTCTCCGGCCGCCTCGGGCGCATCGCCCGCCGCCCGCGCCGCTACGGGGCCGAAGACCGTGCCCGGACGGAGGAGGCGCTCGATACGATGGGGATCGCCGATCTTGCCGACCGGCAGATCCGGAACCTCTCGGGCGGGGAGCAGCAGCGGGCGATCATAGCCCGGGCGCTCGTCGGCGACCCGAAGGCGCTCCTCCTCGACGAGCCGACCGTCTACGTGGATGCCCCGACGGAGACGCAGTTCTACGAGATCCTGGACGGGCTCCGCGACCGGATGGCGATCATCCTCGTGACTCACGATATCGGGGTGCTCCCCGGGCACGTGACCCGGGTTGCCTGCTTGAACCGGCGCCTCTACACGCACGACACGGACGAGATCACGCCCGACATGATCGAGGCGGCCTACCGCTGCCCGGTGGACCTGATCGCCCACGGTGTGCCGCACCGGGTACTTCCCGAACACTCGCGGGAGGAGTGAGCATGTTTGATGTGCTCGGACTGGAGTTCTTCAGAAACGCCCTCATCGCCGGCGTACTCGCGAGTATCGCCTGCGGCATCATCGGCACCTACGTCGTGGTGCGGCGGATGGTCTCGGTCAGCGGCGGCATATCGCATGCGGCCTTCGGGGGGATAGGTCTTGGCTACTTCCTCGGCATCGACCCGCTCCTCGGCGCCGCCGGGTTCACCGTGGCGGCGGCGCTCGGTGTGGGCACGCTCCAGCTCCGGGCCCGGCAGCAGATGGATACCCTCATCGGCGCGGTCTGGGCGGCCGGGATGGCTATAGGGATTCTCTTTGTCTACCTGACACCGGGGTTTGCGCCCGACCTCTTCTCCTACCTCTTTGGGAACATCCTCCTCGTGCCGCGGGGGGATATCCTGCTGATGGGGATCCTCACCGCCGTCATCGTCGCCGTCGTCGCCGTCCTCTACCGGGAGCTCCAGGCGGTCACGTTCGACCCGGATTACGCGGCGGTCATGAATCTTCCCGTCGAACGGCTCTCGCTCCTCCTCCTGGTGCTCATCGCTCTCACGGTGGTGATGCTGATACGGGTGGTGGGGATCATCCTCGTGATCGCGCTCCTCACGCTCCCGGCGGCGATCAGCCGCCTCTACACCGCACGCGTGTGGACCATGATGCTCCTTGCCGTCGTCCTCGGCATCATCTTCACCGTCGCGGGGATCGCCCTCTCCTACGTCATCGATGTTCCGTCGGGCGCGACGATCGTTCTCGTGAGCACGCTTGCGTACGCAGGCGCTCTCGGGGCCGAGCGCCTCAGGGAGGGGAGGGGGAGCGAGTCCGCGGCCGCCGCGTCGGTCAGGCGATGAAGTCCGCCTGGGGCTTGAAGAGCAGGGAGAGTATGTTCTCCAGCCAGCCCGAGATCGTCGAGAAGAGGGAGACCTCCTCACCCCCGGCCCGGGCATTCACCTCTGCCGCCGTATCCGCGCTCTCGTCTGCAAGGGTCGCGGGGACAGTCACGTTCTCCTCCGGGAGATCGGTCTCGTTCACCGCAGGCTCCACCGGATTCATGCGCTCGAGCAGGGCCGCATCCTTCGTGAGGAGGTGGACGGACCGATCGCCGTCGCCGCCCCCGGCGGCAAGGAACGAACCGTCGGGGGTCACGGCGATCGACTCCACGCGACCGCCGAGGGTGATCTTCTGGCGTTCGGCCCCCGACTGATCGAGGACGTAGATCGTCCTGCCCGATGCGGCGAGGACCTCTCGCGCCTCTTCGGTCAGGGCCGTTGCAAGGACGGCCTCTGTGGTGGGATACTTCCAGAGGTGCTCCCCCTCCGCCGTGGAGAGGTAGACGCACCGGTCAAGAGATCCGGCGGCCACAAACCGACCGTCGGGAGTGAGGGCGATGCCCTTTACGCAGTTACCGGTCCCGTAACTCCAGGACTCCCCCTCGCCGCTGTTGAGGTAGTAGACCCCATGGTTGTCGCACCCGAGCGCGATCCTCCGGCCGTTCTCCGATATGGCGACGCCGTAACCGTCGGTGCCCATATCGTAGTCCCAGAGTATATTCTTATCCTGGTCAAAGACGAATAGAGCGCCGTTGTCGCATGCAGCGGCAATGGAGATGCCTTCTGACGAGAGGGCCACGCCCCGGTAGATATACGTCGTCTTCTCGGCCCAGAGCAGGTTTCCGTCACCGTCAAAGAGGTAGAGTTTATCCGCGGCAACGCCGATGCGTGAGCCTTCGGGCGATATGGCGACGTCGCTTATCCGGGAGCCGACCGCGGTCTCCCAGAGGATATCACCCTCCCGGTCCAGGAGGGAGACCGTCGAGCCCGCACCGGCAGCGACCAGAGAACCGTCGTGGGAGATCGCTACGGTACTGACGACATCGTCGGCCCCCCTCTCCCAGAGAGGGGCGTAGTCTCCCTTACCGGCGGTAGCGGTCCCGCACAGGAGAGCGGCAAGACAGCAGAATATGGTAAGCAGCACAGGGAGCCGGGCGGCACCCGGCCGGCGGCTTTTCGAGTCGGAGCGCGTGGGTGGCGTGGCCCTGGAGTAAACCCTCCCCCCTCCGGTAGATCTGGTTGAAGTCACTTCCCCCGATGACATCAGGCCCTGACTACACAGATAACCGGTATAAGCCTTTCGGTCGGGAGGAGGCCCGCCCTCCCCGGACGGCAGACCGGCACCCGTGCAATCCCACGACAGGCGGCGCGGCGGAGCCCCGGGGCCCGGTGGTATCCCGCGGGACATTTGGCGCCGGGGGCCGGGGAGGTCATCGCCTCGGGCCGCAGAGAACCGGGAGACGGCGCGGTCCGGGCCGGATCAGGACGGTTCCAGCCCGGACCTGCACGCATCATCCTGCCCGTGCTCCGTCGACGGGTCGATCAACTGCAGGTCCTCGACCTTGTTGATGTTCGTGAACGTCAGGAGATCGGGGTCGATCTCCCGGATCGTCTCGACGCTCACGTAGCGGGTGTTCAGGCTCCGGATCATCGGGCGGAGCGAGAGGGACTCGTGCTCCTCCAGGTAGGCGAGCAGCGCGCTCCTCCAGTAGACCGCATGGAGCGGTTCGAGCATATCGGCGTTCCAGCTCGGTATGGCGGCGTCGTACCCGAGAGCGGCGTCAAAGAGCATCCTCACCACCCCGGGGTTGATGCAGGGCATGTCGCAGGCGGCAACGAATATGTACTCGCCGTGCGCCGCAAGCGTCCCCGCGTGCAGGCCGCCGATAGGCCCGAGATCCCTCCTGATATCCGGTATGCACCTGACGTCGTCGAGATGGATGAACCGTTCGCACTGCTCCGGGTCCCGCGCGACCACGACGATCTCGTCCACCACCTCCCGCAGGGTATCGATGAGGCGGTCGATGAAGGTCTTGCCCTGGAAGGTGAAGAAGTACTTCTCCCGCCCTCCGGCACGCCGTGCCGCTCCGCCCACGAGGATAATTGCCGATCGCATGCTCACCCTGCGCTAGAGCCGCTCCCGGAAGCGGATCAGTTCGGCGATGCAGGCGTTATAGGGCGCATCGAGACCGTGCCGCCGGGCGAGCGCCGCCACGGCGCCGTTCATGAACTCGATCTCGGTCTTTTGCCCGCGGGCGAGGTCCTGGAGCATCGAGGAGTGGTGGGCGGCCGTCGCAGGGAGCTGGACGGTCCGGAGATACTCCAGGTACGCCTCCGGCGTTGCCCGGGGGAGGGCGATGCCCTCGGCCTCCACCACCAAATAGGCCTCCCGGACGATCCCGGTGACGACCGCCCAGGCGTGCGGATCGGCAAGCGCCCCGTAGGGAACGTTCATGATGGCCCCGAGCGGGTTTAGCGCACAGTTGTAGAGGGTTTTTGACCAGAGGTCGCTCCTGATCGCACCGGTCGCTTCCGCCCGGATGCCGGCCTCCGAAAAGAGAGAGGCAAGGCGGACGACCGCCTCGTCCGTGCCGGACGGGAACCTGCCAAGCCTCATCGGCGCCGCTTCCACCGAGACGTGAACCGCCGCATCGCCCCGCCACTCAAACCCGGTGATGATCATGGCCCCGATGACCCGGTCGGTGAACCGCCCGATGACCTCCTCGTTCCCGATGCCGTTCTGGAGGCTCACCACCTCCTGTCCCCGGATTGCATCCGCAAACTGGCGGCAGACCGCCTCCGTATCGGTGGATTTGGCGGTGATGATGAAGTAGTCGGCAGCCCGCCACGCGGGGGGAAGGTCTTCAGAGCAACTGAAGCGGTAGGTGCCCTCTCCCCATATGCCGGTCAAAAAGAGACCCCGCTCCCGCACCGCGTCCGCGTGCCGCGCCCTCGCAACGGCATGGACATCTGCGACTCGGGAGAGCTTTGCGGCGATGGTCAGGCCGACCGCTCCCGCACCCAGGACCACGATCTTCATGTCACTACTATATTGATGCAGTTACCTGTTAACTTCTCCCTTTCTCCCGACGCTCCATGGCGAGCAGCGCCTCCTTGATGGCCGGATCGGGGGTGAACCCGCCTATACCGGTCTTTGCGACGACCCGATGGCAGGGCACCACGATCGGGGTCGGGTTCTTAGCCATCGCCGACCCGACCGCCCGGGGCGCGGTCCCGACCCTTTGGGCGATATCGCCGTAGGTGGCGGTCTCTCCGGAGGGGATGTCGCGAACCGCGCGATAGATCGCGGCGAACGTCGAACTTCCCCCGGTCGCAACACTCCGGAGGGAGGAGAGGTCCGCCCGGCGCCCGGCACAGTAAAGCAGGATCTCCTCCGGGACCGGGCCCTCAAGCCCGGTGCGTGCAAAACGCACCCGGTAGACGAGATCGTCCTGCCACGCGACGTGGACGTGCCAGAGGCCGAACCGGCACGATCCGGTCAGAACCGCCATCGGCCGGCCTCCTTCTTGAAGAGGTCGATGGTGCAGGTCGTCATCTCCTCCTGCATCCACGGCGGCAGACCGGCGTGGACCCGGGATTCCAGGAACCGCCGTTCTCCAAGGACGAGCACCCCCCGGTCTTCGGGTGTCCGGAGCACCCGGCCGAGCGCCTGGAGAGCGCGGTTGATCGCCGGGAGGGTGTAACTGATGAACTCGCCCTCCGCCCCGAACTTCATGCGGAAGTAGTCGATCACCATCCGGCGGACGCGGTTGAACGGCGCAAGCGGGAGGCCGATGACGAGCGCGCCCGCGAGCATCTCGCCCCGGTAGTCGAGGCCCTCGCTCCACTTGCCGCCAGAGACCGCAAAGAGGACGCCAAACCGGCCCGTCCCCGGGAGGGCCATGAACTCCCGGAGCATGACGGAAGCGGCGGCGGTGTCTTTGGGCTCGACGTAGATCTGTTTCTTCCTTATCCGGGGGGCGCACCGCTCCGCGAACGTGTTGAGGAGGTCGTAGGAGGGGAAGTAGACGGCCAGGTTCCCCGGGAGGGCGGCAAACGTGGCGATGTAGTCCTCGGTCCGCGCGAGGTTCTCTTTGTCCCGGCGCATCGAGTAGGCGGTGGTGATGTCGTCGGCGCAGAATATGCGGCGGTTCTCGGGGGGGAAGGCGTTCGGGAGCGATATCGTGGTGACGGGAAGGTCGCCGAAGTAGTAGCGCCGGTAACTCTCGATGGGGGAGAGCGTCCCGGATATCAGGACAGAGCATGCATGCGCCTGCGCGATCTCCTGGAGTTTGGTGCTCGGGTCGATGTTCCTCACCTCGAGCGCCACCGATCCGTCGTCTGCCTTCCGGTAGACCGTCAGGTAGGCCGGGTCGTCTGCAGACCGAAATATCCGGTAGAAGAACTCGGTCAGCCGCTCGATGGCGCTCTCCCGGAACTCGCCCGCCTGCATGTTCTTCTCGCGGATCCCCTCGCTGATCTTGAGGAGATCGTCGACGACCCCTTCCACGTTCCGGTAGAGCGTGCCGGCAAGGATCATCCGCTGGAATATGGCCGGGTCGAACCAGTCCTCGACCTCGTGCGACGCCTTGAGCGCTTCCATGAACCGGGTGATCTGCGGCAGGATCTGGGTGACGGCGTCCGCCGACTGCTGCGACCGCCGCCGCCCGGCAAGTTCGTGGCCGGCCTGCACGATGTCGCGCTCCTCGATCGTCACGCTCTCGATGCTCTGGACGACGTCGCCGCAGTTGTGGGCCTCGTCGATGAGCAGCAGGGCATCGGACCCCTCGATGCCGAGCGAGAGGTAGAGCTGCTCGCGGATGGTGTCGTCAAAGAGGTGGTAGAAGTTCACGAGGATCACGTCGGCGTCGCGCGCGGCGTGCATCATCGTGTCGTAGGGGCAGATGTCGCCGCAGAACCCGGCGAGCCGGTCGGGCCAGATCAGTTCGGTGCTCACCCGCTCCGCCCGGGTGCGGAGGGCCGCCGAGGGTATCATCTTCAGCCCTGAGTCTCCCGGCTCGACAAAGGATTTGCCGCGGATGAAGTAGGGGCATATGAGCGGGTGGTCCGGGTCCATCTTCCGGATCTGCTGCTTGATGTGGCGGTCGTTTGCCGGGACGAGCGATCCCTTCTGCGCCCGCTCCCGCATCAGCGCCGTCGAGAAGGCTTTGACGCCCTCGCACCGCCGGTAGACGTCCCCCTCGCCGCCGAGCGGGCACATGCTCGACTTGCCGATGAGGTAGGCGAACTTCAGGCCGCCGCGTTTCTTCCGGATGAGCTCGAGCTCGCGCATGAACGTGGCGAGCTGGCTGATGGTGCGGACGGCGACGAGCACTTTGCGCCCCCGGTTCTCCGCGAGGAGCGCAGAGATCACGCTCGACTTGCCGCTCCCGGTCGGCGCATCGATCATGGCGATACCGCCGTCGCGCGCGACAGATGCGGCTGCTTCGAGCATCTCCCGCTGGTGGGGTCGGTACTCCCGGTACGGGAACCAGTCGTCGAGGGTATCCATCACATACAGGTTGGCGGCCGACGTCAATGTAGTTTGGGTGTGCGGGGTGAATGTGAAAGGTGCGCCGGCGGGCGGGGACCTGATCCCCGCGATCCCGCCGGGAACGCTTCCCATCGCGCATATGTCCGCCCGTTTGCCCGTTGGACTCTCAATAGAGGCCCTATTGCCTGAAAAACCCCGGAAAAAGCCGAAATGCGAAAGTATTATATCGTTTACCGTACACTTCCCGGTTGAGGAAACCACATGTCCTTCAAGACTGAGGTCATCGAGAAGATAGCAGCCCTCGTTACGGCCGCATTCGGCCTGGTCGCCGCTCTCGCGTGGAACGGCGCCATTCAGGAGCTCTTCAAGCTCATATTCGGTGAACAGAGCACGCTCGTTGCGATGTTTGTGTATGCCGTTGTCGTGACGATCATCGCGGTGATCGCGGTCGTCCTGATCGGCCGCGCCGCAGCGAAGGCGAAGGGCGAGGACGAGGCGGCAGAGAGGAAATAAGCCCCGGCAACCCTTCTCTTTTTGACCCGGAGTTCGCAGGTCCGATGAGCCGGCACGATGAACGCGCAGAGCAGAACCGGATGAGAGGCGGACAGGGGATGCTCATATCCACCGGGGATACACCCGCCCATTCGGTCACCATCACGGTCATCGACTACGACGGGTCACGGGTCGATGAGCGAACCTGCCGGCCGGAAGACCTCCGGGCACTCATCGCCCGCCCGACGGTCACCTGGATCGACGTCGACGGTGTCCACGACGCCGGGATCATCGAGGCTGTCGGAGACGTCGCCGGAATCCATCCGCTGACGCTCGAGGATATCGCCAACACCCGCCAGCGCCCGAAGATCGAGGATTACGGCAATTATCTCTACGTGGCAGTCCGGATGCTCTCCCCCGACGGCGCGGGTGCGTTCCAGAGCAAGCAGATGAGCCTTGTCCTCGGCACGGGATATGTCATATCGTTCCAGGAACGGCCCGGCGACGTCTTCTCCCGCATCCGCGAACACCTGCGCACCGGGGCCGGGCGGATCCGGAACGAAGGAGCGGACTACCTCTTCTACTCGCTGCTGGACGCGATCGTCGATGGGTATTTTACCGTGATCGAGGAGTTCGGGGAGCGGATCGAGGCGGTCGAGGAGGAGGTGGTGGCGGATCCCGACCACGAGACCCTGCAGGCGATCTACGCCCTGAAACGGTCGCTGATCGCTCTCCGGCGGTCGGTCTGGCCGCTCCGCGACGTGGTGGCGGAACTCGAGCGGGGCGATTCATCCCTGATCTGCGCATCGACGCTCGTCTACCTCCGCGACGTCTACGACCACGCCATCCAGGTTGCCGAGACCGTCGAGACCTACCGGGACACGGCATCCGGGACCCTCGACGTCTACCTCTCAAGCCAGAGCAGCCGGATGAACGAGATCATGAAGGTTCTCACGATCATCGCCACCATATTCATACCGCTCACCTTCATCGCCGGGGTCTACGGCATGAACTTTGCGTATATGCCCGAACTCGGGTATTCCTGGGGATACCCCGTGACCCTCGCCCTGATGGCGGTCGTCGCGGGCATCATGCTCTTCTACTTCAAGAGAAAGGGCTGGTTCTGACCGGCGAAGGGCGGGCGGGATCGCCATCGCCCACCCGTAACCGGGATATCCCCCCCATTACGCCGGAGTCCGGCCCCACCGGCAGTGATGTTTTATCCCGGTGAGATATCCGGGAGATGGGCAGCCATGGATCTCACCGAGCGTGCCCCCCTGCACGGAGGCACCGGCCTTTCCACGGAGGTACAGACCCCTTCCTGGCGGCGTGTGCCGAAGAGATCCGCCCGTGATCCCGGACGGGCATCACCGGCCGGAGAGCCCCAAAGACCGCGATTGGCGCCGTCCTGCACGGAGACAATGTTTTATGCCGTGCGAAGAGTACCATCTGTTGAACGCATCATGAAGGACAGACTCACGGATTCTCTTGTTACGGCGATAGAACACGGTCGCACCGGCCTCGACGCGAGGATGCAGGCACTCGCCGGGAAACTCGCCTACCCGGAGACGGCATACGCCCTCCCCGTGGCCTACGCCGTCACCGGCATAGCCGTGCGGGACGCAAACGGAGCGCGCGAGGCATACCGGCAGTCCGGCAACAATCTCCTCGTCGCCTGCGAATGCCTGATGGCCGGCGAAGGCGGCGTGGCAAGCCCGTATACCGGCTTTATAGCGGATGCGGTCCTCCGGAGGCTCGGCTACACCCTGGTCGACGGGAGCGTCACGGGCCTTGGTCTCCTCGTCGGGACGCCGGAGAGCCCTGATGCCGCCGCGGCCATATGCCGGGAGATGCAGGAGAAGTACCTGCTCACCTTCCTCGCCGGCGGTGTCGTGGAGGCGCTCTCCGGCGCCGGTGTCCGCCTGGGGCTGGATTACCGCCTGGTGCCGCTCGGTCCAGAGAGCGCTCACGGCATCCACTTCGCCGACATCCTCGCCCGGGTCGCGATGATGTTTGGGGGGGTGCAGCCGGGAGACGTCCACTCCCTGCTCGGGTATGCCGCAGAGCGGGCGAAAGCGTTCGTGATCGTGTTTGGCGGCCTCACCGACGAGGAGACCGCGTTCATCGATGCCCTGCGGGTGCTCGGCATACCGATCCTCTCGGCCGGCGGCTACGAGGGGGGCGAGTGGATAGGGATCGCTCCCGCGGAGGCGGTCCGGACCGGCATGGACCTCCGGGGGATCCGGGTCACGGTCACGGCGATACCGATACCCATGGCCTGTTCTCCGGCATTCGAGGGGAAGAGCATCCGCAAGGAGGAGATGTACGTGGAGTTTGGCGGCGGACGGACTCCCGCGTTCGAGCTCCTCCGGATGCGGCCCCGCGAGGAGATCGAGGACGGAAAAGTCACCGTCGTCGGCCCGGATCTCGACGACGTCCGGACAGGCTCCGCCCTTCCGCTCGCGATCCTGGTGGACGTCGCCGGCGCGAGGATGAAGGCGGACTACGAACCGGTGATCGAGCGGCGGATCCATACCTTCATCAACTACGGCGAGGGGTCCTGGCACGTTGCGCAGCGGGACCTCATCTGGGTCAGGCTCTCAAAGGAAGCGGTGGCAAAAGGCGTCAGGATCCGGGATATCGGGACGCTGCTTGCCCACAAACTCAAGGCGGAGTTCCCGGACCACATCGACGCGGTCCAGGTGACGCTCGTCACCGATAGGGAGCAGGTCGAGGGGATGCTTGTGGAGGCACGGGAGGTCTACGCGCGGCGCGACGAGCGGATCAGCGGCATGAAGGACGAGGATGTGGAGACGTTCTACTCCTGCACCCTCTGCCAGACGTTTGCCCCGAACCACGTCTGCGTCATCACGCCGGAGCGGCCGGCGCTCTGCGGGGCGATCACCTGGCTCGACGCCCGGGTTGCCCACGATATAGCCCCCGCCGGGGCAAACCAGCCGGTCCCGAAGGGGGAGATGGTCGACGCCCTCTACGGTGAGTTCGTGGGGGTGAACCGGTTCGTCAAGAAGGCATCCCACGGTGAGGTCGACCGGGTCTCCCTCTACAGCATGATCGAGAACCCGATGACCGCCTGCGGGTGCTTCGAGTGCATCGCGGCCATCGTGCCGGAGGTGAACGGTATCCTCGTCGTCAGCCGCGACTTTGCCGGGGAGACGCCGCTCGGGATGACCTTCTCGACGCTTGCGGGGACGATCGGAGGCGGCGCGCAGACGCCGGGATTCATCGGCATATCGAAGAACTACATCCTGAGCGACAGGTTTCTGGCGGCCGAGAACGGGATCATGCGAGTGGTCTGGATGCCGTCTTCCCTGAAAGAGGAACTCGGCGACCGGCTGCGGGAGAGACTTGCCGCACAGGGAGTACCGGACCTCTTTGCAAAGATCGCCGATGAGGTCTCGGCGCCGACGATCGAGGATCTCGTCCTCTTCCTCGAGCGCGTCAAACACCCCGCGCTCACGATGAGGTCGCTTATATAGGAGGGATGGTGCGTGATGGAGAGCAATGATGAGCGATTGGCGATCCGGGAGGTGCGCCTCGGCGCCACGCGGGCCGAAGGGGGAACCCGGGAGGTCTCCTACGCGATCGGGGGCGAACGGGATCTCCCGTTCTCCGGGAAGAGACCGGAGCGACTGCTGGTGGCGCTTGAGATCTGCGACGACCCGCAGTTCTGGCCGCCGGTCGTCCGCGACTACGTGGGCGACCTTGCGAACGACACGGCTGAGTGGGCACGGGCCGCGGAGCGCACCTACGGTGCGGACCTGGTGCGGCTGAACTTCACGAGCACGAAACAGCGCGGGTTTGATGCGTTCGGCGCGATCGCCGCGACGACGGAGGAGGTGCTCGCGGCGACGGCCCGGCCCCTGATCGTCGAGGGGAGCAACGAACCGGAACTCGACAGCGAGGTCTTCCGCCGCTCTGGGGAGGCGGGAGAGGGCGAACGGTTCCTCCTCGGGACCGCGGAGGCCGACCGCTACCGGAGCGTCGCCGCGGCGGCTCTCGCCTACGGTCATGCCGTGATCGCCCAGTCGCCCATCGACGTCAACCTGGCCAAGCAGCTGAACATCCTCCTCCGCGAGACCGGCGTGCCGCAGGACCGGATCGTGATCGACCCCTACACGGGAGCGCTCGGCTACGGGTTCGAGTACACCTACTCGGTGATGGAGCGGATCCGGCTCGCCGCCCTCGCCGGCGATGCGGACCTGGCGATGCCGATGATCAGCGCCCCCACCGACACCCTCTCGATCCGGGAAGTGCGGGAGGCTGCACCGGCGGATCGGGAGGCGATGGCGGTTGCCTGGGAGTTCTACACCGCCTACGCCGCCGTCGTCGCCGGTGCGTCGATCGTCTGCGTCCGCCACCCCCTGACCGTGGCAAAGCTCAAAGCGGCCCTGGAGGGCTGAAACATGGCGATGAAAGCGCTCGATATATACAAGCACCTCCCGAAGACGAACTGCAAGAAGTGCGGCTACCCCACGTGCCTTGCCTTTGCGATGAAGCTCGCCGTCGGCAAGGCGGATGTCGAGGCCTGCCCCGACCTCGAGGCCGAAGCAAGGACCCTCCTCGGCGGGGTGACCCGGCCGCCGGTCCGGCTCGTCACCATCGGCACAGGCGAGCGGTCGGTTGCGGTCGGCGAAGAGTTCGTCCTCTTCCGGCACGAGAAGACCTTCTACCACCCGCCGGGGATCGTGGTGCAGGTCTCCGATGCCTGGCCGGACGACGAGGTGCGCTCCGTCGTGGAGATGGTCGAAGAGACGGTCGTCCACCGGGTGGGCCAGGATCTCGTCCTGAACGGGGTCGCGGTGAAGTACGAGAGCAACCTCCCCGAACGGTTTGCAGAGGTCGTGACGCTCGCCGGGGGCGGAAACAGCCTCCCTCTCGCGCTGATCGCCGACGACCCCGGGGCCCTTGAGGCGGCCCTCGCGGTCGCGGGGCACTATCGGCCGCTCATCCACGCCGCGACGGAGGAGAACCATGAAGCCCTTGCCGCCCTCGCGAAGCGTTACGGGTGCCCCCTTGCCGTCCGGGCCGCCGATCCTGCCGAACTCGCCGCCCTCGCCGGGAAGTGTGCAGACGCCGGTGTCCCCGATATCGTGCTCGACCCTGCGCCGTCGTCGCTTGCCGGCTTCGTCGCCATTGCGACGGATATCCGGAAGGCTGCCATCGGGCGGACCGAACCCGCGCTCGGCTACCCCCTCTCCATCGACGCCGGCGCCTTCGGGGATGCCGATGCGGCCATCGCGGCGGGCATACTGAAGTACGCGGGGATCATCGTCGTCCCCCCGCTCTCCCCCGCCTCCGTGGAGGCGGCGCTCACCCTGCGGCAGAACATATACACCGACCCGCAGAAACCCATTCAGGTGACGCCGGGCATCTACCCGATCAACGAGCCCGGGCGTAACGCCCCGGTCCTCCTCACGGTGAACTTCTCGCTTACCTACTTCACGTTGCTTGGGTATCTCGAGGCGTCTCGAATCCCCTGCTACCTCTTCATCGCGGATACCGAGGGGCTCTCGGTCCTCACGGCCGTCGCCGGCGGGAAATTGACGGAGACCCTCGTCGCCGACTCGATCAAGGAGTTCGGCGTCGGGGATCTGGTAGACCACCGGCTGCTCGTCATTCCCGGCTACGCCGCCCCCCTCTCCGGAAAGATCGAGGACGCGACCGGCTGGAAGGTGCTGGTCGGCCCTCGTGATGCGGCCGATCTCCCCGGATACCTGGAAACGGAGTGGAAGACGTGATGCCGACCGTGACGTTCCTTCCGGGCTACCGGAAGGTGACCGTGCCGGAGGGAACGACTCTCCTCGACGCGGCGCGCGCGGCCGGCCTCTCCATGAACGTGGTCTGCGGCGGGCAGGGGAAGTGCGGGAAGTGCC
>ERZ795059.3630-NODE-3630-length-14940-cov-7.581592_pt1 | contig 14940 bp, 11 predicted proteins | sample MGYA00375143_ERZ795059 | MGnify/ENA primary metagenome ERZ795059 (study PRJEB30188, sample SAMN05720168) | activated sludge metagenome | isolation source: Anaerobic digester | place: USA | collected 2015-01-07 ... | reverse complement strand
CCATTTCCACCTTTGGATGAACCATTTCCACCTTTGGATGAACCATTTCCACCTTTGGATGAACCATTTCCACCTTACTTTACTTCATCCAAACGAGGAAACTGTTTATCCAAACGTTTCTTTAATTCTTCGAAAAGAAGAAACAACTATTTCAAAAGTGAATTTATTAATTTCCAAAAAGGAAATAACACTTTTAACGGAAAATTCACTTTAACCCAATATTTCATTGATTCATCTAACAATAGAATCAACAATTTCAAACGAAGAAACAGTTCATCGCAATAAAACTCTTCTCTTTCCCAAGATGGATTTTTAGGAAAGAAACACTTAATTACAAATCAAAACATCTTAAATATTTCTATCTGAAATAAGCTAATAAGGTTTTCAAACTTGAGTATCATTTTTCTACTAAGCGTTATTATTGAAATAAGGTTTTATAGTTTTTATTTAAAGGATTATTTTTGAACAAGAAACCTTATTTTAAATTATTAACCTTAGTAGAAAAAATGAACAAAGAACAATTATGCTTATTAGCTTATTTTTTTATTCCAGTCATAAGAACAACTTGCAACTAATATGACTAAAACACCATACAAAGTTATGTATATAAAAAATAAAAGATTATACTATTGTTACTCTTGAACTTTATTTACTCAAAATCTGTGTGCTTGTTTACCGATTATTTGGCCTTAATTCTGCACCTTTTTTTACTGATGTAAAATGAGTGCCGTTACAAGAAGGACATCGTTTTGGTTTTGCAAAATAAATTAACAAGTAGAAACCTACAGAAAAGCAACAGAAAATAAAGTCTAAAACTCCAAAATGACGTTTTGGAATAACATTCTTTTCACAATTAACACAATATTTCATTATTTTACCTATAATTTACTTTAAATCTTTAATATCGTCTAAGTCATCTATGCTATTAATAGTATAAGATGTATATTCATTGGCAAAATCAGACCAAATGAAATTAGCTTTTTTAAATCTACATTTATCTAATTCATTTACAATCGTTTCGTAAGCGTCTTTTATATTTTTATTGTTAGAAAATGCCGTTGCTGTAAAAGTTATTACAGTATTCTTATTACCATTGCATTTTATTTTCCAATTATGTTCCCACATTTTATCGCTTAATACTTGAGTATAATATTTTCTTAAAGCAGGATAATTAACTTTTAATGCTTTTGATAATAATTTATAATATTCAGTTTTAAATTCCAATATCTCATTATCAGTTGAATTGTAAATTTTCTTATAAGTATCAGTCCAGTTGTTTAATACATTTAATATTTCTACTGGAGAATAAGATTTAAAATTAGTGCCATAAAAAGTATTTTGGTAAATTTTTAAATTTTCTAAATTTCCTTTTATTTCATTAATAAAATCAATCTTTTTATTACCTTCTTTTGCTATAGCTGCCAAAGAATCATGTTCCTTGCTTTTAGCAATTTCTTCTTTAGTCAACTCTTTTGAAGAAGAAGTAGAATCTGCTTGTTTTGTTTCAGATTCATTATAACCAGTGATTTTTAAAATCAATCCCAGTGCAAAAACAACTATAACCCAAAACCACCATTTTTTAAATATTTCTTTTTGCATAAATACCTCCAAAAATTAATTAAAAATATCTCTAAAATATACCTAAAGCTAAAAACGTGCAATTTTGCCCTTATATATAATATTCCTGAAGGCAAAATATTTTAGCTTTATTTTTATTTTATAAAATAACATAATATTACAAATTATTCAAAATATTTTTTTCTATTTTAAAATTCTTCTTTTATCCCGAAAGGGATTAAATATTTGTAGAAAAAATGAACCACCGAAACCAATTTATCCCGAAAGGGATTATATTATATGTATTTGCAAAATTTAATCCCTGGCGGGATAAAGGACATTGCATTCTTCCCATTTTACGAAAGTTTCTTAACTTTCGTAAAGTTTGGAAAGCAGATGGACTCCACTTTTCTAAGTGGAATCCATCTTTTATTTCCTAACGAATGTTCCGTAAAAAAAAGTCTCGAAAGTTTTTACTTGTGTGATATAATTTAATAAAATTATTTAAGGGATTGAAATTTATTCACAACAACATCAACCTCTACAAGATTCGCAACATATATCAGCACAACTAGGACCATAAGGGTCACGGCCACCACAGCATTGTCCTTGGCACATACCACCAGGTTTAAAGAAAGAATAGCAACAACAAATAAAACATATAATACCAAAAATTATAGCCCCAGTATCCCCAGCTATTTTGTAATATGTTACTTTTTTATCAAAAAATAAAGTAGTTAACATAGTTAAATAAAAAATCAAATGATATTTAATTTTGGAAATTATGCTATTTTCAATAGTAAATTGTTTTAAAATAAAATATTGAGTTACAAAATTTGATGAATCAATCCATTTTATTTTTAATCTTTTAAATAAATTTACATTGTTTTTCATCAATTTATATTTTGGATTGGAATAAAATAACTTACGGAATTTGAGATTGTATTTTAAGATAGAATTTACGAAAAATTTGCTTTCATTGGATAAATTTAAATCATTTACAATAAACTCTATTTTGGTTTGTAAATTTTCTAGATATTGTATTGTAGATAAAAAACTTTCATTAATATCAAGTTCTTTATTTTGTAAGTTCCAATTTATAAGAGGATTAAAATTATTCCTTTTTTTATCCTTTTCATAATCTTCTAATATATCATTAATATAAATAATTTTACCAAAAAGATTACCAAAATTAGAAATTAATTCTTTGTCATTAGTATCAGGAAAAAAGATAGAACTGCTTGCATAAAACAATTCTGTCAATTTTCCGATGGGATTGGAATAGTAGTCTAATAATTCATTTAAAGAATCAAAATTTGGTGGGTATGCTTTTTCAATATCATCAAAATCTCCCAATATTGAATTATACTCTTCTATTGGGAAATTGTTATTTTTTAATTTCTCAATAGATTCAGAAAATGGTTTTTTAAATGTTCTGAATAGAAGTATATCAAAATATTTATATTCATCTTGAATGTTATCCTGGATTTTTTGTTTTGCTAAAAGAACATTAACAGAAGCACAAAAGTCAAAAAAATTTGATATATTTTGTGTTATATCATTTCCAATTTGACCACAATTTTTTTGTTTTATTAGCCATGCAAAGAAAGTTATATCATAGTTTAAAAAAATTCTTGCTTTATTGCCATACTGTTTACCAATCCTTCGACATATATTGCAATAGACTTCTTTGTAACTATTTATTGTACTTTTATCACGTAACTCAAAGTTTTTTGGCTTCATTAATCCAAACATTTTTACTCCTATTTATTTAATTCATAATATTTTATAAGATTTTAATACTGTATCCAATTTTACTATCTTAGAATTGATAAATTGTTCATTTAAAATTGAGGGTAAAATAGTAACAATCTTAATTTCACCAATACCAGGAGATAAATATCTTATTAATAATGGTTCATATGGATGAATTGATTTAATTTGATATGAATAACATTTAAATGTGCCAGCAGGTACGGAAATCATTTCATTTGTAGATAATACTTCTATTCTATCTGATAAAAAATTATATTTTAAATGTTTTTTAACAGGATAAATAAATAAGGGTTGTGAAAAAAAATTAATTTCACTATATGATTTTTCTCCTACATAATATCCATCATTTTTTTTTAAGAAATATATAAGATGTTTGTCTTGTTTGCTTTCTAGTTGTAAAAAAAATACTTTACCTTCTCTGGTAGAGAATTCTGATATAACTCTGAGATTTGTATCATAAGGATATTTATTTCCATATGAATCTATAAAAATATTATTATTTGATTTATCGTAAGCATTAATAGTACATAACCAGGAGTTACCTATTTTTAAAGGAAATAAATCACTATTTTCTAAAATATAGTTATTATTATTGGAAAAAAAATTAAATATTCTTTTTATCATATCTATCAAATAAAGCAAATTTATGTAATTCAGAGTTTTCTCTTCTGCCTACGAACTCTCAGCAGAAGTGCTTCTTCAAATGCAATGCTATTTCTCTGTATGGCTTTTCTATGTCCATTATTTTTATATATTTATTCTGATATTTTTGAGACATTGCAAACGTAATAATTTTTTTATTAAAATGCAAATATTTTTTAATTTTTTTCTTTCCAGTCATGCGAACAGCTTGCTGCTCGTATGACTTAAAACTGTATAATATTTACATCACCTGGCATGCTTCAAAGTGCATACCGTCTAATCTTTTGAAATGTCCGCCCCAGTAAAATCCGTTGGCATTTGCAATTTCCACTAATTCACGCACAGTCCCTTTTTGGCCCACTAAAGCCGGAATGCTTCCTAAAGTGTTCCATGAATAATTTATGTCAAAAGCAGTTCCAAAGGAATGATTGCTTAAAGTAGTTTTACTTCCGCGAACAAATCTTGGCACAAAAGCCCCACTCCAGGTTAGAACCAAAGCTAATAAATTATTATTTTCCCATTCTTTCCAGATGTTCTGAAATTGAACGGCAACTTTTTTATTGAATGAAACTTTGGAAATCCCTGCAATTTTCTTTAACTGTGGAATATTTACCTGAATAATGTTTTCCTTAACCCAATCATCAAGAATAGTAATATTTTCAGGACAATGTTGCAAAGGATTATGCTTAAATTTAAATTTGCCGAAAATATTCGCCCTTTCTTCGTTACTAACTAACGGAGTAAGGTTTGGTTTCTTGGGCCAGTTAGGTCCATACTTGGAATCATCATCATTTCTCACAACAGAAAAACCGAGAAGCATAGCCATTCCAAAAGTCTTGTTTCCAACAACTCCGTCTGGTTGAAGATTATGCTTCTTTTGAAATAAAATCGTGGCTTGCAGGGTTCTTTCACCGAAAACACCATCAGCAATAATATGAATGAATTCCTGCCCAATAAGGAAATGTTGCCACAATTTAACCTCTTCGCCTTTAGAGCCAACTTTTAAAACTTTCATAAAACCTCTTATTTTTGATTTTCTTTTAATTTAAAATATTGTTATCAGCAAATAATTCTTACTTATTAAAATACTACACTTTGGAATTTTCTAAAACAATATTGTTAGTTACCAGACCTAATATAGGTTCGTTTTCATTTCCGTTGTTTGTAACAAAAACATCTAAACATTCAGGAATTGCATCCATTGCTTGTTTTGCTTCTAATAGGTTAGAATTAATGGAAACAAAACTAACAGATTTTTCCAGCATTTTCTTAATTTTACTGTCTCCAAGCATATCTTGAAGAGTAAGTTCATTAACATTCTTTTTATTATCTTTAATTTTATCAACAAGAAATAAAGCGAAAGTACTTTTATGAATCATATATTTGAAAACGCTTTCAGAAGTAATAAAAGCAATTCTTTGGTACTTTTCAAATCCTTCCTTGTTAATAATATTCATTATAGGCATTTCATAAGTTTTTTCATCAAAAATAATAAAAGATAATCTGCTTGTTGGAATCATAACATTTCTGACTAAAGTAGAAGCCATTTTTTGTTCTGGAGTTAAAGATTTAATAACTTCCTGGAAAGACTTAGTAGCAGCTTCGAAGTTTTCTTTTCCAAAATAGAAGGCAATAATAGTTCCTACCCAGGTAGCAACAACAGGCAATAGAACATTCATGACATTTTCTTCTGGTTTTAGTATATAACATATAATTACGAAAGTAAAACCAAAAAGTATTACAGATATTCCTATTGCATTTCTGATTGTCCAATGATCTTTCATTTTTTTTCCTTTTAAAATTTGAAATATTAATAATGATTATGAAATATTTTTTTTTTTAATTAAATTTTCTATGTCATTTTGAATACATTGAAGAGTAAATCTTACTCTTTTCAAAGAAACGGGATTGTTAAAATGTTACAGATCCGCACACCTCCATGGTGCTTCTTCAAATGCAATATTTTCTTTGCTGTATGGCTTTTCTATGTCCATTATTTTTATATATTTATTCTGATATTTCTGAGACATTGCAAACCTAATTATTTTTAAAATAAAATCCAAATATTTTTTTTTATTTTTTTTATTTTAAGTCATACTATCAGCAAGCTGATAGCATGACTAAAAAACTACTTCCCAAGTTCAACTTGGGAAGGAGAGAAGAACACACCCCTGCCCCTCTCAAGAGGGGAATAAGAAGAAAACTACTTCCAAACTTCAACTTGTGACGAAAAATTACTCATCTAAAACATCTCAACATCATTCAAATCAACAATTAATAATTAATAATTAACAATTAACAATTAACAACTTGCAAAAACGCTCAAGTTTAGATAGTTTTGTATTTTGAATTACATAAAATTTGGAAATCATTCAAAATATGTTTGAATTAACTAAAGCTGACACACATTCAAAGGCAAGGGCTGGTATTTTGCGGACTGCTCACGGCGAAATCGAAACACCGATTTTTATGCCAGTTGGAACGCAAGGCACAGTAAAAGCAATTGACCACCGCTCGTTAAAAGAAATCGGTTCTCAAATCATACTCGGCAATACATATCATCTTTACCTGCGTCCCGGAACGGAAGTATTAAAAGAATTTGGCGGACTGCATAATTTTATGAACTGGGACAAGCCGATTCTTACCGATAGCGGTGGCTATCAGGTGTTTTCACTTAAGGATTTGCGAAAAATCAAAGAAGATGGAGTAGAATTCAAATCGCATATTGACGGCTCAAAGCACTGGTTTTCTCCTCAAAGAGTTGTGGAAATCCAGCAAACGATTGGCTCCGATATTATGATGCAGCTTGACGAATGTATCCACTATCCTGCTTCTTTTATAGATGCTAAGAAAGCAATGGAGCGTTCAGTTCGCTGGGCAAAAACTTCTCTTGATTACTTCAAAGAAACCCGCGACAATTACGAAACAAAGCAACACCTTTTTGCAATCGGACAAGGGAGCGAATTTAAGGAATTGAGGAAAATATGCCTTGAAGAAAACTGCTCTCAGGATTTCGATGGTTTTTCAATTGGGGGGCTTTCAGTCGGCGAACCAACTGAAATAATGTATGAAATAGTTGATTTTTCAACTGATATTATTCCGAAAAACAAGCCGCGTTATTTAATGGGAGTTGGCACTCCGGAAAACATTTTGGAAGCAATAGAAAGAGGCGTTGATATGTTCGATTGCGTGCTTCCTACGCGTAATGCCCGCAACGGTCAGCTTTTTACAAGCAATGGAAAAATCAATATAAAAAATTCCAAATATAAGTACGAAAAGAAACCGATTGACGAGAATATTCCTTCTTGGGCATCGAACAATTTTTCACTTGCCTATCTTCGCCACCTTTTTATAGCTGGCGAAATATTCGGCTTGCAATTAAGCACCTTCCACAACCTTGCTTTTTATCTTTGGCTTGTAAAAACGGCAAGGCAAAAAATCTTAAACGGAGAGTTTTTAAGCTGGAAAAAAGATTTTTTAGAGAAATATCGTTCAGAAGAGTAAAAAATTTTATATTTTTGTATAAAAGAAGTTTGAAATATATTTATTATTAATATAAAGGATTAAAGATGTTTTTCTTCCCATTAGAATTGAATGCTTTTATGCCACCGGCAGGCGGAGGTCAGAGTGGCGACTCCGGCGGCGGAATGATTATGACTTTAGTAATGTTCGGTGCTATTATTCTTATTATGTATTTCCTGATGATAAGACCACAGCAGAAGCGTCAGAAAGAGCATCAAAATATGTTGAATGAATTGCACAAAGGCGATAAAATCATTACTTCTGCTGGAATGCACGGCACAATTACCGATATTGACGGAAACACATTTATTGTTCAAATTGCAGATAACGTAAAAATCACTATTGAAAAGAGCGCTATTGCTGCTAAAAAATAAATAAAATGTTATCACATTTGTTTATCCAAAATTTTGCATTAATCGAAAAAATAGAATTAGATTTTGCCCCCGGTCTCAACATAATCACTGGCGAGACCGGTGCGGGTAAGTCTGTTATGGTTGATGCACTCCAGCTCGCACTCGGTGAGCGTGCCAACTCCGATTTAATACGCAGCGGAGAACGCAAAGCTATAATTGAAGCAATTTTTAAAATTCACCCGAACCACTCCATTTTTGAGCTATTAAAAGAAGAAGATTTGGATACCGAGGATTCCTCTCTTATTCTTCGGCGCGAACTTTCTGACAAAGGAACTTCACGCTCATTTATTAATGATACTCCAGTCCAGCTTTCTTTCCTTAAAACTATTGGCGACTTATTAGCTGATTTTCACGGACAGCACCAGCACCAGCTTTTACTCCGAAAAGAAATTCATATTAAAATATTAGATAACATTGCAGATTTAAATGTAAAAAAGAAGAATTACTTTCACTTATTTCACCAAATTCAAACAAGTATTGAACAGCTTCACCAGCTATTAAATAAGGAAAACGAAATTAAGCTAAAGAAAGAACAATACGAATTTGAACTTTCTGAAATAAAAAAAATTGCTCCAAAAGAAAATGAATACGATGAGTTAGAAAAGCAAATCAATATAATGCAAAACTCTGAACTGCTTTTCAATTTGTCGAATGATTTAAATGTTTTTCTTTCTGAAGATGATTATTCAGCAAGAGCGCGTCTTATCAAATCACAAAAAATATTAGAGCAAATTTCTGGAATTGACAGCAGTTTTGAGGTATTTTTGAGAGAATGTAGCTCTGCTCTCATTTCCATTGATGAAATTTCAAAATTTACATTTAGTTATTTGCAAAATATATCCTTCGACCCTGAGAAAATTGAAGCTATGCGCGAGCGCCAACTTCTTTTAAAAGGATTACGGAAAAAATACGGAACAGTAGAGCAGGCAATAGAACGAACTATATTTTTAGAACAGGAATTAAGCTTGATTTCAAATTTCGATAGCGAAATAAATAAAAAAATACTGGAAATTCAACATTTGAAAATTGAACTTGGAATTCACGCTTCTGAAATATCACAAATTAGGAAAGATAGTGCAAAGAAGTTTGAAAAAGCAATTGAAGAATATCTCATTGAACTTGGGATTGCTTTTCCGCAGTTTAAAGTAACAATTAATCAGGAAGAAATTTCAAATAATTTAAATATTTCAAAACTAAAAAATATAAAGAATTCAGCTATAGCAGCAAATATTCATCAGGTTACTGCAACAATAGGTAAGCAGGAATTCAAAGCTTATCCAGATGGTATTGATTTAGTTGAGTTCTTCATTTCTACGAATAAAGGGGAAGTGCCGAAGCCACTCGTCTCGGTTGCATCAGGTGGCGAAATATCAAGAATTATGCTCGCTTTGAAAAATATAATTGCAAAAAGCGACGAACTTGATTTATTGATATTTGATGAGATAGATACTGGCGTAAGCGGCAGGATTGCAACAAAGGTAGGTCAAGCAATGAAAAACCTTACTGACCACCATCAAGTCATTGCGATAACTCACTTACCGCAAATTGCCGCTTTCGCTGATTCCAATATCTTGGTAGAAAAAGTCGAAGAAAATAATAATACTTATACCAGAATGAAAATTTTAGAGGAAAAGGAAAAAGTATATGAAGTTGCCCGCCTTTTAAGCGGTGAAAAAGTTTCTGACAGCTCAATAGAAGCAGCTAAACAATTGATAATTGTCAATTGATAAGTAACAATTTGTTTTGTCATTCCGCCCCCCCAGATAAAGCAAGACCTTTATTTAAATGGTAATGACATCACTTTACACTGTCATTCTGAACCCCAAAATGAAGTAAGACCTTTATTAAAATGGAGATGACATAACTTTACCCCTGTCATTCTGAACGAAGTGAAGAATCCAGAAAAATTTCTTTTAACAACTATTCTCTGGATTCTTCGCTGCGATCAGAATGACCGATAAAAAGTAAAGATGTCATTGGTAACCCCCAGATAAAGCACTCGCTTTATAAGGTGGCTTGGAATGATATTTTTTTTTTATATTTGTTGTAGGTTTGGTAGTAAACAAATACTTGAAAGAATGTTTTTGCATTGCAGATTGTAAGTACCTAAAAGCCAATAGCATTACTCTAAATAAGTATAGCCATAGAGTCCGGAGCGGTAATTGGAAAGGAATTCTTTACCTTCCTGAGTTGAAATTTTGCCTTCTTTTACTGATGCGGTAACCCAAGTTTCCATAATTCTAACAAGACGTTTGGCACTGTACTGGACATAATCCAAGACCTCAGCAACAGTTTCACCGTCAATAATCTGCTGAATTTCGTAGCCGTCATCTTTTACAGTTATATGGACAGCATTGGTATCACCAAAAAGATTGTGCAAATCGCCCAATATTTCCTGATAAGCACCAACTAAAAAGACACCAAGATAATATGGCTGGTTGGATTTTAATTCATGAATAGGTAAATTGTTTGAAAAGTTCTTTACTCCGATAAAATGGTCAATTTTTCCATCAGAATCGCAGGTAATATCCTGAATTGTAGCAACGCGGTTTGGCTTTTCACTCAGTCGGTGAATTGGCATTATTGGAAAAATTTGGTCAATAGCCCAGGAATCTGGTAATGACTGGAATAATGAAAAATTACAAAAATACTTATCGGCAAGCATCTTAGAAAGATTTCTCAACTCTTCAGGTGGATGCTTCATCTCAGTTGACAAAGCAAACACTTCATTGGCAATACTACAGAACAGACGTTCCACCTGAGCTCTTGTTTTCAAATCGAGCATACCGAGAGAGAATAAATCTAACGCATCTTCACGTAATTGCTGCGCATCGTGCCAGCTTTCAAGCATTGTGGATTGTGATAAGTTATTGTAAATGTTGTATAGATCTAAGACGATTTCATGGTCGTCTTTATTCACTACTTCATTATCATTCCATGAAGGCAAAGTAGTCGTTTCAAGAACGTCAAAGACAAGGACAGAATGATGAGCAGTTAAAGAGCGTCCAGATTCAGAAACTATGTTAGGATGAGGTAAATCATTCTTATCGCAGGCATCTTGAATCATATAAATGGCATCATTAACATATTCCTGAATGGAATAATTAATGCTGCTTGGGCTTGAGGTCCGGGAGCCATCATAATCTACTCCTAGTCCGCCACCAATATCTACAAACTGGATATTGCAGCCGAGTTTTCTTAGTTGAACGTAGAATTGGGAGCATTCTCTCAATCCATTTTTAATTTTTCTGATTTTAGTAATCTGGCTACCAAGGTGGAAATGAATAAGTTTAATACAATCAAGGACTTTGTTGTCGGAAGCAATTTGAATGGCTTCAAGTAATTCACTTGCATTCAGTCCAAATTTACTTTGGTCGCCACCAGAATCTTCCCATTTCCCGGAGCCAGAGCTTGCAAGTTTAATGCGTATTCCTATATTGGGCTTAACCCTTAATTTCTTGGATAGCTCGATAATGAGTTTAAGTTCATTGAGTTTTTCAACAACGATATAAACCTGTTTCCCCATTTTATGAGCAAGCAGTGCTAATTGAATAAAATCTTCATCTTTATATCCATTGCAAATAATAAGGGCTTCCGGATTGTTAGTAATAGCAAGGACAGCGTGTAGTTCGGGCTTTGAGCCGGCTTCAAGTCCAATATTGAACTTGATGCCGTAACGCATAATTTCTTCAACAACTGGTCTTACCTGATTAACTTTAATTGGATATATTGTGTAATATTTTCCTTTGAAGCCATATTCGTTTGAAGCGGTTTCAAAGCATTTAGAAATAGTTTCAATTCTATCGTCAAGAATATCAGGAAAACGAAGTAATACCGGCAAAGATACATCTTTCAACTGAAGTTCATCAATTAACTCTTTTAAATCAATTGATACGCCATTTTTCCTTGGTTTAACTACTACATTACCATCTTGATTTATATCAAAATAGCCATTTCCCCAACCATTAATAGCATAAAGTTCACTTGAATCTTCTATTTTCCATTTTCTCATTTAAAGCCCTCATTAGAAAAAATGGAAAATTGGAAAAAATTTGCAGGAAAGTTCTAAAAATTATCATTCTGAGCGTAGCGAAGAATCTCACAACTATTTTTTATCAGTAAACTTGATATTCTTCACAACGCTTCAGAATGACAAGAAAATCTGAATTTTTAGAACTCCCCTTTAATAATATCTTCCAATTTTCCAAAAAAAATTAATTAAACACTTTCAATAATGCTATGATAAAAACTGGCAGTATCGTCGTCTTTAAGAAGCAAATCATCTGATTCTTCATCTTTTTCAGGAATGTAATTTGTATCTTGAGAATCACTTATAACAGTCATATCTTGATAGACGCGTAATCCGGTACCGGCAGGAACGAGCTGTCCAATAATAATATTTTCTTTAAGCCCGGCTAATGTATCAACTTTAGCAGCGATTGAAGCTTCAGAAAGAACACGGGTAGTTTCCTGGAATGAAGCTGCCGAAAGCCAACTTTCTGTTGTAAGTGATGCCTGAGTAATACCAAGCAACATTGGTTCAGCAATAGCGGGTTCAGCAGGTCTGAAAGTAGCAGGATTTCTTCCACGTTTTGTCAGGTCGTAATTTACTTCTCTTAGTCGTCTTTTTGTAACTAACTGACCTTCTTTAAATTTAGAATCACCAAGTTCTTCAATTGCAACCTGATTTTTCAATTTATCGTTTTCATCTAATAATCTAATTCTATCCACATGGTCATTTTCTAAGAAAGAGGAATCGCCGGATTCAACAATTCTTGATTTTTGTAGCATTTGGCGTACAATAACCTCAATGTGTTTATCATTGATTTTTACACCCTGCATACGATAAACTTCTTGAATTTCATTTACTAAGTATTCCTGTACAGCATTTGCACCTTTAATACGTAAGATATCGTGAGGATTAATTGAACCTTCAGTTAATCTATCGCCGGCGCGGACAAAATCGCCTTCCTGCACAAGAATATATTTACCAACTGAAACCATATATTCCATTTTGGTTTTTTCGTCCAGAGAAGTAACAGCAACTACTTTCTGACCACGTTTTGGTTTATCGAATGAAATAATACCATCAATATCAGTAATAACAGCTGGAGATTGAGGAGCACGTGCCTCAAAAAGTTCGGTAACACGAGGAAGACCTCCAGTAATATCACGCATTCTTCCAAGGTCACGTGGAATTTTTACTAATGGTGAACCAACCCCTACCTCGTCATTATCGTCAACTCTAATTTGAGCTTTTGTAGGAATACTGTAAGATTTTAATACTTTACCTTCATTACTTACAATTTCGATGGTTGGCGATTTGGTTTTATCTTTGCTATCCACAACAACTTTAGACATATGCCCTGTTTGCTCGTCGTGAACTTCGCGATATGTAACATTTGGAATTAAGTCTCTATAACGAACTCTTCCAGCTTCTTCCGTAATAATTGAAGCATTGTATGGTTCCCATTCGTAAATCATCTGCCCTTTAGAAACTAAATCGTTTTCTTTAACTTTAAGAACTGCACCATAAGTCGCATCAAATTTCGTTAAAACTCTGTTGCTGTCTGGGTCAACCAAATTAATTGAACCGCTACGACTTACTACAATAGTTGTTTCTTCTTCTTCGCCTTCGTAAGTGATGTATCTCATATTTTCAAATGTAATGCGCCCATCGAATTTAGCTATGACTGAAGATTGCGAAGCGATAAGAAGAGCTGTACCACCAGTGTGGAATGTCCTAAGAGTTAGCTGGGTACCCGGCTCGCCAATGGATTGAGAAGCTATTGTACCTACTGCTTCACCGACATCAACTATTTTTCCGGTAGCTAGATTTCGTCCATAGCACTGAGCACAAACACCCCTACAGGATTCGCAGGTTAGAACAGAACGAATAAGAACAGATTCAAGAGGAGACTGTTCGATATCTCTTGCAATATCTTCGTCAATAACATCGCCAGCTTTTGCTATCATTCTATTAGAAAGTGGGTCTATAACATCAACCAGAACAACTCTGCCGAGAATTCTTTCGTATAGCGATTCTTTTACTTCTTCACCTTCCTTTAAAGCAGTCATATCAACACCACGGATAGTGCCACAGTCATGCTCAGAAATAATCATATCCTGGGCAACATCGTGAAGACGTCTTGTAAGATAGCCCGCATCGGCTGTTTTGAGTGCTGTATCGGCAAGACCTTTTCTCGCTCCGTGAGTAGATACAAAGTATTCAAGAACTGAAAGTCCTTCTTTAAAATTTGAAATAATTGGATTTTCAATCAACTCACCAGTAGAACCGCTTAAGGATTTTTTAGGTTTACCCATCAAACCACGCATTCCGGCTAGCTGACGTATCTGCTCTTTAGAACCACGTGCCTGAGAGTCAAGCATCATCCAAAATGTATTAAATCCCTGATTGTCTTTAGCTAATTCAGTATAAAGTTTATCTGCTACTTTATTCGTTGCATTTGACCAGGTATCAATAATCTTGTTATATCTTTCACCATCGCTGATTACACCATTGTTGTATGCCATATCTATATCATCAACTTTTACCTGAGCAATTTCAATGATAGAGGTTTTGTCGGTTGGAACAAGAACATCGTGTATATTTACAGAAAGTCCACCCTGGGTAGCATAAGAGAATCCGATATTTTTTAAATTATCTAGAAAATCAACTGTTTTTGCCAACCCGGCTTTTCTGAAACAGATACCAATAATTTGTCTTAATCTTTTCTTTGTTAAAAGCTCATTAAGATAGCCAATTTCTTCAGGAACAATTTGGTTGAAAAATACCCTACCAGTAGTAGTTTCAATCAATTCACCCTTATACCTTACTTTAATCTTAGTATGAAGTTCAATTGCTTGATGATTATAAGCCACTATGACTTCTTCAGGAGATGAAAATATTTTTCCTTCGCCTTTGGCACCCCATTTCATTTTTGTTAGATAATAAACTCCAAGAACCATATCCTGAGATGGCACAGCGATTGGGTCGCCGTTTTGAGTGTGCATAATATTATGCGGAGCA
>ERZ795059.3626-NODE-3626-length-14951-cov-6.171120_pt1 | contig 14951 bp, 10 predicted proteins | sample MGYA00375143_ERZ795059 | MGnify/ENA primary metagenome ERZ795059 (study PRJEB30188, sample SAMN05720168) | activated sludge metagenome | isolation source: Anaerobic digester | place: USA | collected 2015-01-07 ... | reverse complement strand
GCTTACGTCTGTGGTTTCGTGGACCCGAACGGGTTCTCGCGACGGGCGCCCCGTCGTTCGTGGTCATCGCCGAACCCGGAACAGGCAGTCTCGCCGCCTGGCCATCGAGCGACTGGAAGGGCGGGCATTGCTGTCCGGCAGCGGTTGGGTAGCCAACAGTTTCCCCACCGATGGCTACGCCCGGGGGTTGGGCGTCGCCTTGGACAGGACGGGCAACGTGTATGTCACGGGGTATCTGCAAAAGACGGTCAATTTCGTGCCCACGGCCAGCGGTTCCGGCATGTCGGCCACAAGCATCAACGGCACCGACGACGTGTTTGTGGCGAAGCTGGATCCCGCGGGCCGCTTCCTGTGGCTGCGGACGATCGGCGGAGCGGGCAACGACCACGCTTCGCATATTGCTGTCAGCACCGGCGGCGATGTGTACGTCACCGGCAGCTTCCGCGAGACGGCCGTCTTCGGCAGCACGCAGCTGACCAGTGCCGGCGGCGACGACATCTTTGTCACGAAGCTGGACACGGACGGGAGTTTTCAATGGGCCCTGCGTGCCGGAGGCCCGGAGACCACGTCCTGGCCATACTATGGGGATGACGATCATGTCGCTGGCATCGTGTTGGGATCCGACGGCATCTACATCGCGGGCAACTATCGCGGCGCTGCCGACTTCGGCGCCTTCCGCCCGATCAACCAGGGCGGCATTGACGCCTTTTTGGCGAAGATCACGCCATCGGCCGACGGAACGGCGGCTGCCTTTCAATGGGTGCAAACGATCGGTACGACGAATGACGAAGCGTTCCACGGAATCGCTCTCGGCCGGGGGGCGGGAGGAGTCGAGAGTATTCACACGACCCTGGAATCGTCCAACGACAACGGCTTCTACGCGGTCACGGCGTATTCCACACTCGGCGAACTCCGTTGGACGGCAAACGTGGCGATGGGCGAGGGACAAGACTCGATCGGCCCCGCGGTGTACCAGGAGAGCGCCGAGACGTATTCCCTTTACACCGGAACTTCCGGAGATGCCAATCCGTCCGATCAAGTGGTTACCAAGCTAGATATGGCCGGTCACCGGCTTTTCAGCGTGAACCTGCCGACAGGCCCGAACGAACTCAGCGGGGCTTATCTGATCGGGCTGGCAGCGGACGCGACCGGGGTCTACGCGGCCGGGAAGTTCTGTGCTGCCGGCCGAGACTTCGACCCCGATCCGAGCCGTGCGGCGATGCTAAGTCCGGCGGGGAACGCATACTACGACGGCTTTATTTGGAAACTCAACCACAGCGGCCAGTTCCAGATGGTGCGTCAAATGGGCGGGGCAGGAAGCGACGACCAGGATGACGAGGCGCGGGCCATTGCCGTACAGGCAGGAGACATCTATAGCACCGGTCGGTTTACCGCGCGTTCCGCGGTGTTCGATACGGGGACGGCATTTGTTGGCCCTGCATCCGTGACCACGGATACTCCCACGCCGAAGTTTTTTGTGCTCAAGACCACTCAGGACATGGGCGAAGTCTTTGGACGGGTGTTCAACGATTTGAATGGGAACGGCATTCAGGATACCTACCAGGGCATCCCCGAGCCGGCATGGGTGGGCGGGACTGTCTCCCTTGATCTTGGCACCGAGGTCGCAACGGTTAAGAGCAGGGGAGATTACGCCTTTGAGCACGTGCTCCCCGGCGCCCACAACGTGCAACTTGCATTGTCCGGGGGTTGGACATCGACAACGCCCCCGTATGCGATCAGCGTCCCGCCAAGCGGTTCTGTGGATGGCTGCGACTTCGGCGTTTATCATGCGAGCGCCTTCCGCACGTACCGCAACAGCGTCGCCACCAAATACCCGGCCACATCGGCCAAGACCGCTCTGTCCACGATCAAGATCACCGATTCCTACGAAATCTACGACGTCGCGGTGAACGTCACGGTTTCTGCCACACCAGGGACGTTGTACCTGATCGGACCCGACGGCACCAAGGTGAAAGTGACGGCCGGATCGACGATCCACCTGAGCCAGTTCAACTATAAGAACGTCAAGGGAACCTGGACCTTACAGATCGGGTATAGCGGGAACAAGGGGTCCGTCACCGGGTGGTCGTTGACGGTGCTTGGCGCAAGCAGTGCCAGCACGGCACAAAACGCCGCCTTCACCGAGTTCGACCAACCCGCCTACGCGACGCTGACTACCGCGACGATGTACCAGCAGACTTCCGTCCGAAGCGCCGCGGTCGACGAGGTGTTTTCCCTGGTGGAGAGCGCGCACCGCAAACTCGACGTCCGAGCCGCCGAGGCCGACCGGACGTTTTCCGCCGCCGACGGCACGCATCGCAAACTCAACGCCACAGTCGCCGGACTCGCCTTGGCGGACATCGACTTACTGTCTTCACGCTGGACGGATTTCGCGGCCACATTCTGAACCGCTCGAAAAGCCGACCGTGCTTTCCGGCGACATTGACCGTTCCGCTACCGTAACCCCAGACTGTCTTTAGAAAAGGAGAACCAGTGATGTTCAATCGTTCAAAACTGCTTTGGTTCGGACTGATCGCGCTCTTCGTCGCGGCCTTCGGGTCAGCCACGCCGCCGGCCTTGGCCGATGGCGGGATCGTCGCACTGCCCAATGGAGGCCTGTATGAGGTCGCGATGGGCGCCGCCCAGGACACGATCACCGGCGACATCTACGTTTCAGGCTTTGCCGGCTCATCCACGACCCTTGCCGGAAGCGTCGATTCCGACGGGAACCTGAAGGCGGCCTTCGGCGGCGGGGTCGTGCTGACGCCCGTGGCGGCCACCGTTTCGGGCTACCGCGGGAGGGACGGGGCCAACGCCTGCGCGGTCCAACCCGACGGCAAGCTGGTCTCGGGCGGATGGTATGTCGAGGGGAGGCCGAATCGCCTCACCTATGGGTTCGCACTGGTCCGCTACAACACCAACGGGACCTTGGACAAGACGTTCAACAAGACGGGCATCGTGAAGACCAGTTTCGGCAGCAACGTCGCACGGATCAACGCCATCGTGCTCCAAGGCGACAAGATCCTGGTCACGGGACGGTACGAGGCCCCGTCCCGGACCGTGATCGTGGCAAGGTACACGACGGGCGGCAAGCTCGACTCGACGTTCGGCTCCGGCGGCATGGTGATCACGACGATCTCCGGCGAGGGAGTGGGCGTCGCGCTCCATGCCGGCGGCATCGTCGTCGGGGCGGACACGTCCGACGGCATGGCGGTGATCCGTTTCACGGCAAACGGGGCACTGGACCAGTCTTTCGGGACGAGCGGCATTGCCCGGTTCGCCGTGCCGGACCCCACTCCCGGCACGTACACGGAATTGTATGGGATTGCCGTCGATCCCTCGGACAACGGCATCCTTGCTGCCGGGCGGTTCGCCGACGGCCTGACCTACCATCTAACCCTGGCGCGCTTCACGGACGCCGGCGTGCTTGATTTGACTTTCGGCAACGCGGCGGGATACATTACGTTCCAACCCACGCTGGGCGATTACGTCGCGGAAGCCGTTGCGGTGGCCGCCGGCGGCAAGATCGTTGTGGCGGGCTGCGCGGACGAGACCTCACCCAAGCTGCTCGTCGCCAGGTTCGATGAGTGGGGAAACCCGGACCTCGAGTTTAACGACTCAGGCTATGCCGACGATTTTCCGGGCGACGCGCACTCGGTGTTCATTCAGCCGGACGGCGCCATCGTGGCTGCCGGGGCGATTACGAATCAAGCCAGCCCCCAGTCCAGCACGATTGTCATCGTCCGGTACCTGTCTGACGGTACTCCCGACCTGAACTTCTAGCGTCGAGGGGTGCGGGCATGGTCTTGTCGCGCAATTCCGGTCAGGGAACGGCCGGCAACTCCGTCACCCGCGCGTGCTCGGCGACGTAGCGGTAGCTGTACAGCCAACCGTTGGCGACGTACCAGACGTCCTGGCGGTTGGCCACGTGGGCGAGGTGCTGCATGAGCGTCGAGCCCTGTTGGCCGTCGATGCCGGGGCGGGGATCGTACACGACGCTGTTGCGGAAGCGGTCGGGGTGCCAGAGCGCGTAGAAGATGCCGCCGGCCTGGTACACCTTGTCGAAGGCGTCATTCAGATCCTTGACGTCGGCGGCGTAGAATCGCCCTTTCGGCTCGCGTGTCTCCAGGATGCGGTCGTAGCCGATGGTGTTGACACCGCCCACGCCGTAGAAACCGAATTTCTCGTTCCACGGCACATACTCGGTGCTGGTCGGGTTGTCCAGCCAATTAAAGCCCCGCACGAACAGGAATTCGCCCGTGTCCATCCCCAGGACCGGTTCGTCGTAGTAGCCGGTCGTGAGGATGTGCTCGAAAATGCGGTTCCCGTAGGGTAGGTTTTTCAGGCGTTGCAGGATGTCTTCGCGGCAGCCGAGGATCTCGTCGCGAATCCCGCGAACTGCGTACGTGGCGGCGTCCCTGGGATGCGTCTGGCCGTGGACCGCCGGCTCCCAACTGCGGTCGCCCCGATCCAATTCCTGTTGCATGATCTGCCAGGTTTCGTCGCCGCCCGCCATGCGGCTGTTGATCGCAATCGACAACGGCAGATGGAAGCCGCGGCAGACGTGCAGCGCCGCCTGGTAGTTGTCGGACTCGTCGTCGGTCGGTCCTTTCCACGGTGCGCCAGGGTGGGCCCACGCGTTGCAGCCCCAATTGTCGTTGGACAGCGTGTATGCCGCTCGGCGGCCGTCGTAGTACTTGGCCACACCCTCGAAGCGGACCGGGCCGGCGCCGCGGAACTCGAGTTCGATCGTCGGACTCGTCTGGAAGCCGACCGAAACGTAGACGCGCTTCGCCGCACGGTCGAACCGGACGCAATCGACGCCGTTGAAGAAGTCGTCCGAGCTTTTCCGCTCCAAATTCGCCCCAGCCGCAACCGCCGAATCCCGACGCCGGACTTCCGCATCTTCAGCCAGTTCGCCGACTCGGAACACATACGTCGCGGGATATTCAAAGCCCCACTTCTCCCACATGGGGCGGTCGATGTTGATCGAGAACTTCGCCGGCCCAGGCGGCTCGCCGGCCGCGGCTCGGACAACGGTTGTTACGGTCAACAGTACGATCAACACGGCAGCAAATGGTTTCATCAGCGCTTCCTCCAATCAGAGCCCAGGCATCCGGTCATCGCAGCCCTCGTTCGCGCAGCAACGCATCGGCCCACCGCTGGTCGCCTTCATCCAGCGTCGGCTGGAGCGGTTGGCGGTAGTCGATTTTGTCATAGCGGCCCGTTTCGTAACAGTGGTCGATCAGCGGCTGCAGTTGCAGCACGATGTCCGCATCGCTCGGCCGCAAAGGAATGCGGATGTTGGGCAGCGGCTCGCGGAGTGTCACGGGGTACAACTCCGCGCGGTGCGGCTTGTCGATCCGCCGCACGCAGATCCGGTAGATCGTCCGGCAGTCGTCCGGGATCGCGGATTCCGGCACCGCCAGAATAAAACGCCCGGCGCGGATCAAGTCGATTTCGACCAGGTTGACGCGGCCTTGGATGTAGGCCCGCTGCTTGCTGCGATACAGCCGGCGGCCGGAGTCCGTGGTCTTGTTGGTCGGGCTCAAGACTTCAACCGCGGTCACCACCCGGTTGCCGCTGCTCGGATCGACGATCTCCAGGTGACGCTGCGTCCGCCGCGGCGCCGGGATCGCGATCAGCCGAGGCTCGCTGGCGCCCGCGACCTGGGCCGGCGGCGCGTACTCCAACGCCGCCGGTTCCTCGACCACCAGGACATCGGGATAGAACCACCTGCTGTCGCCTTCGCCGGCCACGACATTGACGGTTTCCTCGACCCGGGCCTGCAAATCCTTGGGCAATAGCTGGTTGATCTGGTCGCGGAGGTAGACCATCAGCGTGGCGTGTACATCGCCCCAGTGACGTTCCAAATACGGGTCCATTCCAGGAAACGGGCTCTTCATCGCGGATCTCCCAACGGCCGGCCAGAAACTGCCTGATTCTCAGTGTAGCCGAAACGCGTGCCGTTTGCAGCGGCACGAGCAGCGCAGCGACGAGCCGATTCCGGCCAGCGCGTTGTTTTACCGTGCCGGTAAACGCATCGCCGCAAACGGCAAAAAACGCGCTGGCAAGCGCCCTGCGACCTGATAGAATCGGTGGCGCAAACGCAATCCGTTGTGTTGCCGGCGCGACACGGAAAGGGAAATGCATGCGTCCACTTACTGGAGGCCGTCCGATGGACCGTCGCCGCTGCGTCTGCGGGGCAGCTCTCGCTGTTGTCTTGTTGGGACTGACCGCCTGTTCGCGGGCGACGGCATCCGCCGCTGAAGCGCGGGGCGTGGCTCCCACGCCGCCCGCTTCCAGCCCGCGCGTCGAGGCCGTGCCCTCCGGCGCGCTGCGGCCGTTGATCGAAGACGACTGGCTGCAGTCGATCGCGGAACCGCTCAGCACGCGCAGCGACGCGGCCGGCGCGGTGGACGGTGTTAAGGACGGCAAGTACGCCTTTCACGTCGGTTTCGAGCCGAACCCGTGGTGGCAAGTCGATCTGGGCCAGCCGACGCCCATCGGCCGGATCGTCGTTTACAACCGGCTCGACTACGCCCCCGGTTTGCACAACGCCGACATCCTGAGAATCCTCACGTCCGACGACGGCAAGAGCTGGAACCAGTGCTACGACAACCAGGGAAAACACTTCGGCGGCATCAGCGGAGCCAAGCCGCTGGAAGTGACGTTTCCGGAAGGCCAGCTCACCGCCCGCTTCGTGCGGCTGCAGTTGCCCAGTCCGCAGCCGATCTTCTTTCATCTGGACGAAGTGGAAATCTACGGCCCCGGCCCGGATGCCACCAATCTCGCGCTGCACCGCCCGGCCGACCAGAGCAGCCTCAGCCAATGGTCGACGCCCAAGAGCCGCGGCGTCTCCTTTCCCACCGCCGACTGCATCGCCCGCGCCCGGCGACTGGCGGAAGACCTGCGGCACGAAGGGGTCCACGTCGAACCGCACCTGACGCTGCTGGACGAAGCGGCCCGACAACTGGCCGCCCTGCCGCCCGACGCCGGCCAGCAAGCCCAACGTGACTTGTACCTGCGCGCACGCTGGATCATCCGCCGCCTGGTCTTCGCCAACCCGTTGCTGAACTTCGACCGGCTGCTGCTGGTCAAACGCTTCACGCAGGAGACGTATCCCGACGTCTGCCTGAACCACATGCCGTGGGTCTCGAAGCCGGGCGGAGACATCTGCGTGCTCGAAAAACCCGCGGACTCCACGCCGCTGTTCGCGGCGCTGGCCGACCCTCCCGCCGGCGCGGCCGACCAGCCTGTGGCCAACATTCGCTACGTGCTCAACGGCGCCCTCGGCCCAGGCCACGTTCACGGGATCGACCTGTGGTTCGACGGCGACCGGGTCGTGTTCGGCTACGCCAAGGCGAAAAGCGACCAGTCGTGTGCCGGCTGGCTGGATCGTCGCCAAAGCTACCGGCTGCGCCGCGAAGAGGAGCCGATCCACATCTTCGAGGTGGGCCTCGACGGCCAGCGTTTGCGGCAGGTCACGCAAGGCGAGTGGAGCGACTTGGACCCCACGTACCTGCCTAACGGCGACATTGTGTTCGTGTCCGAGCGTTGTGTCACGTCGCTGCAGTGCAATGAATACGACAAGGACGAGACCAGCTGCAACCTGTATGTGATGCGGCCCGACGGGAGCAATATCCGCCGCCTGAGCGTCAACAAGGACGGCGACTACCTGCCGCACTGCCTGGACAACGGCCTGATCGGCTACACGCGCTGGGAATACCACGAACGCAGTTGGGCCTTTATCCAGTCGCTGTGGACGGTCCGGCCCGACGGGACCGGCGCGGATGCGATCTTCAAACAGCATTTCGTCAATCCCTGGGCGCTGGAAGAGGTGCGTTCGATCCCCCACAGCAACAAGCTGGTCGCCATCGCCGCCGGGCATCACACGCTGGCGGTCGGCCCGCTGGTGGTCATCGACACGTCCGTCGGCATCAACGACCCGCAGGGAATCGGCATCGTGACGCCGAACGTCAAGCCGCCGGAGGGCGGGATGGACGGAGTCCCGGTCCCGCAAGGCGGCGTGTGCGATCCGGGCGGATTCTACGGCACGCCGTGGGCCTTGTCCCAAAAGGTCTTCCTGGTGAACTACACCTACGGCACCTCGACCACGGTCCCCAACGGCTACGGGCTGTACCTGGTGGACGTGTTCGGCAACAAGGAACTGATCTACCGCGATCCGGCCATTTCCTGCTGGTTCCCGATCCCGTTGCGGCCGCGGCCCAAGCCGCCCGTGCTGGCGGACGTCACGGACCCGACGGTCGACGACGCGGTGTGTGCGGTCAGCGACATCGCTTACGGCTGCGACGGAATCGATCCGGCGCAAGTGCGCTACCTGCGCATCGCGGAGCCCATCGGCTGGCCGTACGACAACACGTTCGGCGGCCATCGTTTTGGCGAAGATCATCGCTACGGCGGTCCCGGCGCCGAGCGGAAGAACCTGACCAACTGGACGCCGATCCGGATCCTGGGCGACGTGCCCGTCGAACCCGACGGCAGCGCTCATTTTCGAGTCCCCGCGGACACGGCCGTGTACTTTCAGTTGCTGGACGAAAACCGCATGGAGTTGCGGCGGATGCGGAGTTTCATCAGCTTCCAGCCCGGCGAACGGCGGGCCTGCGTCGGCTGTCACGAGACCCGCGGCGTGGCCCCGCTGGAAAGATCCAAGTGGGACACGCTGGCGTTGGCGCGCGAGCCCAGCGACCCCGTGCCGCCGCCGTGGGGCGACCGGCCGATCAGTTTCCTGCGGGACATCCAGCCGGTCTTGGACGGGCATTGCGTGCGCTGTCACGGCGGCCTGAAGCCCGCGGGCGGAATCGACCTCGGCGGCGGGCTCATCTCGTACGACGCGGAGGTGGCCGATTACGGACACAACCGGGCCTTTGAAACGATCCTGGAGAAAAATCTGATCTCGTTGTCGGCCGCCCGCGCCCAGGACGCCAGCATCACGCCGCCGCTGGCCTACGGTTCTTGTCAGAGCAAACTGCTCACCGCCTTGGCCGACAAGAACCATGTGAACGAGGTCCAGCTGAACGCCGAGGAGCGACTGCGGCTGGCGATGTGGATCGACGCCAACGCCCCCTACCACGACCGGTTCGTCAACAAACGCACCGATCGGCCGGCATACAACCTGCCGGGCGACCCGGAGTTGATCAACCGCTTGACGGCGATCCACCAGCGGCGATGTGCGGCGTGCCACCAGCCGGCCGAGGTAACGCGGACCGACTGGATCGACATCCACCGCCCGGAACGCAGCCTGCTGCTCGCCGCCCCGCTGGCAAGGGAATCCGGCGGCAGCGGCAAGTGCGCTGGGTCCGTGTATCGAGCCAGCGCCGACCCGGACTACCAAGCCGCGCAAGCCTTGGTCCGCAACGCGGTGGACAAGCTCTGGTCCCATCCGCGCCGGGACGTGATGAGTCTCGATAGGCAGTGAAGGCGACGGTGCGAATCGCTGGGCTCAGTCGCATCGCCTCGTTGCGCGAGCGCCGCTGGCAGCGGATATCTCGTCCGAAACGCCTCCTGCATAGAAGATGATTTCCCTGCAGCAAGACGCGTCCGGTCGGATTCTGGTGTAGTCGCGGGTGAAAAGGGCGCCGGGCAGGATCAGCGACAGGAGATACTGAAACTGCACGTGGTACAGCACGCTGCAGACGGGAACCGTCGCCTGGCCTCGGTGAGCACAGTACATCAGGATCGGGCACCAGGATCGCCAATCGACGATCAGCAGTTTCCCTCGCGAGCAGATCACCTCACCGTCTCGCGGCACCTCGATTCCCAGATTGCCCTGGTACATGACTCGCAGCACCATGTCCTGCCAGGACTCCCCCGGCGACAGCCTGCATTCTGCCTTGTGTTTCTCGTACCAATCGAGCTTGCTGGTCAGACGTTGCTGAATGAAGTCCGCCGTCAGATCCGCGTTTTCCAGGATCCGCGCATACTCGTATTCCGCCGTCTTCCCATGGCAGACGCTCTTCAGGGCCTCATCAAATTCCTTGGGGTACGGGGGCTGCATGTTCGATCTCCAGAACCGAGGGGCATCATTTTGAACATTCGGATTTCGAGTCTTGAATTTGTGTCGAATTTCGGATTCCGAGATTCGAGTTTGCTTCCGGTCCCTGCGCCGGACCTGGGACCGGTCACAGAATCGCCGCGCCTTGTTTCCGGAGGGTTTCGCGGAGTCGGGTCGTATCGATCTCGGCGACAGACTTATTCGAATCCAGGGCCAGCCAGGCGGCCACGCCGGCGGCTTGGCCTGTCTGATTGCAGTTGATCATCACCCGCACGGCGCCGAAAGCCCCTTCGTCGGCGTCGATGCTCCGCCCGGCGACCAGCACGTTGCTCGCGCCCTGGGGCACCAGCGACGAGTAGGGAATCTGGTAGAAGGGGGCCTTCTCCAGGTGCCGGAACGTGATGCCGCCGCCGCGGGCATTGTGGATGTCCACCGGGTAAGTGCCGTTGCCGATCGCGTCGGGGAAGCGGTGGCCGCTGAGCAGTTCTTCCTGGGTCAATGTGTGCAGGCAACGGGCGTGACGGCTTTCGCGGATGCCGAGCCTGGCCGGCAGCGTCAACAGCGGCGTGCCTTTGCCGTCCAGGAAATTGTCCCGCAGGATGTCGCAGACCGCGCGGACCTGGCGGCGGCCCTCGATGGTCGCGGCGGTTAGTTCGTCAGCGTCGGAACAGTTCGCGTTGTACACGCGCGTGCCGGCCAACATGTACTCGTCGCGGCCGCCGGGCACGGCATGGCCCCACGAGAAGCCCGGCTTCAGGGCCTGGGGGTATTGCGTGTCGAAGATGGCGCGGTGCACGTTGAAGCCCGGGTGCTTCTTGCGGATCGCGTCCAGGCCTCGGAGGATGACGCACATGGTGGGTGGCTGGACGTGCTCACGCTGGTAGACAGGCAGCCCCGTGCGAGCCGCCACGTCGGCATCGCCGGTGGCGTCGATGAACTGCCTGGCCCGAATCGCCCGCCGGCCCGTCTTGTCCTCGATGACGGCGGCCGCCATGCGGCCGTCCTCGACGACGGGGGTGACAAATAACGTGTGCAGGAACGGGCGCACCGCCGCCTCGGTGATCAGCACGTCCAACTCGATCTTCAACTCCTCGGTGTTGAGGGCGTAATACGTCCGTTTGCCTTTGACCACCTCCAGCCCGCCGCGGCGGTCGAGACGCTCGAAGACCTCGGTCGTCAAGCCGGCGATGATCTGCTGCTGGTTCTGCATGTCCTCGGTCGAGTGCCAGAGATTGACCAGGCTGGCGGTGGCGACTCCGCCGAAGAAACCGTTCGATTCGATGATGGTCACCTTGGCGCCAAGCCGTGCCGCGGCCACAGCGGCAAACACCCCCGTAGCACTGCCGCCCACGACGCACACGTCGCAGTCGGCCACGACCGGAACCTGGCGGGCCGGCTCAGCAATCGTGCCCAAGGCGGGACCTCCAGCGGGTGACTTCTCCGCCGGCACCCCGGCCTGAGCCGGCGTTTGTCCGGCCCACAACGATCCCAGGCCGGCCGCCCCGGCAGCCTGCAACAAATCCCGACGCGATAACTCGTGGACGGTGAACATGGCAATCATCTCCCTTGCTGAAGGCGGGGCACAGGTCTCCATGACAACAGTATAGACAGAAAACGGCGCGCCGATTGGCAAGGCATACACGATCGAGTCCAAAGAGACTCGTGTGCCAGCGACCCAGTAGCCGCCGTCTCGATGCTCCACCTACTGCCTGCTCATCCGATGGTCCTTCTGCAATTCGCGGCAACCGCCCGCAAGAAACGCCGGCCCGCAGCCTGCACCTCGTAGGTCCGTCGGCGTCGGACGATCGAAACATCGCGTGTCATTCCCAGTACTCGACTGACAGCCCCGGAACGGACTCGAAATCGCGACGATTGCGGGAGATCAACCTCGTGGAATGCACCACACAGATCGCGGCGATTCGCAGATCGTGGGTGCCGACGTGAATCTTCTCTTGTCTCCAACCTTGAAACAGGCGTTCGGCCTCAGGGCTGTAAGACAGCACTCGGAACTGCCGAAGGTACTCGGCGGTTTCCTGAAAAAGGTCGTAGGCGCGCTCGATGCTAATCCGGCTCTTGCCCGCCTCGGCTCGGCGGATTTCGTTCAGCCGTCCCCGCAGGATTTCCTCCATGACTACGACCGGGAGCGTCTGCTCGTCGGCCGGAATCGCCTCGGCACGCCGAACGTGCTTCGGGGAGCCACGGAACAACTCCGACAGGATATCCGCATCGAAAGCGATCATAGCTGCAGTTCACCGCGTTGGCGATCCCGTTCGGCATAGATTTCCGCGCAGATGTCGGAGAGTGTCGAGTCGTCGGCGAATTTCCCTGCCACCGCCGAAGCGCCGCCGCGGGGGATTTCGACGGACAAGAGTTCGCCGCGCCGTACACGTTGCTGGAGTTCCGCGGTCATTGCAGCCAGTGCCTCGTCACGCGTCGGACGAACCAGTCGCGTGGCTTCCTCGCCCACGAGCCTCGCAGCAAATTGACCGTGGTACGGTTCCACCAGAATGGGAAATGTCATCGCAGTCACCTCCTCGACGATTTTCCAACGTGATCTCGCTCTGTGGCACAGAACTCGATTCCAGCATCATTGTAGCAGGGGGATCCACCGCCCGGCAACAGATTCGTATTGGCTCATTCTCGCTCGGCTGGTCACTCAACGGGAGCGCACTACGTCATTTCGCCACTGGCGCCGGCGGGCTGAAGAGATACGCCTTCTCGGGATCGTTCTTCCAGCCGAACCTGGCCGCAAACGCGGCGGGCGTGTAGGTCTCCTGGCGGCCGTCTTCCGTCAGGGCCATGTACACGATGTGCTCGTCGATCTGCGGCGATCCGCGGTAGTGGCCGTCGGGACTGACCACCAGCCACTTGTCGCCGGAGACGGCTGGTATCAGCGACGCCAACCGCCGGCCGGTGGAGAGGTCGAATGCCTGTTTGACGGTGCTGGAGTGACTACCGAGCAACAGCCGCTGACCGTCCGGCAGCCAGCAGGCGTGGACTGTGTCTTGCCCAACCACGCGCGGGTCGAGGTACTCGGCCTGCGACGTTTCGCGAGACCAGATGCCGACGGTGCCGTCGGAACCCGATCCCAGCAGCTTGGTTCCGTCCGGCGACCAGGCGACGCTGTCGAGCGTTCCAGCGAACTTCATTACCGGCTTGGCAATCTCACCGTTCGGCCAGGACACCAAGACCACGGAACCGTCGTCCAGGGCAGCTGCCAGGAGTTTATCGTCCGCGCTCCACGTGAGGTGGGGGTAGTCAGAGTAATTCGTTCCCAGCCCCGACGGCAAACGCGCACCGCCGTCCTGTAGCTTGCCCTCGCGAGCATCCCATACGCGGACTTGTCTGTCGGAACTCCCGATCGCCAACCGAGTCCCGTCGCGGGACCAGGCCAGGGCCAGGGGGGTACTCGGAAGCTCCAGCTTCTTCTGCAATTGACGGCTCTCGGCGTCCCAAATCGCCGCCAACGCTTCGTCGCTCGCCGTCGCGAGTTGACGTCCATCCCAGCTCCAAGCCGCGATCCTCACCGCCCGCCTGTGGCCGCCCGACAAGAGCACTCCATCGCCTGTGTCCGCCTGGGCCAGAAAGACGCTGCCTGCGGGTGCGTTCATCACCGCCGCGAAACGATCCCAGGGGTGACATGAACCAGTAGCCGTACGGAAAGCTCGACCAATCGCCAAGGATCTTGCCAGTATTGGAGTCGCGTAGACGGATGTCGCTGGCAAATGCCGTCCCGGTGGCCAGCCACCGCCCGTCGGGAGACAATCTGAACCAGTAGGCTTTCGTGGCAAGAACCCGGGACGAGGATCTCGCCAGTTCTTGGCAAGTCCTGGCCTCGAGGATCCTGGGCATGCCCGCCGGAGCGATCGCGAGGGTCTGCCCGTCCGGCTGCGATCCGTCTAAGCCTGATCCACCCGGCCGGAGTCCGAAGGAACGACGGCGAGCGTCGGGCCTGACACAACAGGAGGTTCAGCCGACGCTCAACCAGCACGTCCAGTGGACGCCGAGCGCGGATCGGTTATACTTCAAGAAGTTGGCTCGCGTCAAAATCTGGCAAGGGTGGACAGCGGTGGGATTCAGGAAACCGACCGTCTACTTGGACACGTCGATCGTCTCCTCGTACTGGTACGAAGGGACCGACGTTCTTGCGCTCGGCCGCCGTGTGACGACGCGCGAATGGTGGGACACGGAGCGATCGTATTTCACGATTTGGGCCTCGTCGGTCACAGAGGAGGAACTGGAAGCCGGCAAGTATCCGCGACAACGGGAAGCACTGGCCATGGCCAGGCGACTGCGCTTCCTGCCCTTACTGGCATCTGTGCGGGAATTCGCGCAGCAGTTGGTCGCTGCCCACGTAGTCCCGGACTAAAAACCCGGCGACGCGTTGCAGATGGCGATTGCAGCTGTACATCGCATGGACTACTTGCTGACGTGGAACTATGCCCACTTGGCAAACCCTATCGCGCAAGGCCAACTTGATGCCGCTTGTCAGAAATCCAGGTGGCGTGTTCCGTTGCTGGTGTCACCCGAAACCATGCCCAAGGTCGCTTTGGGCCAGGTAGTCAGGAGACGGTGAAATCATGGTTCGCGACGAGAACGTCGAGGCGGTACGTGCCGCCCGGCAGGCCCTCTTGCGGAAATACGGGGGATTAGACGGATGGTTCCGTCACCTCCAACAGCGCGATCGACGGCGTGGCCTGCGAACGGGGTGCAAGCCTAAGGCAACAGCGAGCAAAGAACGCCGCTCGGCAGCCTGCCCGCCGTAGGGCAGTTGGGTGGGACGACGGAGACTTGCACATCGGCTCCAAAGCCGACAAGCAACTCGATGCCATCGTAGCGAGCGCCCGTTTGGACACGGCTCCGCATCACGCGCGCCACCGGCATGCCGGAAGATCGGAAGAGCGTCGTGTAGGGAAAGAGTGTACCATCCAGTGTA
>ERZ795059.3623-NODE-3623-length-14961-cov-6.181739_pt1 | contig 14961 bp, 7 predicted proteins | sample MGYA00375143_ERZ795059 | MGnify/ENA primary metagenome ERZ795059 (study PRJEB30188, sample SAMN05720168) | activated sludge metagenome | isolation source: Anaerobic digester | place: USA | collected 2015-01-07 ... | reverse complement strand
ATAACCGAGATGTAATTATAGCCAAGTTAAATGTTGAAAAGGCATCGGCTGCCGTTGATGAAGCCTTTGGTTATGCATTGCCAAAAGTTGATTTTTCGGGTTATTACAATCGTTTTATATCTAAGCCTAAAACACCGTTCCCCGATTTTGAAGCAATGCTAACAAATGCAACTTATGCTTTATTGTTTGATGAAAACGTTATACCGAGAGATGATAATAAATATTTGCCTATGACAAATAAACTTCAATCTTTTGCACAAACTCATAATTGGGAAGCTAAAGTAGAAGTAACCCAAATTTTATTTAGTTCGGCAGTTTTTAGAGGCATAGGTGCTTCAAAAATTTATTTGGATTTAGCTAAAGAACAACTTTATAGTACTGCATCAACATTAACTATGAATGTAAAAAAAGCATTTTACGGTGTTTTATTATCTCAAAAAATGCTTGAAATTGTTGAGGCAAGTTTAAAAAATGCCGAAGAAAATTTGGCAAATGTTAAATCTATGCAAAAACAAGGATTTGCAAGTGATTTTGAAGCAATGCAAGTTGAAGTACAAGTAGAAAACATTAGACCGCAGGTTAACGAAATAAAAAATAACTTAAAAAATGCTCAAAACGGACTCAAATTATTATTGGGTTTACAGCAGGATATGGATATTGATGTTACCGGCGAATTTGAGTATGACAAAACATATTTACCGGATGAAGAGACTACAATTGAATGGGCTTTACGCAGTAATTACGATTTAAGAACAATGGACTTGAAGATGCAGGTTGATGATGAATTTATTGCATTGGATAGAGCAGAATATTACCCAACTTTGGCAGCTTTTGGAAATTATACTTATTCGGGTACGGGAGATGAATTTCCAACTCAAAACTATTCATCCACCGCAGTTGGTTTAAGTTTAAGTATTAATCTGTTTTCCGGTTTACAAACAAATAAACGAGTAGAACAAAGCGTGATTGCATTAAATCAAACAAAAGAACAGATAAAACAATTCAAAGATTATCTTACAACTCAAGTAAAAGGTAAACTACTTGAATTGCAAAAAGTTAATTCGCAATATACGGCACAAGAACGGAATGTGGAATTAGCTCAAAAAGCTTACGACTTGGCTACAGTAAGATTTAAAGAAAGTAGCGGAACTCAGCTTGAAATAAAAAATGCAGATATTGAATTAAGAACCGCTAAAACAAATAAAATTAAAACAATTTACGATTTTATTATTGCAAAAGCGGAATTGGAGCAGTTAACGGGAAAACTTGATGATTTTGTAAAAAACAAGTTTGATAACATTGCTGCTAAATTTTAATAGAAATAAACGGAGAATTATAATATATGAAACTATTAAGTAAAACGAAGTTTTTTATTAGTGTATTGTTAACATTATTTGTGTTAACAGCTTGCGGCGGTAATGATGCCGAAAAAAATAAAACAATGGCTCAATTACAAAATGAGGAAGGAATTCCTGTTAAAGTAAAAACAGTTGAGCCTACAAATTTTAACCGTTATATTAGTTTTTATTCAACTTTAGCAGGCTTTAAAGAATCTGTTCAAGGTGCCATGGTTGGCGATAGAGTAGAAAAGGTATTAGTTAATGTAGGCAGTTATGTAAAAGAAAATCAAGTTGTAATGACTTTTCCTATAGATAACCCAAGTTTACAATACGAACAAGCAAAAGTGGCATTTGATAATACCGAGAAAACATATTTAAGAACAAAAACCTTATATGAAGCCGGTGAAACATCTCAATCAAATTTTGAAGCAATTGAAACCAAATATAAAGTTGATAAACGAAATATAAAAGCAATGGAGCAAGCTTTATTTGTTCAATCGCCAATTAGCGGTAAAATTGTGGAAATATACATTAAAGAAGGTACAAGTGTTAAATCCGAAACTCCGTTATTTAAAGTTGCACAAATAGATAGGTTGCGAGCTAAATTTTATGCTAACGAAGAAGAGGTTAGGAATTTAAAATTAGGTATGCCGGCAGAGATAGAATATTTAGGTAAAACTTATGTTGGAAGAATAAGCGAAATTGCAATTGCTATGGATCAATACAGAAAAGGATTTTCTGTTGAAGCTTTGTTTGAAAACGCTAAACAAGAATTAACCAGCGGTTTGACCGTTGATATTAAAATTAAAACTTATTCAAAACCAAATACAGTTATTATCCCCCGTAATATTATTCAAAAAGAAAACGGTAAGTTTTTTGTTTATGTTGTAAACGGAGATACTGCAGATAAAAAATATATTACAACAGGTGAAGAAGAAGGAATTAATACGGAAGTGTTAAGCGGACTTAGTAAAGGGGATAACTTAGTTGTTGAAGGCGGTTCTAAATTAGAGCCGGGCAAAAAAATTAAAATAATTAAATAGGAAAATTTTTATATGTCTTTAGCAAGAATATCGATAAATCGTCCTATTATGACAACAATGGGACTTTTAGTATTTCTTTTGTTTGGAGCAATAGCATATTTTACATTAAATTTGAACTTACAACCCGATGTGGAAATACCGTATGTTACGATACAAACAGTTTATCCCGGTGCCGGTCCTAAAGAAATTGAAACTTTAATTAGTAAAAGAATTGAAGACGCAGTTTCTACGGTTAGTAAAATAGAAAGAGTGGAATCGTATTCATTAGACGGTGCTTCTATTGTTATTATAGAATTTAAAATGGGGAAAGACCCCGATATTGCGAACCAAGAAGTAAAAGATAAAGTTGACGAAATTATTAACGAATTACCAACCGATGCAGAAACACCAATTGTACAAAAGGTTGATTTAAAGGCATTTCCTATAGTTGATGTTATATTAACTGGAAATATGGACCCTCGCGAATTATATGATATTGCCGATAAAACATTAAAAGATAGATTTTCACAGGTTGAAGGTGTAGCTAAAGTTAATATTTCGGGTGGTCAAGAAAGAGAAATAAGAATTGTTGTTGATAATAAAGTTGCTTTTGAAAACTCTATTTCTATGCCCCAATTAATTCAAGTATTGGCTGCTCAAAACGTAAATATCCCCGGTGGATATTTTAATATTTCAAATCAGGAGTTTACTGTTAGGGTGCTTGGTGAGTTTCAAGATTTAGAAACAATAAACGAACTTCAAGTACCTACGTTTTACGGAGCAAAAAAAATAAAACAGTTTGCAGAGGTAAAAGATTCGGGTAAAGATATTAGAAGGCGAGCTGTTTATTATAACGTTAAGGGAAATTTTAAAAACGAAAATGTTATTAAATTAGGAATTGTAAAAAGTTCAGACGGAAATATTGTAAAAGTTGCAGATGGTATAAAAGAAGCCATTCCAGAAATTAAAGCAACCTTACCCAAAGGAACCAATATTGAAATTATTAACGATGAATCGACCTTTGTTCGTTCAAGTGTTGATGATACAATGAGTAATGTGTTGCTTGGAGTTGTTTTTACCAGTATCGTTTTATTAATATTTTTGGGAAATATTCGTTCTACAATTATAGTTGCTTTGTCGATGCCGATTTCAATTATCTCGACATTTATGTTATTACAAATGTTTGATTTATCGTTGAATATGATGACATTAATGGGGTTATCGGTATCTGTGGGTGTGCTTGTTGCCAATTCGGTTGTTGTGTTGGAAAATATATTCAGGCATAAAGATATGGGTTATAATACAAAAGAGGCATCCGATATTGGTACAAGTGAAGTAACCGTTGCGGTATTGGCAAGTACATTAACTAACTTAGTAGTATTTTTACCTTTGGCAAGTATGTCATCTATTGTTGGGCAGTTTTTACGTGAATTAGCATTAGCCGCAACATTTGCAACTATATTTTCATTAATTATTTCTTTTACTTTAACGCCTATGTTATCGGCTTTAATTATTCCCGATAAATTAAAACAAGGTAAAATTTCTGAAATGCTTGATAAAATTTTCAAATCTTGGGATGAAGCGTATAGAAAAACATTGCGGGTTGCTCTTAAAAATAAAAAAAGAAGCATTGCAGTAATTGGTTTGGCTTTTTTAATGTTTATAGGGTCGGCTGTGTTTTTTGGTAGTCACCTCGGTGTTGAATTTATTCCCACACTTGATGACGGTAAAATTAAAATAGAAGTAGAATTACCGGAAGGCTATAATTTAGATAAAACGGCTTCGGTACTAACCGATATTGAAAATATTATTAAACAAACCCCCGAAGTAAAACACATGGTAACTGAGTTGGGGAAAATAGGGGATTTAAATACCGGTACAAATATGGCTCGTATGGATGTACAGTTATTAGATGCCAAAGATAGAGATGTACATATAAGTAAAATTATCTCAAAATTTGTTAAAGATTTAGCTTTTATTCCGGATGCAAAAATTATTGTAGATTATGCCAACACGGGAGGAGACGGCGGTGCACCTATTCAGTTTTATTTAATGGGGCAAGACGTTAACAAACTAGAAGAAATTAAAAATGACTTAATAAAAAATGTTAAAAATGTACCCGGTTTAAATAACTTAGACCAGAGTAGCAGAGCAGGAAAACCGGAAATTACCGTATATCCGGATCGTAATAAACTTTCTGATGCCGGAATAACAATACAAGAACTTGCCGTATCGGTACGTGCAGCTATTGAAGGTATCGAATCTTCCAAATATCGTTTACGCGGAGATGAATATGATATTACATTAACTTTTACCGATGAATCTATTAATAGTAAAGATAAAGTTGCCAATATAACAATTGTTTCTAACCAAACGGGTAATTCTTATCGTTTATCGGAATTGGCGGATGTAAAATATACAAATGGTTTTACCAAAATTATTCATAGAGATAAATATACAACAATTTCATTTACGGGGTCTCCTGCAGAAGGATTTCCGCTTGGCGATGTAACAGGTGGATTACAAAAACGTTTTGATAAAATGGACTTACCTGCAGGTTACAGAATTGATTGGGGCGGTAATGTAAAGATGATGAATGAAATGGTTTCAGATATGTTATTTGCATTCGGTCTTGCAATTATTTTAACATATATGTTGTTAGCAGCAATGTTGGAAAGTTTTATTCAACCTATTTATATATTAGTTACAGTTCCCTTGGCAATGATCGGTGTATTTATAATAATGTTTTTAACTAATACGGCTTTTGGTATTACCGCATTAATGGGGGTAATTATGTTAATTGGTATTGTGGTTAATAATGCCATATTAATGCTTGATTATACCAACCAATTATTACGCGAAAAAGGGATGCATGCAAGAGAAGCATTAATTGAAGCATGTCCTACTAAACTAAAGCCGATATTAATGAGTACTTTGGCTATTATACTTGGAATGTTACCAATGGCTTTAGGCATTGGTGATGCAGGAGCAGAAATGCGAACACCTCTTGGAGTAGTTAGTATTGGGGGTTTAGTGGCTTCTACAGTTTTAACATTATATGTTTTACCTGCTTTTTATTTTGTCTTCCATAGAGATAAATAAATATTAATTTACATTTTAATAATAGGGGACAATTTTTTAGTTGTCCCCTATTTTTGTTTAAATACCTGTTAAAATTATATGAGAATAATGATGAAAAGCGATATTAAAAAATTTATTAATTTTGTTAATCGTTTATAGTTCGCTTTTTATTACCGGTAGCTAAATTATTGGAAAATGAACAAACCGAGTAATTAAAACGACTAAATAGATAATATAAAAAGAGCAATATTATGTCGGAAAGAACAAATGTGTGCCCGGTTGAATTATCGGGTTCGCTTGATAATAAGTTAAGGAAAATATTTCAAAATCCTAAAAAGATACTAAACGGCTTTTTGAGGGAGGGAATTAAAGTAGCGGATATAGGTTGTGGACCCGGTTTTTTTACAATCGAAATTGCTAAAATTGTTGGTAATAACGGTAAAGTTTATGCAGTAGATTTGCAAGAAGGAATGTTGCAAAAAGTAAAAGCCAAAATTAAAGATACTGAGTTACAAAATATTGTAGTACCAATAAAATGTGCGGAAGATAAAATTGAAATTCCCGAGGAAGTTGATTTTATGTTGGCATTTTTTATGGTTCACGAAGTGCCAGATAAACTAAAATTTTTTACGCAACTAAAAAGCTGCTTAAAAAAAAGGGGAAAGTTTTTAATTGTAGAGCCTAAACATTTTCATGTAAGTGTAGCAGATTTTGAAATTACTTTAAGTTATGCCAAGCAAGCAGGATTTAATATTTCATCGGGAATAAAAATGTTTTTAACTCAATCGGCAGTTCTTAGTTTGTAAAGCAAAATCATTTATTCGGCTGTTTTGGTTATATTTTTATCTTTATTTTCAACCTCTTCAATTTCTTTTAAAACTTTAAGTTTCTTTTCTTCAAGTTCTGAGAAATTTTTAAGTTGTATATCAAATAACTGCTTAATATTTTTTTCAAGTTCCATTCTCTTGTCGGTAATTGAAGTCAACTCGGATAAAGAAGTTGTTAAATCTTTATTAATTTGTAACTCTTTTTGTCTTAACAATTCAATATTATTTTCAATTCCTGTTTTTGTAGTGGTTAAATTATTAATAATATTAAGTAATGTATCTTTTTCAACCTCAAAAGCTTTTATTTTACTTTCTTTAATTATTAATTGTTCGTTAATTTCATTTAATTGTTTTTCTTTATTATTTAGGTCAATTTCTTTTTCAAGAATTAACTGTTTAGTTTGATTAAGTTTAACTTTAGCATCGTTAATATCGGAATTGTATAATTCTATTGTTTCGGTTAATGAATTTTCTATGCTTAAAACTGCTTGTTCTATTTTGTACTTTTTAGCCTCAATTTCTTCATATTTAGAAGTAATTTCCAAAATGTTGCTATTAAATTTATTCAGCTCCTGTTCCTTAGCTTCTATTTGTAACGTTAATAAACTATTCTTTTCTTCCAAGTTTTTTAGGATATTTTTATTGTCTTCAATTTCTTTATCAAGTTTTTCGGAATCTGAAATAAGTATAGCTTTATTTGTTTCGGCTTTAATAATATCATCGTTAAACTGAGTGATATTTTTTTTCATTTCAAATATATCATTAGCAACCAAATCACGTTTTCTTACATATTCTTCGTATAATGTATCTTTTTCCGAAAGTTGTTTTATTAATCCACTTAACGATTCTTCAATGTTTTGTCTAATTTCTTCGCTAACTAAAATCTTTTCATCCAAATCTTTTAATAGTTTTTTTCTTGAAACTTCTTCTTCGGAAAGTTTAATAATTGATTCGTTTAAGTATATTTCGGTATCTCTTTTTTTGTTTACGGATTTTTCCAACTCTTTAAGTTCATTATTTTTTAATTCTAATGCATTAGTTAATTCCTGGTTACTTTTTAATAATTGATCAAAGTCATCTTTAATAGAAGAATATTTATCATTAATTTCTTTATTTTCATCTCTTAAGTTATGGATGTTTTCGTTAAGGTTGGCAATTTCGGAAATTAGATAATCTTTTTCTTTAATATAATTTTCAATTGATTCAATTAATACTTGAAGCTCGTTCTGTTTCTCGGAAATTGATTTGGTTATCTCGTTTTCACCGCTTTCAAAACTTAAATACTCTTTACTCTTGTTTTCAATTTCTTGATTGATTAGATCTAAATTTTTTTTGGAGTCATTAATTTGTTGGTTAATATCTTCTTTGGCAATTTCTAACATACCTAATTCCGATTCCAAGCGGCTAACAGATGAAACTTTTTGGGTAATTTCTTCGTCTAAATCTTTTAGTTTGTTGGTTTGTTCAAATTCTTTTTGATTAAGATCGGAAATTTCTTTACGTGCAACTATAAGTTTAAATTCTAAGTCTTCTAAACTGGTATTAAAGGAAAGTGCTTTTTCAAGCTTTTGTTTCAATTCGTTATTTTCGTTAACTAATTGTTCAATTTCTTTTTTAGACGATAAAATACCCATAATTAATTCCTTTTTATTACTTGAAAAGCCTAAATTTTAAAGTTATTTAACAAATTAATATAATATATTTTATATAATAAATCAAAAAAAAATACTAAATTTAATTATGAAAACAGATTATAAACAAAATATTAAAGAAACCATTAAACTTGCCTTGCCAATTTCTATTGGACAGTTGGGGCATATTTTGATGGCGGTAACCGATACTATAATGGTGGGGCATTTAGGAGCTATGCAGTTGGCAGCGGCATCTGTTGCAAACGCGGTTTTTAGCACATTTATGATATTTGGTTTGGGGTTAAGTATCGCAATTACTCCCATTACGGCAGTTTATGTGGGTGCTAAAGATACTAACAAACTTAAAAGTTTATTATATACCTCATTAATAATTAATATGATTGCAGGTATAATTATTCTTTTAGCAATAATTTGGGGTAGTAATTACCTTGCTTATTTAAACCAACCAAAAGACGTAACAATATTAATGAAATCTTACTTTCAAGTAATAGGTATTTCTATATTACCTATTATGTTGTTTCAGTCTTATAAACAGTTTTTAGAAGGTTTATCGGATGTTAAATCGGCAATGTATATTAATTTGTTGGCAAATGTTGCCAATATTATTCTAAATTGGGTATTAATTTACGGAAAATTCGGTTTCCCCGCACTCGGTTTATTAGGTGCAGGTATTGCTACTTTGTTAACAAGAACAATAATGTCTATTTCGTTTTGGGGATATTTTCAATTCAACAATAAATATAAACAATTATTTGCTTCTTTGTCTTCAAGGTTATTTGAAAAAGCAATTACCAAGAAAATATTAAGCATCGGTTTGCCTTTGGCAGGTCAAATGGTAACAGAGGTGGCGGCGTTTTCCTTTATTGGAATTATGGTGGGCTGGATTGGTACCAACGAACTTGCCGCACACCAAATTGCTTTAAATATGGCTTCATCTACTTTTATGATAATGATTGGAATTAGCAGTGCCGGAACTGTTAGAGTAGGGAATGCTTTAGGCGAGAAAAATTTTAGTAAAGTTAAAGTTGCAGGATATACTGCAATTTCAATTTGCATTGCAATTATGTTTATATTTGGATTAGTTTTTGTGTTTCTTAATAATTATTTACCATATATTTATATACAAGATATAAATGTAATAAATATAACCGCAAAACTATTATTAATTGCTGCAGCTTTTCAAATATTTGACGGTTGGCAAGCTTCATCTGCAGGTGTGTTACGCGGACTTGGAGATGTAACTATTCCGGCAATAATTATTTTTATTGCATATTGGGTTATCGGTATTCCGTTAGGGTATTATTTAGCATTTACACTTAAATGGAGTGTTTACGGAATATGGGCAAGTGTTGTAATATCTTTAATTTTTGTTGCGGTCTTTTTGTTTTTTAGGTTTATTAAACTAGAAAAGAAATTGGAATTAAAGAAAGTTTAATAAAAAGCCGGCAATTATTTGCCGGCTAAAAAATATTAAAATATTTGAATATATTTTTACTTTAAAGATTCCTTACTTTTATCGGGGTAGTTCGGTACTTCCGGTTTTTTATTACCTGATTCTTTTATCTGTTGCAAAATTACTTCAATTGCTTTATCCAATTGTTCGTCAATTCCTTTAACTACGTTGCCCGGCATATTTACAACAACTATATCGGGGTCAACACCGTGTCCTTCAATTATCCATTTCCCCTCTGCAGTAAATTCACCAAATTGAGGAGGAGTACAAGTAGCTCCGTCAATTAATGTTTGGTGCGGTTCTATTCCTACAGCACCGCCCCATGTACGTGTACCTATTACTGTTCCTAATTTATGATGTTTCCAAGCTTCACTAAATAGTTCGCCATCGCTTCCGGTATCCATATTAATTAATAATATCAATTTGCCGTTAAATGCTCTTTCCATTGCATTTAATACTCCTCCTTCTCTCGGTTTTACAAATCCGTACGGTTTTCTTTCAAGTCTATCAATAATTTGTTTACTTGTAAAACCTCCTGTGTTATATCTTGCATCAATAATAAAACCGTCTTTATAATACTGAGGATAATATAATCGTGCAAATTCAATTAATCCGTTTTCCATCATACCGGGAATGTGAACATAACCGACTTTATCATTTGTTTTTTTACAAACGTATTCGGAATTATTTCTAATCCATTCTTTATATCTTAAATTAACTTCATTACTTATCGGTTTAATAAGACATGTTTTTGCACCTTCCAAAGTTGATTTGGAGTTGTAAGTTAATTCAACAATTTTATTGGCTTTGTTAATAAAATATTTATAAAAATTGTCGTTTTTGGCTATTTCAACACCATCAACTGCTAAAATATAATCGTCATCTTTTATCCCTAAACCGGGTTCATTTAACGGTGAGAAAGCATCTTCATCATTAACATCGGTTTTAATAATATGTTTAATTTTAGGATAACCGTTATCTAAAACAATATCAGCACCCAGTAACCCGCAATTAACCCTTGTACTTGTATTTAAATCACCGCCGTAAATATAAGTATGACCGGCATTAAGTTCTGAAATCATTTCACCGATTAAGTAATTTAAATCTTCTCTTGTACCGCAATAATTAACAAACTTGCGATATTTTTCTCCTACTTTCGTCCAATTTACACCGTGCATATTAGCATCATAAAACCAATCTCTTTCAATTCGCCATGCTTCATTAAATATTTGCATAAACTCTTCTAAGCGGTTTATTTGAATAGTTACGGCAGATAAATTGATTTTACCATCTCCTATTTTTGCCTTATCAATTCCGGTTAATCCGAATGTTTTTCCTGATTTGTATGCTAAAGTTGTTCCGTCAAAAGATACATGATATTGGCTTATTCCCGAAATTACTTGATTGGAACTTTGTTTTGTTATGGAATATTTATATAAATCTAAATTAGTTGCTTCATTTTTATCATCCACAAATTGATACTTTAAAAATTCCGGTTCATTTTTCTTTAAATATAAAAATCCATCATTTACTGCTTCCAATCTAAATAAATTTCCCGGTTCAATATCAATAGGAACTGTACGACTTTCAAAATTATCTGTTGTAATTATTACATTATCTTTTCTATTTTCTTTTGTATCTTTATAATTTAAGGAAAACGGAGATAAATCCCCTTCCTTTAAAATTACTAAATAAGGTTTCCCCATATTCATAAAAATGTGATTTTGGTCAACAAAATCCATAATAGGGTTAAAGGTTCTATTTGAAAGGAAATATAAATATTTACCGTCTTTACTAAAAGAAGGACTCCAATCTTGTGTTAGTGAAGAAGTAACCCGGTATTCTTTTTGTCTTTCAATTGAATAAATAAATATAGATTGGTATTGCGAGTTATCTAACTTAGCATAACAAATCCATTTACTATCAGGAGAAAACGAATAATCTCTAATTCCCCAATTATACCAACTATCGTCATAATCGGATTGACTTACAACAGTAATTTTCCCCGAATTTACGTCAACTAAGTTAAGTTTCATAAATTTATCATGAAATAATAAATACTTGCCGTCATTAGAAAATACGGGTTGCTCTCTAAAACCTTTTCCTCCTTTTGTAATTTGTTTCCATTCCCCCTTACCGTTAATATCGGTTAAATATAATTCTTCTTCACCGGTTTTATCGGAAAAGAAAGCAACAAATTTTCCATCCGGCGATACTGCAGGATTTTTCTCTCTGGAAGCAGAAGAACGAGTTAAATTATAACCGGCTTCATCTTCCTTTGCATAATTTATTATTTCACCTCTTATATCAATAATTAATCTTGAACCATCAACCGAAGGGGTAAAGTTACCTGTAAAGTTATCGGCTTTAATTATTGATGTAGAAGTAAATATTTTATCTGAATTAATAGTTACATTTACTTTTGTCGATTTTTCAGTAGCCAAATCAAGTATATATAATTCTTCGGCGTAGTTATAAATTATTCGGTCAATTCCTAATGAAGGAGTTTTAACGTCATAATCTTTGTAAAAAGTTACTTGTTTTGTTTCTTTGGTTTTAATATCGTATTTAAAAATATTAAGTGTTCCGTCTTTTCTGTCGCTTGTAAAGTATATAAAATTATTATACCACATAGGGTAGTTATCCGTGCCAATAAAATCGGTAATCGGTTTATAGTCAAGTTTTTCTAAATTACCTAACCAAATATCTTGGGCATCCCCGCCAATATGCCTTTTCCAAGTTGCGGTTTCTCGGCTGTTATAGTTGTAAACAATAGATTTTCCGTCCGGAGATAACGAAGCCAAACCGCCACGGTCAATCGGTAATTTTTCGGGCATTCCACCATCAACCGAAATTTTATAAAGCATTTGTGCTCTAAACGGATACTCGCGTGTTGAACGGAATAAAATATACTTACCGTCAGGGTACCAATCCACAACAATACTTGAAGATGGGTGATATGTTAAACGTTTTGGAGTTCCTCCTTCGGTATCCATTACATATACATCGTTACCACCGTCATAATTTGCGGTAAAAGCAATTTTTTTACCGTCAGGGCTAAACTTCGCAAAATTTTCGTTCCCCAATCCGTTTGTTATCCTTTTTGCGGTTCCTCCGTTTAATGGTACTAACCATAGATCGTTTTCATAGTTAAAAACTATACTTTCTTTACTAAGATCTGCATTTTTCATTAAATAGGGTTGTGCATGCGTTAAATTAATTGTAATTATACCAATAAATAGTACAATAAAAAGATTTTTCATATAATATCCTCGTAAAAATTAAAAAATATACTAACTATAATAGCGTATTTTATTTTGCTTTTCAATTAAAAAATATGTAACTTTTTACATAATAAACTTTAATTAGGTGCTGTGTTGAAATTTCCTGATAAAAACGAATTAATAAAACGTGAAAACGTTGGCAGTATCAAAAATCAATTTTCAACAATACTAAACAACAAATACTTATTTGAAATATTAAATGTTATTAATTTACCTGCAGTTATCTTAAATGATAAGCGACAAATTGTATATTCAAACCAAAAAGCAGCTTTTTATTATGGCGTTAACGTCGAAGATTTATTGGGAAAACGACATGGTGAGTGCCTTAATTGTGTAAATTCTAAAAACGGGTGCGGGGTTAGTGATGTTTGCGAGTTTTGCGGTGCATTTAATTCTATAATGGGAGCAATTATTGAGGGCTCTGCCAATGAACAAGAATGCAGAATACTATCAAAAACCGATGATAAAATAATTGCGTACGACTTAAATGTAAAATCTGCACCCATTACAATAGATAACACAACATTTTTAATAGTTATATTTGATGATATAAGTAACGAAAAGAGAAAAAAAACGTTAGAAAGAATATTTTTTCATGATGTATTAAATACAATAAACAGTATGAGCGGGCTTATTAATTATTTGGCAAGCAAAAAGATAGATGAAGAAACAGACGAAATTATGCACGATTTAACTGTGCTAACCAATCGATTAACTGATGAAGTATTAGAACAAAGAGATTTGATTGCAGCAGAAAACGGAGAATTAAAAATTAGATGTTCTGCAATTAATACCCAAAATTTAATAAAAGACTTAATAAAACAAGCTTCGTTTTTAATACCCAATAATAACCTAAAATTTATTATTTCGGAGAAAAACGAAGATGTTAATTTTGTTTCCGATAAAGTAATATTACAAAGAATTATATTTAATATGTTAAAAAATGCTGCTGAATCGGAAAATTTTACGGGTAATATTATTATCGGGTGTTATTTAATTTCTAATAACGATTTATTGTTTTTTGTGCAAAACAGCAAATATATTGAAGAAGAAACACAATTATTAATATTTCAACGAAATTTTTCTACCAAATCGATTACAAGAGGATTGGGTACATTTAGTATGAAATTACTTGCCGAAAATTATTTAGAAGGGAAAGTATTCTTTAAATCGGAAGTAAATTTTGGAACTACTTTTTACTTGCAACTACCGTTAAACAGAATAAAATGCGAGGAATTTAATGGATAACCTAACAACAAAATACGCACCGGCTTACAGATTAGAAAAAGAGTTAATAAACGAACAAAATAAATATGTTGAAAATAACCCTACAATTATTTCAATATTAAATGCCTTATCAATTGTTGCGGCTATTTTAAACGAAGAAAGACAAATAATTTATGCAAACAAAATTTTAATTAATATGCTGGGACTAAAAAATGCTGAAGATGTTTTATCGTTACGCCCTGGTGAAGCATTAAATTGTGTAAATAGCAAATTAGAAACCGGAGGTTGTGGAACATCGGAAAATTGCAGATATTGCGGAGCCGTAAATTCAATTTTAGAAAGTCAGATTACAGGCGAAAAAGTTACCAAAGAGTGTAGAATTACTGCAGATGACGGTAAAGAAAAAATTTATTATGATTTTTCGGTTACTTCTAATCCAATTAATATTGACGGTAAAAAATTTACGGTTCTTTCAGTAACCGATATTAGCGAGCAGAAACGTAAACGGGCATTAGAAAGGATATTTTTTCATGATATTATTAATACTGCAGGGGGCTTAAACGGATTTATTGATTACATGAAAGATATTGATGACCAAGAGGAATTAAGACAGACATTGGATGATATCAGTCAACTTAGTGCAAGACTTTTGGATGAGATTATTTCGCAAAGAGATTTAGCCTCGGCAGAAAACGGCGAACTTGCAGTTATTATGGGGCAAGTTAATTCAATAAAACTACTTAACAATGTAGTTAATAATATGAAATATCATCAAGTAAGCGAGGGTAAAAATATTATTATTGATAGTAATTCTGTTGATGTTAATTTTACTTCCGATAAACGACTTTTGGAAAGAGTATTACTAAATATGTTAAAAAATTCTGTTGAAGCTACAGAAAAGGGAGAAAATATTAACATAGGTGTTTTTGCACAAAAAGATAAAATTATATTTTATGTAAATAACCAAAAAGTAATACCGAGAGAAGTTGAGTTGCAAATATTTCAAAGATCTTTTTCTACAAAAGGCTTAGCGGCGATGCCGGTTCGGGTCTATCGTTCACCGAGTTTTCGTATC
>ERZ795059.3618-NODE-3618-length-14970-cov-7.903989_pt1 | contig 14970 bp, 8 predicted proteins | sample MGYA00375143_ERZ795059 | MGnify/ENA primary metagenome ERZ795059 (study PRJEB30188, sample SAMN05720168) | activated sludge metagenome | isolation source: Anaerobic digester | place: USA | collected 2015-01-07 ... | reverse complement strand
GGATGTAGGAAATCTCTTTCAGCTTCAGGGCCCCTTCCAGCGCCACCGGGAAATTATAGCCTCTCCCCAGGTAAAGGAAGTTGCGATGGTCTTTGTACATCTCCGCGATCGAATGGACGAGCGGGTCGACCTGTAGGGTCTTCTCCACTTTTTCCGGGATCAGGTCGAGTTCGTGTATGATACGGAGAAAGCGGGATTTCGGGATCGTTCCTTTTTTCGAGGCAATGGTCAGCGCCATCATGGCCAGTACGGCTACCTGTGCCGTGAATGCTTTGGTGGAGGCTACGCCGATCTCCGGGCCAGCATGGGTGTAGGAGCCCGCATGGGTAGCCCGGGCGATCGAGGAACCGACCACATTACAGATTCCCAGGATCGTGGCGCCTCTCCCTTTGGCCAGCTCAATGGCGGCCAGCGTATCCGCCGTTTCACCTGATTGCGAGATGGCGATCACAACATCTTTTTCGCACAGGATAGGATTGCGGTAACGAAATTCGGAGGCATATTCGACTTCTACGGGTATCCTGGCCAGCTCCTCGAGCAGATATTCGCCGACAAGACCGGCATGCCAGGATGTACCACAGGCTACGATGATGATCCGTTCCGCATTCATCAGCTTTTGCTCATAGTCGACAATCCCGCCGAGTGACACGGTCCCTTCCTGCAACCTGAGCCTGCCGCGCAGACTGTCGCGGATGGAGCGGGGCTGCTCGAATATCTCTTTCAGCATGAAATGCTCAAAACCGCTTTTCTCCAGGGCAGAAAGATTCAGCTCGAGTTTCTGAATGTAGGGTGTCTTTTCTTTGTTCTTTATAGTGATGATCTTCAGCGGCTTTCCTCTGCGGAGAATGGCCAGTTCCTCGTCGTTCAGGTAAACGACGTCTTTTGTGTACTCTACGATTGGGGTTGCGTCGGACGCGATGAACAGTTCCTCAGCCCCGATCCCGACCACCAGCGGGGAACTTTTGCGGGCGGCGATCAGCATGTCGGGGTGATTCTTTGAGATGATCACTATGGCATAAGCGCCCACAACCTGGTTCAGGGCAATCCGCACCGCTTCGACCAGGTCGACCTTTTCGTTGAGCTGAATGTCTTCGATCAGGTGAATGAGGGCTTCGGTGTCGGTATTGCTGGTAAACTTATATCCCCGGTTGATCAGCTCTTTTTTCAGGGTAAGATAATTTTCGATGATACCGTTATGGATGATCGCCAGGTTTTTGGATTGGGAATAATGGGGATGGGCGTTGATATCATTGGGTTCGCCATGGGTTGCCCATCGTGTGTGGGCTATTCCGATCGTTCCTTCCAACGCCATATTTTTTGTCAGGGTCTCAAGATCAGCGACTTTTCCTTTGGTTTTCAGAACGCTAAGTTCATCGTTAAGAATGGCGATCCCGGCGCTGTCGTAGCCCCTGTATTCGAGCCGGTACAGGCCTTTCATCAGGATCGGGTAAGCTTCCTGTGGGCCAAGGTAAGCAACAATTCCGCACATAGATTGGTTTTCAGTTTAAGGTTGTATAAGTAATGACCAGCTTCATACGGTCCTCGGCATCAACCGGAGACTGGGGATTTGTTCCGCTTAGCAACACACGTTCCGAATTGATCGATCCGCCGCTCAGGTATATTTCGTAGCCGTAATCGGTACTGTCGCTCCGCATCAGTTCCTGGACGGTCGATGTGATCCGGAACCAGTATCCGCCTTTGGATTCATCGTAAAATCCGCCAAAATAGCTGTCGCCGTCAAGCTGGTCGTTTAAAATACTATAGGAACCGTCGCCGTTTCGTTTCACCATGATCAGCGAAGCGGCACGGGCCAGTTCAGGGTTTTGTTCATAGGCCTGGAGGAAAAACCGGGCCTCATTGACCGCTATCTTTCCGTTGTTATAATAATTTTTAATATTTGGAAAACGGATATATGTTTTAACGCCACCTAAAGCCTGAACATAACAAACCGATTTTCCCAGGGTGGTATCGCCGTCGATCACCTGCGCTTTAAATTCAGGGCTCCCCAGCGAATAATCATGATCGAAATGGCTGAACCGGGCACAGTTGCTGTTGATCAGGTAGGAAAACCGGAGTGAATCATCTTCCCCGTTGTGATAATACAGCGTCATTTCGGAAAGTTCTGACAACAGGTTGAAATAGACGATGGAACCTCCGGCGGTTGCCGGTTCGGCCGTGACGTACAGTCCATAGAAATAGTTGATGAAGCTGGCGTTACTGGCCATGCTGTCGGCCGGGGCATTCATCAGTTTTTCTGCAAGTGAAAATGAGAACTGCCCCAGGTTGATCCTCAGGTGCGGATCCAGTGTGTCTTCACCGATGATCACATCGGTGGATAGGTCAGGGGTAAAGGTCTTTTCGGCCAGGAGGTCGCTCTCGTAAGCTACAGAATGGTTCGAATAGTACATGGAGTCGATAAAGATCCTCTCCGACATTTCATAAACCCGGATGGTCATCGGAGCCAGTGTATCTCCGTAAATATCATCGTAATCGAGGGTAAGGACAATAGAGTCGGGATAAGGGGTAGAGCCAAAATCGTAAGCCGTCTTGCTTAGCCTGAGCTGTGTGTAGAAACTGGCCGTGGAGCGTCCGAATACCGGATCGACCAGGCTGCCGAGGAGTGTAACGGATGTTTCGTCGGTTTTCACCGAATCGACCAGAGTCGAATAGGCTAAAATGGTAGCCGTGTCGGATGAAAATACGTTCAGCTTGTCGTTAGGAGGCTGGATATCAATCCCCAGGTCATTATCATCCTGTTTACAACCGGCCATGTTGAAAACCATAACCAGGATTATCCCTGCAAATAACCAACTCAGCTTTTTTATCATTCTTGCGGTTTGTTTGTAAAATGATGAGGCGTCGATAAGTTACTTTGCTTTTCCAGTCTCTTCGTTCAGTACTTTGTCGTAAAAATCTGAGAAAGCATCGATATATTTATCTTCTTCCTGGTATTCCAGGTAAGGTTTTCCGGAAGCTTTGGCATGTGAATCCAGTTCTGTGTTAATTTCAGGGCTCCCGGCAATGATACCGTCGGAATATTCCATTGCCGCCTTGAGTAATGAAACGTAATGGGTCTTCTTGTAGTATGCAAGGTCTTGTTTGGTTATACCTTCATATTTAATTTTTTTGGAGATATCGGCCGGAAAATCTTCCTTAAAGTCATCATTATAAATAGATAGGACAACTTTAGTTTCACTGAAAAGGGGATTGTCGCGGTACGATTTTTTAAGGTATAGAGGGACAAATCCGGTAAACCAGCCGTGGCAGTGGATGATATCGGGGGCCCACCCGAGCTTTTTTACCGTTTCGAGCACGCCGCGCGCGAAAAAGATGGCCCGTTCATCATTATCCTCGAAAAACTTCCCCGATTTATCGTAAAGCTGGGCTTTCCGCTGGAAGTAGTCCTCATTGTCGATAAAATAGATCTGCATCCGGGCTTGCTGGATGGAGGCGACTTTGATGATGAGCGGGTGGTCGTTGTTGTCGATGATGAGGTTCATGCCCGAAAGGCGGATCACTTCGTGAAGCTGGTTTCGGCGTTCATTGATGTTGCCGTAACGGGGCATGAAGGTGCGGATTTCCCTGCCTTTTTCCTGTATCCCCTGTGGAAGGTAGCGGCCCTTGAGCCCTATGGGTGTTTCTTCAGTATATGGGGTGATTTCCTGCGATACGAAGAGGATCCTCTTTTTTTCCATAACCGGAAGCTTGTGTGTGTTTCTAAAAAAAGAAGTGCAAAGGTAGTTAAAATTAAGTAATTAATCAATTTTCAATTACCTCTTGCACTGGACCTTCTTTTTTGGGAAAGAATTTCTTCTGGAAAACCAGCAGCATTAAAACGCCGGTGGTAATGGATGCGTCGGCGATGTTGAAAACGGGGCGGAAAAAAATAAATTGCGTCCCCCCACGGATCGGGATCCAATCGGGCAATGTGGTATCGATGACGGGAAAATAGAGCATATCGACCACTTTTCCGTGAAGGAACGACGCGTATCCTCCGCCGGGTGGGAAAAGCGAAGCTACTGTATGATAACTGCTATGGCTGAAGATCAGTCCGTAAAAAGCGCTGTCGAGGATGTTTCCCAATGCACCGGCCAGGATGAGCGAGAAGCTCCAAACCAGCCCGGGATGGGGCGATTTGGCCCGCATCCGGAACATGTAAATGGCGATCACGATAACGGCAATGATCCGGAATATGCTCAGGATCAGTTTCCCGAAGGCGCCTCCGAATGTGATGCCGAATGCCATCCCCTCATTTTCGGTAAAATGAAGAATAAACCAATTGCCCAGCACATGGATCTCTTCCCCGATGGTCATATGGGTTTTGATCCAGAATTTGAGCACCTGGTCGGCGACCAGCACCAGAAAAACAATCAGGATTGCTTTCTTCAAGGCCTATCTCTGGTTAAGCTTGGCTTCGATGCTGAGTGTGGCGTGCGGTACGCTCTTGAGCCGTTCTTTCGAAATGAGCTTGCCTGTCACCCTGCAGATGCCGTAGGTCTTGTTCTCGATGCGAAGCAAGGCATTTTCCAGGTTGTTGATAAACTTTTGCTGGCGTGAGGCCAGCCGGCTGTTCTCTTCTTTCGACATGACCTGGTATCCTTCTTCCAGGATCTTGAAAGTAGGAGATGTATCATCTGTACCATGTTCTCCGTCAAGATGATACGCCTCCATTAGCAACCTGAGGTCTTCGTTGGCCTTTTCCAGTTTATCCAGGATGATCTGTTTGAATTCCTCCAGTTCTTCGTCAGAATACCTGTTCTTTTCCTGAGTATCGGCTTTCTGTTTCTTAATGTCTGTCATGGCCCGGGATTTAATCCGTTAAAAAATTATTGATTATGAATTAATTTTTTCCACCCTGATGATTGTGTTGAACTCTTCGGTCAGTTCAACTTCCACCGGGTTATCTCCTTCGGTTTTCTCAACCAAAACAAGTGATTCGGCTAGAATTTCGGCGCAAATATAAGATAAATTGTGATATATGGCCTCGTCGAGATAATCCTTACGCACTACCTGCACCCTGATCTTGTCGGTCACTTCGTAATCACGCTCCTTCCGGATGTTCTGGATGCGGTTGATCAGCTCCCTGGCCAATCCTTCCTTTTTCAGCGCATCGGTGATGTTGATATCCAGGGCTACCGTCAGGTTGCCGGCCGAGGAGATCAGCCAGCCCGGGATGTCTTCTGTAGTGATTTCGACGTCATGGATCGTGATCTCGATCGGTTCTCCTTCTACCGTCATCTTCAGGCACTCTTCCTCTTCCATTTTATTGATCTCTTCCGGGTTGAGTGAGGAGATGGCTGCGGCGATCGGTTTCATCAGTTTCCCGAACCGTGGTCCTAAAGTTTTGAAATTCGGCTTGATTTTCTTAACGAGAATGCCGGCTGTTTCGGTCAGGTATTCTATCTCTTTGACATTCACTTCCGATAAGATCAGGTTTTCCACAGCCTGAAGCTGCTTTTTATTGTGCTCGTTCAGGATCGGGATCATGATCTTGTTCAGCGGCTGGCGGACGCGGATATTCGAACGCTTGCGAAGCGACAGGATCATGGAAGAGATTTTCTGGGCCAGTTCCATCCGTTCTTCAAGGTCAAGGTCGATCTGGCTTTCATTGGCCGAAGGAAAATCGGTCAGGTGAACGCTGTCGGACCCGATCCTCCCCGACACCTCGTTCAGATCGGTAAAGAGGCGCTCCATGAAGAAGGGGGCGATGGGCGAGGCGAGCTGTGCCACTACCTCCAGGCAACGGTAAAGCGTCTGGTATGCCGCAATCTTGTCTTCGGTGTAATCGCCTTTCCAGAACCGGCGCCTCGACAACCGCACATACCAGTTGCTCAGGTGGTCGATCACAAAATCCTGTATGGCGCGACCGGCCTTGGTCGGTTCATAGTCGTCGTAATAGCTCTCTACTTTGCGGATCAGGGAATTGAGCTCCGAAAGGATCCACCGGTCGATCTCCGGCCGCTTTTCAAACGGCACCTCTGCCTCAGCATAATGGAATCCGTCGATGTTGGCATAGAGGGCAAAGAAAGCGTATGTGTTGTGGAGGGTGCCGAAAAATTTGCGCTGCACCTCCGCGATCCCCTCCAGGTCGAACTTCAAATTGTCCCACGGCTGTGAGTTGGTCATCATGTACCATCTCGTGGCATCGGGGCCGAATTTTTCCAGCGTTTCAAAGGGATCAACGGCATTGCCCAGCCGTTTCGACATCTTGTTGCCATCCTTGTCGAGCACCAGGCCGTTGGAGACGCAGGTTTTGAAGGATACGGAGTCGAAAAGCATGACGGCAATGGCATGCAGCGTAAAGAACCAACCCCGGGTCTGGTCGACCCCTTCGGCGATGAAGTCGGCCGGGAAATAATGCTCCAGCTGCCCGTTCTCAAACGGATAGTGGAACTGGGCATACGGCATGGCGCCCGAATCGAACCACACGTCGATCAGGTCGGTTTCCCTCTGCATCGGTTTACCCGATTCCGATACCAGGATGATCTCATCGACGTAAGGCCGGTGCAGGTCGAAGGTGTTGTAATTTTCGGCCGAATTGTCGCCGGGAACGAACTTCTCCAGCGGATCGGCTTTCATGAACCCTGCCTTTACCGATTTTCCAATTTCCCCTTTCAATTCCTCCAACGAGCCGATGCACTTCTGCTCGCTGCGGTCTTCCGTCACCCAGATCGGCAGCGGCGTTCCCCAGTAGCGGGAACGGGAAAGGTTCCAGTCGACCAGGTTTTCGAGCCAGTTGCCGAACCGGCCGATACCGGTCGACACCGGTTTCCAGTTGATCGTTTTGTTCAGCTCGATCATCTGCTCTTTAAAGGCTGTGGTCCGGATAAACCACGAGTCGAGCGGATAATAGAGGATCGGTTTATCGGTGCGCCAGCAATGCGGATAGCTGTGAACGTACTTCTCGGTTTTGAAGGCCCTGTTTTCCTGCTTGAGTTTCACCACGATATCGACATCCACGCTTTCATCGACCCCTTTGTTGAAGTTCGGGTCGTATTCGGGTTTGACATAGCGGCCGGCGAATTCGCCCATCGATTCGACGAATTTTCCCGATTTGTCGACCATCGTCAGTGCGCCGATACCGTTTTCCCTGGCCACTTTGAAGTCGTCGGCGCCAAAGCTCGGGGCGATATGCACGATGCCGGCGCCGTCTTCCGTAGTCACAAAATCACCGGTCACCACAACGAAGGCATCGCCTGTCTCGGGCCGGGCATAGGGAAGAAGTTGCTCATAGCGCATACCGGCCAGCCGGGCTCCTTTAAATTCTCCATCGATCCGGAAAGGGATGACCTTTTGCCCTTCCTGGTAATCTTCCAGTCTCAGCTCTGCATTTTTCTCCGGAAAGAAGTTGTTTACCAGGTCTTTGGCCAGGATGACAGTGATGGGTTTATTCGTATAAGGATTATAGGATTTCACCCTGACATAATCGATTTCTTTCCCGACAGCCAGTGCGGTATTCGACGGAAGTGTCCAGGGCGTGGTTGTCCAGGCCAGGAAAAACACATCGCCAAATGCATTTTCGAAAAGGAATTCCGAGTCTGCATTTCTGACAACCTTGAACTGGGCGGTAACCGTAAGGTCTTTGACCTCCTTGTAGGCACCCGGGAGGTTCAGTTCATGCGAGCTGAGCCCTGTTCCTGCTGCCGGCGAATAGGGCTGGATCGTGTATCCCTCGTAAAGAAGCCCCTTTTCGTAAAGTTTCTTAAGCAGCCACCAGACCGATTCGATATATTTGTTTTCAAACGTGATATACGGATCGTTCAGGTCGACCCAGTAACCCATTTTAATGGTCAGGTCGTCCCACAGGTCCTTGTATTTCATCACCTCCTGTTTGCAGGTACGGTTATAATCTTTAACGGAAATTTTCTTTCCGATATCTTCTTTGGTAATTCCCAGCGTCTGTTCCACGCCTATTTCAACCGGAAGTCCATGCGTATCCCAGCCTGCTTTTCTCTCGACGAGGTAACCTTTCAGCGTTTTATAGCGGCAGAAAATGTCTTTGATCGCCCGGGCCATCACGTGGTGGATACCCGGTTTTCCGTTAGCCGACGGCGGCCCTTCGTAAAATACATACTCCCGGTGTCCGTCCCTGATGTGCATGCTTTTCTCAAAAGTCGCGTGCTGTTTCCAGTACGCATTGATCTCCTTGCCGATGCGGGTCAGGTTCAGTTCCTTGTATTCCCTGTATTTGCGTTTCATGGAGCCTTTAGTTGCAAAAAATTAAAAATGAGGCGCAAAGGTACGGAAATTCCAAATTCCAAATTCCGAAACCCAAACAAAACTCAAATGTCAAATCTCAATCAATAAACCTTAAACCACCTTATGACGACCTTATGACTAATTTAACACAACTTTATGACCCTCAATGACGAGAGCGAAGCGAGCTCATGACCAGTGACTACATACTAAACCTCCACGCGCAGTAATACTCCCCGGGGTGCGGATCCGGCGGGCAGGAGATGCATTCGGTCCTGATCCTCGGGTCGATGGCCCGGGCGAAAGTGGTGTATTCAACGAGGCCCCCTGATTTGCAGGGATAATCATCCAGCCCTTTCCGTTTACGGGCATTCTGAACGCGGCATTCGTTCATCCGGAAGACGAAACTTTCGGGGGTTTCTTCGACGATTGACTGTTTATTGATGGTGGCATATAGCCTGAATTGAAGCGCGGTCTTAAGCCCTTCCAGGCCCGGATTTTCCGGCAGATTGAGGAAATTACGGATCGACCAGGCTTCGAACGGCGAGAAGTGTGCCCAGCAGGTATCGTTGCAGCGCTTGGCGTCGAGCAGGCCGTGTTTGAACTCGACCGCCTGGAACCAGACACCGTCGTTGGCCAGCCAGTTGACCGCCACGCTTTCGATCAGTTCGTCGAGTTTTTCAGCGGGCAAGTCGAGGAGCGGGCCGGGAATTCCGTCATGCATCTCAAATCCCAGCGTTTTCGCCAGCCGGTTCAGCTGGATGCCGGAACTTTTGGCATACGCCTCTTTCATGGCATCAAGGGCGATATCCAGACCGTATTGGTGCTGCACTTCGGCAAACCACATGGCATGGTGGATCATGATACGGTGGAAAAAGTCCATCAGCAGGCGGGCTTTCTGTGTTTTGTCAAGCTGTTCCTGCGATTGGGGGATTATGAGATTGTTTTCTGTCATGGGTAGGTTATAATTAAGGGGCTAATTTATTGTTTTTTGAGATGGCATCTCAGAATATCTGATTAAAATCAGGAATGGTTTATCTGGCAAGCGAAACAGAAGATTGGACGATCGATTTGAGATGCCATCTCAAGATATTATCAACAATTTCCCCTTCCCTCTAATGCATTATTATCTTTGTAAAGCATATTAATAACCTTGATCTCCAAACAAACCATAGCGCGTATTCTGGAAGACGCCCGTATTGAAGAGGTTGTCGGCGAATTTGTCAAACTCAAAAAAAGCGGGCAGAATTACAAGGGGCTGAGTCCGTTTACGGCCGAACGCAACCCTTCGTTCTATGTGTCGCCGGCCAAGGGGATCTTCAAATGTTTCAGTTCGGGTAAGGGGGGAAATGTGGTGAATTTCCTGATGGAACACGAACATTTCACCTATCCCGAAGCACTGACCTACCTGGCGAAAAAGTACGGCATAGCCATCGAGGAGGATTCGATTACTCCTGAAGATGTTCAGATTGAAAATGAACGGGAAACGCTTTTCCAGGTGACGGCGTTTGCCATGAATTTCTTCATGCAAAACCTGCATGAGACGGAAGCCGGCAAAGCCATCGGGCTTGAATATTTCAAGAGCCGCGACCTGAAGCCCGACACGATCAAAAAATTCCAGCTGGGTTACAGTCCAGAGAGCTGGGATGCATTCACGAAGAACGCCCTGGAGAACGGCTACAAACTGGAGTACCTGGAAAAGACAGGGCTGACGATCACGAAAGACGGCCGGAGTTATGACCGTTTCAGGGGCCGGGTCATTTTCCCGATCCACAACATAACCGGTCGGATTCTGGGTTTTGGCGGGCGGACCTTGCTGAAGGACGACCACGTCCCGAAGTATGTCAATTCGATCGAATCGGAGATATACAGCAAGAGCCAGACCCTTTACGGCCTTTATTTTGCGAAGAGCGCCATTATCCGGCTCGACAACTGTTACCTGGTGGAGGGTTATACCGATGTGATTTCGATGCACCAGGCCGGGATTGAAAACGTGGTGGCTTCATCGGGCACGGCGCTCACGGAGGAGCAGATACGGCTGATCAAGCGTTACACGCCGAATATCACGATTTTGTACGACGGTGATCCGGCGGGGATCAAGGCTTCATTCCGGGGGATCGACATGGTGCTGGAGCAGGGAATGAATGTCAGGATCGTTTTATTTCCGGATGGAGAAGATCCCGATTCTTATGCCCGGAAGCACCGGCGGGCCGAGCTGGAGGAGCTGATCACCGGCGGGGCGCAGGATTTTATCCGGTTCAAGACCAGCCTGTTGCTGAAAGAAGCGGCCAATGATCCCATCAAGCGGGCCGGATTGATCAAAGAGATTGTCGGGAGCATATCGCTGATACCCGATCCGATTTACCGTTCGGTCTACATCAAGGAGTGCAGTACGCTGATGGATGTGCAGGAGCAGATGCTCATGTCGTCGCTGAACAAGATATTATACCAGAAGAACAGGAAGCAGGCGGAGCAGGAGGCGGCGAGGCAGGAGGTGGAGATTCCGGAGATGCCGGCGCCGAAGCAGGTGGAACAGGTGAATCAGGAAATAGAATCCCAGGAGTATCATTTAATCAGATTGTTATTATTATATTCCAATTATGATATTGAGATTAATGAACAGGATGAATTGGCTCAAAAGATCAGTGTGGCAAGATATATTACTGAAGAGGTCAACAAGGATGATTTGAAATTTGCAAATCCAGTATATCAAAAGATTTTTGATTTGTATAATTTGGCGTTGCTTGAAGGCAATGAGCCTGATGAAAAATTGTTAATCAATGACGGCCAGGATCAAGAACTTATTAGTGAGGTCATTACCATTTTAAGCAGTCGGTATGAGTTGAGCGAAAATTGGTTAAAAAAAAGAATTTTAGTTAACTCTGAAAAAGAGAAGCTGCTTTTTGCGGTTGAGTCAACTTTACTTTCGTTTAAAGAAAAGACAATAGACAGGATGATCAATGAAATTCTGCAAGAAATAAAAGTCACAGCAAGTGAGGAAGATATAATGCTTTTACAGACCAGGCATAAGAATTATAAAGAAATCAGTATAAAAATTAATCAAAAATTAGGCAGAATAATCACTAAATAATCAAAGCGGGTCTTCCGTTCTGTATCCACTACGTGGATTTTATACAATTAAACGGAGGATATTATCAATAACACAACGGGGACCGAACCTTGCCGGATCGATCCCCGTTCGCTTGCCGTTTGCCGAAGCGTGCGGTTTGCGTCAGGCTACTGTTATTTTGACTAACCTTTGGTTCCGGTTCCTTTCGGTTCCTTCTCCTCTTTGTCGGGTTCCCTTCCGCGTGTCCGTCTTTCGGCGGATTTAGCTTCCGTGGCTCCCGGCTTTGGCGGCCGGCCTTCCCTCGCGCTGCCTTTCGGCGTTGTCCGGTCTTTGCTCCCCCTCGCTCCCCTCCGCCTTTCGGCCTCCGGTGTCCGGGGCGGACTTTGAACTCTGCCTCCTCCTTGCGGACTCAGCGTCGTCTCCATCCTGCCTGCCTTTGCCAGTCTTTTATCGCTGACCTGATGAAACAAAAGTAAAACGAAACAGGGGGGCAAGTCAAGCCATTTAATGTTTCTCAATCCACAAGTTTCTCACAACTATTATTAACAATTGTTAGTATCTTAAACTGATTAAAAACACAACGGGGACCGAACCTCGCCGGATCGATCCCCGTTCGCTTGCCGTTTGCCGAAGCTTGCGGTTTGCGTCAGGCTACTGTTATTTTGACTAACCTTTGGTTCCGGTTCCTTTCGGTTCCTTCTCCTCTTTGTCGGGTTCCCTTCCGCGTGTCCGTCTTTCGGCGGATTTAGCTTCCGTGGCTCCCGGCTTTGGCGGCCGGCCTTCCCTCGCGCTGCCTTTCGGCGTTGTCCGGTCTTTGCTCCCCCTCGCTCCCCTCCGCCTTTCGGCCTCCGGTGTCCGGGGCGGACTTTGAACTCTGCCTCCTCCTTGCGGACTCAGCGTCGTCTCCATCCTGCCTGCCTTTGCCAGTCTTTTATCGCTGACCTGATGAAACAAAAGTAAAACGAAACAGGGGGGTAAGTCAAGCCATTTTATGTTTCACAATCCACAAGTTAATCACACCCGTTATTAACAATTGTTAATTAGATGAAACAATATCAATCGTTTTGTTTCCCGAATGATCAGACCGATTTCAGAATATCCCATACAAAGGCACGAATTCCCACTTCCCGGTTGATTTCATCGATCCTCCTGACTTTTTCCAGGATCTCATCTACTGCATTGTCATCCACAATGGCCATAGCTGCCGAATTGATTTCCGGCCAGGTATGGGTGCCCATCCTCGGCTCTCCTGACGCCGATCCCCTTCCATGGACATCGGTCCACCAGGTGTATCCGCGAATCTCCAGCCTGTCGAACAAGTATTCCACCCTCTCGGTATGGGCCTGGTTAAATACGATAAATACCGCTTTCATCTTTCTATTTCTTATTTGTCCATGAATAAAAACCGCTTCCTTAGCCTGGTCTTTTTATCACGCTCACCCCGTCGGGCAAGTATGGCGTACATGACCGGGACGATCACCATCGTAACAATCGTGGAAATGACCAGTCCCCCGATCACGGTGATCCCCATCGGGGTCCAGATCTCCGATCCTTCACCCTTGCTCAGCGCCAAGGGAAGCATCCCAAGGATAGTGGTGCCGGCAGTCATCAATACCGGGCGCAACCGGGAATGCCCGGCCCGGGCAATCGCTTCGTATAACTCAAATCCCCTGTCGCGCATAAGGTTGATGAAATCCACCAGCACAATGCCGTTCTTCACCACAATCCCGATCAGCAAGACAGCCCCCAGGGCAGCAATCAGGCTGAGGGTGGTGTTGGTCAGGAACAGGCTCAGCACTACGCCCGTGAAGGCAAAAGGAATGGAGAACATGATCACAAATGGCATGGCAAACGATTCAAATTGCGACGCCATGACAATAAATACCAGCACAAGACTCATGATCATCAGCAAACCGATATCCTGGAATCCTTCCATCTGGTCTTCATAGGCGCCTCCTACGTTGATCATGATCTCCGGCGGAACTTCGACCGAAGCAACTTCTTTCCTGATACTTTCGGCCAGCTCTCCCAACGACACCCCGACCGGTTTGACGGATACTTTGGCGATCCTTTCCCGGCGTTTATGCTCGATATTCGGCGGCGACCAGTACTCCTTCACTTCTCCCAGTTCTTTAAGCTTTATCCGTTGTCCCGATGGATTTATGATGGTGATCTCTTCCAGGTCGGTGATTGAATTCCTGTAATCTTCCTGGTACCGCAGCTCAATATTGTATTCATCGCCTTCTTCCCTGAATTTGGAAGCGGTCATCCCATCTACCCGGTTCCGGATATAGGTCGACACCAGCGCGCTGTTCAATCCGTTCATGGCCAGTTTTTCCCTGTCGAGCACGATCTGCAGTTCCGGCCGGTCCTTCTCCCGGCTCAACGAAACGTCTTTGGCGCCGGGTATCCGGCTGATCCGTGTCTTGATCTCATCGGCAATCCGGTTCGTTTCATTGAAATCGTACCCGAAGATTTCCACATCAACGGTATTGGATCCGCCGCCCATCATGTTGTTCGATGTGGCAATATCGTAATTGACCACCTCGGCAATCTGATCGAGCTGGTTGCGGAAGTCGTCCGCAATTTCAAAGACGGAACGGCTGCGCTCGGTAACGGGCACCAACCGCATCATCAGGTTGATCCGGTTCGATCCGGTGGGTCTGAAGAGCGAAAAGAAATTACCTTCGTCGTCGGCGCCGGTCGAATTCGAAATGATCGTGATTTCGGGATAACGCTCCCGGATGATCTTCTCGACCTTTTCTGCCGTGATCTTCGATTCTTCCATTCTCAAGCCTGTTTGCAGTTCGATAGAGACGGTCATCCTGCTCTCGTCACTTTCCGGCATAAAATCGGTTTTTACAAAAAACGCACCCAGTAGAAGGCTCCCGATAAATATGGCCAGGCTAACGATAATGACCAGGCTTTTGTGGTGCAGGGCCCAACGGATGGTTCTCTCATAAAAATTATCCAGTTTGTCGAGACCCTTTCGGATGGTTTTATCATAAGCTGAATTCATTGACTTTTCTTTCGGTATCCATGTTTTCAGCAACTTGGAAGAGAGCATGGGAGTTAGCGTAATGGCCACAAGGGTTGAGGTCACAATGGTAATGGTGACGATCCATCCCAGTTCGTTGAACATCACGCCCGTCATGCCGCCGACCATGGTCAGGGGAAGGAATACGGCAACGATGACAAGGGTGGTAATAATTACGGCCAGCCACACTTCGTTTGTGGCGTAAATAGCGGCTTCCCGCGGGCTGGATCCCCTTTCGATGTGTTTTGTAATATTTTCAAGCACCACTATGGCGTCGTCAACTACCATCCCAATAGCTATGGATAAGGATGAAAGGGAGATGACGTTCAGCGAACTGCCGGTAAAATAGAGGTAGATGAAGGAGACCACCAGCGAGATCGGGATGGTCAGGATAATGATCATGGTGGCCCTCCAGCGGCCGAGGAAGAAAAGGACGACCAGGATAACGAAAAGAAAAGCCCACATCAGGGTTTCCGACAGGTTGTCGATGGATCCTTTGATAAAGTCGGAGCTGTCGAATATCGGGTTTACACTGATGTCGGGCGGCAAAGTTTTTACCAACTCATCCATTTTCGCGTGAACATCCCGGGCGATACTTACGGTATTGGCTCCTGATTGTTTCATGACCAGGAGGCGCATTCCCTGTTTACCATTGATCTTCTCATCG
>ERZ795059.3614-NODE-3614-length-14979-cov-5.990150_pt1 | contig 14979 bp, 11 predicted proteins | sample MGYA00375143_ERZ795059 | MGnify/ENA primary metagenome ERZ795059 (study PRJEB30188, sample SAMN05720168) | activated sludge metagenome | isolation source: Anaerobic digester | place: USA | collected 2015-01-07 ... | reverse complement strand
GCCGGCATCCGCGACCTCTCGGTGATCAACACCCCGCCCGAGGATCGCCGCGCCATCCGCACCTTCGTCACCCGCTGGGACGAGGATACCATCCGCGAGGCGCTCGAACGCGAAATGCAACGCGGCGGCCAGAGCTTTTTCATCCACAACCGCGTCAAAACCATCGACAACGTCGCCGACCGCATCCGCCGCCTCATGCCCCGCGCGCGCATCGCCGTCGGCCACGGCCAGATGGACGAAAAGAAGCTCGAAAAGCTGATGATCGACTTCGCGCGCCATCAGTTCGACATCCTCGTGTGCACCACCATCGTCGAAAGCGGCCTGGACTTCCCCGCCGCCAACACGATGATCATCGATCGCGCCGACGCCCTGGGCCTTTCGCAGCTCTACCAGTTGCGCGGGCGCGTCGGCCGTTCCAAGCGCCAGGCCTATTGCTACCTGCTCGTGCCGCCCTCCGGCGCGGTCACGCCCGAATCGCGCAAGCGCCTGGCCGTGTTGCGCACGTTCACCGACCTGGGCAGTGGTTTCAAAATCGCCGCGCGCGACCTGGAAATCCGCGGCGCGGGCAACCTGCTGGGCGCCGAACAGTCCGGTCAGATCGGCGCGGTCGGCCTGGAGATGTACACCAAGCTGCTCGACGAGGAAGTGCGCCGCCTCAAGGGCGAAGAGGTGATCGAAACCTTCGAGTGCGAGGTCGTCGTCCACGTGCCCGCCTATCTGCCCGAAACCTACGTCGACGACGTGCACGTACGCCTGAATCTCTACAAGCGCATCGCCGACGCCCATGACGATCAGGCGCTCGCCGAGCTGCTCGCCGAGCTCACCGACCGCTTCGGCCGGCCGCCCGCCGCCGTGCACAACCTGCTGCGGGTCGTCGGCTTGCGCCGCCGCGCCGAAACCCTGCGCATCAAGCGCGTCGAGGCCGGCTTCGACCGCATCGCCTTCGAATTCGACGACGCCACGCCCGTCACCCCCGGGCGCATGGTCATGCTGATCGCCGCGCAACCCGGCCGTTTTTCGCTTTCCCCCGACGGTAAGTTATATGAAAAGATAAGTAAGCAGAACGGCCCCGAATCCGTCTTTTCCGCCCTGGAAGAGGGGTTGCAACGCCTGGCTGACTGTGTTACGTAAATTGCTTCCGTTTGATGGTTTAGGTGCAGTCTAACTGTATGCATCGTTTATCAACTGAATTAAGAGGATAAGGATCATGTTGAAACGTACGCTTCTTTTTCTTGGCTTGGCCCTCATCGCGACCTTGATCGTCGTCGCCTGCACCGGTCCGCAGGGCTCGACGGCGAAAAAGTCCGGCGAGGCAGTCGCCACGGTCGGCAGTTCTTCGATTACCGTCGATGACTACCAGCAGATCCTCGACCGCATTCCCCCCTTCAACCGCCGCCGTTATGCCAGCAAAAACGGCAAAATGGAACTGTTGGACAAACTGGTCGAAGAAGAGCTCTTCTACCAGGAAGCCATGCGCAAAGGCCTGGACAAGGACGAGGAATTCACCTCGCGCATGGAACAGATCCGCCGCGGCATCCTTGCCTCCATGGTGAAGAAGGAATTGTATGACGAGGACGTCGAAGTCACCGAAGCCGACGTCAAAAAATACTACGACGAAAATCAGGACAAGTTCATGACCCCCGAAACGATCAAGGTCAAACTGATCCTGATCCGCCTGAAGCGCAACGCCACCGCCGAAGAGGAAGCCGCGGCCAAAGCCAAGGCCGACGAAGCGCTGAAAAAGTTGAAGGGCGGCGCGAATTGGGACGCGATCGTCGAACAGTACTCCGAAGACCGCGGCACCAAAAAGCGCGGCGGCGTGCTGCCCAAAGTGCGTAAAGGCATGCGCGGCGAAGAATTCGACGCGGTCGCCTTCGCCATGTCCACGCCCAACCAAATCAGCGATGTCTTCAAAGACAAACGCGGCTTCAACATCGTGCAGTTCGTCGAAAAAACCCCGGCCGAGTTGAAAGATTTCGCCAGCGTCGAAAAGTCGATCGAACGCCGCATGAAGCAGGAAAAACTGAAAGAGCGCATCGACGGCACGCTCGAAAGCCTGCGCACCAAAGCCAACGTGAAAGTCTATGAAGACGTGCTCGACGGCATCCAGGTCGACGCGGGTCCCGAACCCGGCGCGCCCGGCGCCCCCGGCCTGCCCGCCATCGGCGGCGAAGGCATGGGCCAGCCGCAGCAACCGCCGGCGCCCCCGGCCGCTCCCGCCGCCCCCGCCGCCGCTCCGGCAGCGCCGGCCAAAGAGGGCGAGTCCAAATAAAGACCATGTCGATTAAAAACGATACCAAGGGCGGCGCGACACGGCGTCGCCCTTTTTACTTCTGCTTGCCGGTCATCCTGGCGGCGGTCCTGGCGGCTTGTGCCCCCCCGGTCCAGCCGCTGCCGCCCGACGCGGTGGCCCTGGTCAACGGCGAAGCGATCACCGTTGACGAATTCGCCGCGCAGTTCGCCGCTTCGCCGGCTGAGCGGGCCGAATCCGCTCCGACCGATCCCCTCGGTCAATTGGCCTTGCGCCGCGCCTTCCTCGACCGCCTGATCGACCATCGTTTGATCGCCCAGGAAGCGGCCCGACGCCAATTGACCGTCAGCGAAGAGGAAATCGACCGCATCCTCGCCGGGCTGCAATCCGGCTACGAGAAAAACGATTTCGCCCAACTGCTGGCCGACCGGAACGTCGCCCCCGCAGCCCTGCGCGAGCACATCCGCTTCACGCTGCTGGCCGACAAGCTCGCCGCTCAGGCCGTGTTGCCGTCCGTGGATATCGACGAGGAAACCCTGCGCGCCCATTACGACGACAACCGCGAGGATTTCGTCGAGCCCGAACGCGTGCGCGCCCGGCAGATCGTCTGCGCCACGCACCCCGAGGCCGTCGCCGCCCTCACCGAGTTGCTCACCGGCAAGGATTTCGCGCAGGTGGCCCGCGAGCGTTCGCTGGCGCCCGAGGCCGCCAAGGGCGGCGAACTGGGTTGGTTCGGCCGCGGCGAAATGCTGCCGGAAATCGAGGAGGAAGCCTTCCGCCTCGTCACCGGCGAAATCAGCAACCTGATTCAAACGATCTACGGCGTGCACATCCTGCAGGTGCTCGACAAAGCGCCCGCCGTTGCCTTGACCTTCGAACAGGCCCGGGCCACAATTCACGCCAAGTTGCGCACGCGGGCCGCCGACGAGGCCTGGCGCGCTTACCTGCAAGGGTTGCGCGAAAAGGCCGTCGTTCGCATCGACATCGCCCGCCTGCCCCAATCGTAACGGAGAGATTATGCGCAAACTCGCCCTGGCGTTCCTCCTGCTCGCGATCCTGGCCGCAACGGTCGGCGCCGAGGAGTTCGTCAACCGTATCGCGGCGGTGGTCGACGAAGAGGCCATCACCCTGCATGAAATCGAGTCCATGGCCCGTCCGCTGATCGCTCAGTTGATCGCCGAAAATCCCGACCTCGGCACGGCCGAGCGCGACCGCCGCGCCAACGCGATCAAACGCGACATCCTGCAAAAACTCATCGAGCAGAAGCTCATCGAACGCGAAGTGCTGCGCTTGGGCATCGAGGTCACCGAAACCGAAATCGACGCCTACATCGAGCGCGTCAAAAAGGCCAACAGCTACACCGACGAAACGCTGAACATGGCCCTGATCCAGCAGGGCATCTCCATGGCCGAATTCCGCGAGCGCATCAAACTGGAAATCCTACGCGACCAATACGTCTCCTTCCGCATGCGCGACAAACTGCGCGTCAAGGACGAGGACATCCGCGCCTATTACGAAAATCACCCCGAGGAATTCGCCGGCGAGCCGGTGGTGCGCATCGCGGAAATCCGCCTCAACCTGCCGCCCAATCCGAGCGAAGAGCAAGTGCGTGAAATCTTCGTCAAAATAAACGAGGTTTACGAAAAGCTGCTGGCCGGCGGAGACTTCGCCGAACTGGCGCGCCAGTACAGCCAGGGCCCGACGGCTGCCGACGGCGGCATGATGGGCAGTTTGAAAATGAACAGCCAGCTTAAACCTGTGTACAACAAAGCGGTCACGCCGCTGGAGGTCGGCAAGCATTCGACGATCTTCCGCGACGAAAACGGCTTTTTCATCCTGCTGCTGATCGAGAAAACGCAGGTCGGTCTCGTCCCCTTCGCCGAGGTGGAGGACAAAATCGCCATGCGCCTGCGTAAAGTCGCCGCCGAACGCGAAATGGAACGCCTCGCGCAGGAGCTGTACAAGAAATCCTTCGTCGACATCCGCGTGCACTTCGGCGACCAAGAGTAACGGTTTAAACCCTTTAAATAATTGACATCAGGCCCTCGGTTTGCTATTTTTTCTCCATGAGATATTGGAAGATCATCTCCCTCTGTTTGCTTATTTTGGCGACCGCTTTCGCCTGCACGGATGACGACCACTCTCCCGCCGCCGACGACGATGCGACCGACGACGATGACGACGACAACACCCAACCCGACGACGACACGTCCGACGACGACACCGGCGACGACGATGACAACGATGATGACGACACGTCCGATGACGACACCGACGACGACGATATCGACGATGACGACGACACGATCGACGACGATACCGGCGACGACGACGTCGTGTTCACGCCGCTGGCCAACGTCGCTTCCGAGCGCATCGACGGCGGCCATCAGTACAACTACCAGTGGGAAGATCTGGCGTTGACGCCGGACAACCAGGTGATTGCGGCCGCCATTCGCGGCCATGAACTGATCGTCTTCGACCGGACCGCCAAGGGCTTCACCGAGCAATCCGTCATGCAGGAGGTCGGCCAGCCGATCATGGCGGTCGGCCCCGACGGCGTCGTTCACTTGCTGCTGTTGGCGCTCAATCCCTACCGCGTGCTTTACGCCCGGCGCGACGGCGACCAATGGACCTCCCAAACGCTCATCGACGGCTACCGCTCGTATGAAACGCTCTCCATTGCCGTCGAGCCCGACGGCGACCCGGTCGTCGCCTACACGACCTATTCCGAAACGAAAAGCTCTTTCGGCGTCGAACTCGCCATTTGGAACGGAACCGGCTTCGACATCCAGACCGTGGGCGCCTGGGAAAGAAACGATCCGGTCGTCAAGCTGGCCGTCGACGGCGAAGGATTTCATCATCTGGCAGTGCTCAGACATGATCATTCCGACATTTTCGTCGAATACCTGACCGACCGCTCGGGCGCATTCGTCGACACGGCTGTCGCCACGCTCACGGATTGGTCGAGTCGCATTTTCCTGGCCGTTACACCGACCGGTGCGGCGGCCGTGGCCTACCCGGTCGAAATCGACAGCACTTCCAGGCAAGCTGTCGTTTCGTTCGTGGAAAACGGCAACCTCACGACCGTAGCCGTTGATGAGATCGCCTACTCGGTGACCCTCTGGAGCCTGGCGTACGATGCTGGCGGGGCGCTGCATCTGCTCTATTTTCAAGCGGGGGATTACCGCGCCGCCGTGTGGGATGGCGTTTCCTGGGCCGCCGTCGAAACCGCCATGCCGGTGGCGATCTCCGCCGCCAGGTTCGATGCAACCGGCGCGCTGCACCTTGTCGGCAACATCGACACGTACGACCTGTATTACGCCACGAATACATCCGGCGACTGGGCGAGCGAGTTGCTCGATGCCTCCGGCTATGTCTACCCATACGCGCACGTTTCCGCCGCCAAGGACACGCAAGACAACCTGCACGTGGCATACTTTCGCGAATCCGATCGCCAGGTGCTGATTGCCTCGTCGAGCAACAAAGGCTGGACCCTCGAAGAGATCGACCAACTCGAGCCCGATGACGTCACGTCGCCGCGATTGGCGGTCGATGGAGCCGGCGCTCGGCATTTGCTGTATAACAACGGCGACCTCGATCTTCTTTATGCCACCGACGCTTCCGGTGATTGGCAGTTCGAAGTCCTTGACTCGTTCTCCTACGGCAATCTGGCCGTCGACAGCGCCGGCGCCGTGCACATCTGCCACGGGCAAGACAACAACCTAAACTACCTGACCAATCGCTCCGGCGACTGGGTCGAGGAGACACTCGGCTCGGTTTTTGAAATTCCCTACTGCGAAATCGTCCTGGACAGCGCCGATCGGCCGACGATCTCCCACTATTCGTTTTGGTATGACATCTACGGCTATTACTCCGAGTCAGGCCTCTACTGGCTCGAAGATACCTGGCAACATGAACCGTTTGCGCTGATGGACTGGTCTCCGCACTATCTGGCGATGTATGACGATATCCTGCACGCGGTTCACCAGACCGCCGACTACGACCTCGTGTACAAGAAAAAAACCGCCGGCGTGTGGAGCGAGGAAATGTTGCTCACCGGCGGCAGCGCCGGGCTGACCATCGCCGCCGATCGCCTCGGCCGCCCGGGCATCGCCTATCACAACGAGGGCTCGCCGGATCAACTGGAATACCTGCAACGCGACGACGCCGGTTGGCGTTACTTCATCGTCGACCGACTGCAAGCCCAACGGACCACCGGCACACTGCTGTACACCGCCGACGACGCCGCGCATCTGTTCACCACCGCCCTTGGCGCCCTCTACCACACGAGCTTCCCCCGGCCTCAGTGACCGCTACTCGCCGATTCGGTTCTTGATTTCTTCCAATTCGCCAAGAATCCGTTGCGAATAACGTGCGTTTTTGCGCGAATTGAGAATCAGCTTGAGCGACACCAGAAACACGCCGGCTTCCAGCAGCAACTCCTTGGTCAACCCTTTCACGAACAACGCCATGATGAATAGAACGAAGGTCACGGCGATGACGATCAATTCACCGTATTGAAAAGTCTTCGGTTTCTGCTCCATGAGTTCTCCTTTAATGCGGCGATAGTATAGTATATTTTTTATCTTTTAGACGCTTCCTCCGCCACTGCCTCCCTTGATTTTCCCGGCAACATGGTGTTATCTGCGCTGGCTCGTTTTCAGCCGGATCATTTCTTGAGGCAGAATGAATATCGCATACGTGCACACCGACCCGTTCCCGTCGCCGATGGCCGGGAGCGTCTTCGCGCTGTCCACCGCCGTCGGCCTGGCGCGCGCCGGGGCCGACTGCACGTTGCTGATGCCCTCCGCCGAACGCACGGTCGAACAGGCGCTCGCCTATTACGGCGTCACGCCGCCTGCCAACTTGCGCATCGTCCTGCCCGGCTCGCCGCACTACAAAATCGGCCCGGTGAAAATCACCCGCACCGGCAAATACTACCGCGCGGTGCTGTGCGAATTGCTCGCCCGGCGCCCCGATGCCGTCATCGTGCGTACGCTTAAACTGGCCGCCTTTCTGGTCTCTCACCGGCTGCCCTTGCCGCTATTCTACGAGGCCCACGACTGGTATAGCGACATCGAGCGCAAATGGTCCGGCGCCGAGTGGATGATCTCCCCAAAGAAGCTTGCCGGCGAACGGGCTTTGTCCGCGCTCGAAAAAGGGACCCTCCCCCGCCTGACCGGCCTGATTACCCTGCGCGAAGCCACCGCCGAACTGATGCGCCGCGATTATCCCGGCGTGCCCTGCCGCGCCGTGCCCACCGCCATGCAGCCGCTGGAAAAGCTGCCGCCGGTCAGCGACGAACCGGTGGTCGTTTACCTAGGGCAGTTGCACCCGCACAAAGGGCTGCAATTGCTGTTCGAAGCCGCGCAACGAGCCCCGCAAATCAAACTGCTGATCGTCGGCGGCGGCGAATGGCTCGCCCATTGGCGCAAAACGGCCGCCGAATCGGGCCTCGACCATCGCGTGGAATTCACCGGCCATCTGCCCGCCGCGCAAGTGCCCGCCGCCTTGGCCCGCGCCCGCGTGGGCGTGCTGCCGATGCTCGATTGCTTCTTCAACCGTTACCTAACTTCGCCGCTGAAAATTCAGGAATATTTCGCCGCCGGTCTGCCCGTGGCGACCGCCGACGCGCCTGTCACCGCCGAGATCGTCGCCCACGAACAAACCGGCCTACTCACGCCCTTCGGCGACGTCGACGCCCTCGCCGCCGCTCTCGTGCGCCTGTGCACCGATGACGAACTGCACCGCCGCTGCCGCGCCAATATCCTGCGGACCGTCGCCCGCTGGACCTGGGAAAAACGCGGCGCCGCCCTACTGGAATTTGTCGCCGGATCAACCTCTTTCGATTAATTTATTATGTGCGATTTCTCCTTGGCAAACAGTCCGCCGGAGAGTAAAATATCCATCAATGGCTGGAAAATAGTTCGCCATTCTACAAATGGCCCATCTTGAAAAAGCAGTCGTGTGATGAAATCAACGCATCCGAATGGGCAGAAAACTAAAATCCCCACGTCCGTGTGGGAAATGCCGGAGGAAATTATGTCCCTTTCTAAAAAATTTGCGGCGGAATTGATCGGTACCTTTTGGTTGGTTTTCGGCGGTTGCGGCAGTGCCGTCCTGGCGGCGGCGTATCCGGAATTGGGCATCGGCTTTACCGGCGTGGCCCTGGCCTTCGGTTTGACTGTCGTGACCATGGCCTACGCTGTCGGCCACATCTCCGGCGGGCATTTCAATCCCGCCGTTTCGGTCGGACTCGTGGTCGGTGGGCGCATGCCGGCCAAAGATCTGCCGCCCTACATCGTCGCTCAGGTAATCGGTGCGATCATCGCCGCGGCGGTGTTGTACCTCATCGCCAGCGGCAAGGCCGGATTCAGCCTGGCCGGCGGTTTTGCGTCCAACGGTTACGCCGAGCACTCGCCCGACGGATATTCGTTGGTCGCTTGCCTGGTGATTGAAATCGTTTTGACCTTCATTTTCCTGTTCGTCATTTTGGGCGCCACCGACGAACGCGCCCCACAAGGATTCGCACCCTTGGCGATCGGTCTGACGTTGACCTTGATTCACCTCATCAGCATCCCGGTGACCAATACGTCGGTCAATCCGGCCCGTTCGACCGGACCGGCGCTGTTTGTCGGCGGCTGGGCCTTGGCCCAACTGTGGCTTTTCTGGGTCGCGCCGTTGATCGGCGCCGCGCTGGCCGGCGTCGTCTATCCGAAAATCGCCAAAAAGTAAGCACCGGCGTCGAACGAAAAACATGGTGCGCCTATCTCGTTTCAGGACGAGAAGGGTTAGCGGTGTTTCTTTTTGACGAAAAAGTAACGTCCGTGTTACCGTTCCGACGGTTCCGTAGCAAAAATCCCATATGAGGTTTTCCATGAAAAGCATGGTGCGCGTTTTTCTGTTGCTGTGTCTGGTCGCGGCCGTCGCCGCCTGCCAGTCGATGGGCGGGGCTTACGGCACGGGCAAATTCTTTCCGCGCCTCAACCTGAAGGTCGGCGACGTTTTCGTCGCGCATGAATCGATCCGCCTGCACACCACCGTGCCGATGGGCAACATGCCGGGCATGGAAGTGAAAAACGAACAAAACATCGAAATGGACACGCAGATCGAAGTGACCAAGCGTTTGCCCAACAACACCTGGCGCCTGACCTACACCATCACGCGCTTCCGCAACGAAATGAGCTCCATGGGCATGTACCAATCGTACGACTCGGCCGTCGACGACAACGAGGCCAATCCGCTGGGCGTCATGGTCGGTCACCAATTCCTGATGACCCTCGATGAAGAGTGCAAAATCGTCGACTTCTCCGGTCTGGACGAACTGTTCGACAAAATCATCGAGCGCGTCGGCCCCATCCAACAGGCCGAGCGACAGGCGTTGACGCAAAAGCTCCGCGAGACGCTCAACGAGGATTCCATCAAGCAAAACATGCTGCCCAATTCGGGCATGTACCCCGACGAACCGGTGACCATCGGCGAATCCTGGTCCAAGGATTATGATCTGCGCGCGATCGTGCCGATGTCCGGCGTGGGCCGCTACACGCTGTCCAAACGCGAAAACGGCCGCGCGTACATCGACGTGCTGATCGACTTCACCCAGAATCCCAACGGCCAGCCACTGAACTTGAACGGCCTTCTGCTCGATTTTGACGAGGGCGTCTCCGCGGGGACCCTGATCCTCGACGAGGAAAACGGCATGGTCGTCGGCTCGCAAACGATCACCGATATGACCATGTCGATGAACGTTCCGCCCGAACAGGCCGCCCTCGGGGGCATTCCCGACAATCTGACCATGCGCATCCACATGGAGCACAATTACACCCTGACCGATGCCGATCAGGCGGAGACGGTTTATCCGGTAAAATAAGGTCGGGAAGGGTAATTGCTGGTTCTGGATTCCGGCTCGGAGGCCGGAATGACGAAGAAAGTTGCCTTGTCATCCAGTCCAGGATTCCCACCTGCGCAGGAATGACAATGAAAGCATTTTTGTCACCCCGGACTCGATCCGGGGTCCAGAATTCTATTACTGCCGCGCAAGGCGCGGCCTTCCTTTTTAAAACGGTCAGGAAGAGTATCGGCTGGTCCTGGATTCCCGCCTGCGCGGGCATGACATACAGCGATCCTCATGCGTTGCGCGGGATAGCGCCAGCCGAGGCTTCACCCAATGATGGTAAAACATAGGTCCAGGAATTATTCCTGGTCATCCTCGGGCTCGACCCGAGGATCTGGTCGCAACGAGCAAACGCCCCCGAGCGCGGTCCTGCCGCGCCGGCCGAGGCCTCACATAATCACGGTAAATCATAGGTCCAGGAATTATTCCTGGCTACATCACCAGCCGGATATCGCGCTTGATGCGCTCCTTGCCGAGCACGCCGACGATCGCCTCGTCGTAGGGGCTGGCCTGGATCTTCTTCGCGTCCTCGTCGATGTAGATCATCGAGGTTTCCACGCCGTAGCTGTTGAGGATTTTCTTGATCAGCGGGTACTGCTCTTCCAGCGACTGCTTGACCGACAGGAAGCCGCGTTCGGCCGCCCGGCCGCGCTGCCAGAAGTTCACCGGGTTCATCGCGAAATACTGCACGTCGTTGACGTCGGGCTCGATGAGCAGGATGTCGCCCATGAAGTTCGGGTCGGACGCATAGGTCTGCATCGCCTGGTGCAGCCGGTGGTGCAGCAGCATGCGGAACACCTGGTTGATCACCGCGACCATGCCGCCCGCGGCCAGGTGCGGCTTGTCGGTGATGTACTGGTCGATGTCCTTGTACCAGTGCACCAGCAGTTCGTTTTTCAACGGCCTAAACGGGTTGTAGCAGATGATCAGATCCGCGCCGTGGTTGATCGCCACGTCGATGTTCGCCGTCGCCGCCACGCCGCCATCCACGTAATCCACGCCCTTGATCCGCGCCGGTTTGTAAAAGCCCGGCAGCGCCGTCGAGCCCTGAATCGACTCGCTGATGGACACGTCGTTGAATTCGTCGTGGCCGAACACGACCACCTCGCCCGAATCGAGGTTCGTGGCGGTGATGTACAGCTCCTTGCGCCGGCGCTGGTACAGGTCGTGGAAATCGTTTTTCAGATGATTCCGTTCGAGGTTGCGCCGGATGTACGCTTCGATTTTCGAGTTGTCGAAAATGCCCGAGGGCACATAATCGGCCCACTTGGGCAGCGACTTACTCGCCGCGGCGATCTTCACCAGCAGCTTGAGCAGCAGATCGATGTTCCTGTACTTCGGGCTGCCCATCGCCTGCCGCAACGTCTTGAAAAAATGCCGGTCCGGCGCGAAGAGCATCGACAGGAAGTTGATCGAAAAACGCGGCAAGGTCGTGCTCGTATCGAACACCAACTGCAGCGGCTTCTGAATGAACTCGCTGAAATTGGGGTTGTAGAAATCGAACGGCGTGAACTGCGAAAGCTTGCTGGATTTTCCGTCCAGACTTTTAAGCATTTCCTCGGGTGAAACGCCGGTGGCCAACGGCGCGGCGATCAACGCTCCCGCCGATAGGCCGACGAACAGGTCGAAGTCGGTGATGTCGTGATTGACCATCAAATCCGACAGGGCTTTGAGCCCGCCGAGTTTGTATGCCGCGCCGCTGATGGCGCCGCCCGCCAGCACCAGTCCGAACTTGGCGTTTTTCTTCCGAATGTTCAGGTCGCTTTTCTGAACAATGGTAATGCTCATTTTCGGTCCTTATTCATCATGGTCCGCCGTTGCGCTTCCGCTTATCTTGTCGGTTGAAGTGAGGAAAAAACTGAGAAAAAACGGGAGAGAGCAATTGAGAAAAAGGTCCTTCACGGCGGACTTCATCAACATGTTGCGGTTACTGTAATGACCCGACGCTAATCGTGTCAAGCGAATTCGTAACTCGCTGCGTCATGGCCCGATGGCCGAAAACCCCCTCCCGCGACGATGAAACGGTTCGTTTCCGCCGGACCCCGATGTACTTTCACCCGTCCTTTTCTCCCCTCCGCACCGGCCGACTCGCTCCCGCCGGCGATCCGTTGGGTGAGAAATATTGGAAGATAGGCGCAGAAATCCGCTTGATATCAGCATTATTCGGTTGACGGATTCCGCCGCTTTTGTTATGCAAAAAGACCCAACCTCTGAGTAAATCCGCAACCTTTTTTGGGAGCTTGACCATGCAGATAGAGAAAAATCTGGCGTTAATGTGGAAAGACCGTGTTCAGCGTTTCGGCGAAAAAACCTACATGCGCTACAAACGCGACGGTCAGTGGATCCCGTTGACCTACAACCAGGTCAACAACATCGTCGATGAAATCGCGCTGGGCCTGCTCGCCTTGGGCGTCAAACGAGGCGACCGCATCTCGCTGCTCTCGGAAAACCGGCCGGAGTGGGCCTTCGCCGATCTGGCCGCCCAGTGCCTCGGCGCCATTCTGGTCACCATCTACGCGACCAACACGCCGGCGCAGTGCGAGTACATCGTCAACAATTCCGAATCCGACTTTATCATGCTCTCCAACAACAACCAGCTCACCAAGCTCACGAGCAAGAACGTCGACATCACGCGCGCCAAAAGCATCGTGATCTTCGACCCCATCGAGGGCATCACCGACAAGGATCCGCGCGTCAAGACGCTCGACGAAATCAGGGAAATGGGCCGGCGCTACGAAAAGAAGGAAAAGCTGCAGGGCATGATCGAGGCCAGCACGCACGACGACGTCGCCACCTTGATCTACACCTCGGGCACCACCGGCAATCCCAAGGGCGTCATGCTGACCCACGGCAACTTCCTGTCCAACTGCGCCTCGGTGCTATCCGTCGTGCCGATCACGCCCAACGAGGAATTCCTCAGCTTCCTGCCGCTCTCGCACAGCCTCGAGCGCACCGCCGGCCACTTCGGCCCGCTGTACCTGGGCGCGACCGTCACCTACGCCGAATCGGTCGACGCGCTGGGCAACAACCTGCAGGAGATCAAACCGACGATCATGATCAGCGTGCCGCGCATCTACGAAAAAGTGCACGGACGCATTATGGACAACGTGAAGGGCTATCCGCCGCTGAAGCAGAAGCTGTTCCATTGGGCGATCGGCGTCGCCAAGGAACATCTCAAATACGAGCTCGATAAAAAGGCCCCGCCGTTCACGCTCAAACTGCAGTACGACCTGGCTGACAAGCTGGTCTTCGCCAAGATCAAAGCCAACCTCGGCGGTAAAATGCGCTTCGCCATCAGCGGCGGCGCGCCGTTGGCCCCCGAGCTGTTCGAGTTCTTCTTCTCCATCGGCGTGCACATCTACGAAGGCTACGGCCTGACCGAAACCACGCCCATCGTCACCGCCAACACCCCTGAAGCCGTGCGCATGGGCTCGGTCGGCAAGATCATCCCCGGCGTGACGGTGAAGATCGCCGACGACGGCGAAATCCTCGTCAAAGGCCCCAACGTCATGAAGGGCTACTGGAAGCGCGAGGAAGACACGGCCGAGGCGCTCGAAGGCGGCTGGTTCCATACCGGCGACATCGGCGTGATCGACGGCGAAGGCTTCCTGAAGATCACCGACCGCAAGAAAGACCTGATCGTCACCGCCGGCGGCAAGAACGTCGCGCCGCAGAACATCGAAAACCTGATGAAGCTGCAGCCCTACATCGAGCAGGTCAACGTCATCGGCGACAAGCGCAAGTTCCTCACCGCGATCATCGTGCCCACCTTCCCCGCCCTGGAAAAATGGGCCAAGGAAAAGGGCCTCAGCTACACCGATCGCGCCGACCTGGTGAAAAAGCCCGAGGTCAAGGAACTCCTCGCCAAGGACGTCGAGAAGGTCAACGCCGAACTGGCCAAGTACGAATCGATCAAGAAATTCCACCTCTCGGCCGTCGAGTTCACCCAGGAAAACGACATGATGACCCCGACGATGAAAGTCCGCCGCAAGATCGTCAACAAGTACTTCGCCAAAGAGATCGAAGGCATGTACGAATCCTGATCGGCGACTTCCGCGAACACACGACGGGCGCTCCCGATGGGGCGCCCGTCTTTTTATAAATATACCCTTGCCATTAGTGATATAATATGTATATTCAAAAACGCAGCTATTGAATATATTATTATATATTTTTAATGATATAAGCTACTTCATTTATCAATCTATACAAAATTATTCTGGAGGTGCAAATGGAGGCCTTTTCTATCATCATAACAATAGTTGGTACTGTTGCAGGAGTAGTCGGCATATTTTTGGCCGTTTTCTTTTACAGAAGAGCTGAAGAAGAAAAAATTATGCAGGCAATACATCGTGGCGAGAGTGCAAAACATCATGCTGTTTCTCAATCACAACAAGATAGAATGTTAGAAGGAATCGACAATTTAAACAAATCAGTCAATCACAAGTTATCTCCTTCACAAATTGAACAAAAATTCAACTATGTACCAACACAAAACGTCCCCGATGTAAGACCGTTTATAAATTATTTATATCCTTTTGTGTTCGGATTTGACCTAATTGGGCCATATATTCGAGTTCTAAGCGGGGATCCAATGAGTGGTAAGTTGAGACTAACCGTGTTTCATAGAATAACAAATATACCCGTTTATGTTGAAGAGGGGTATATTACTCCAGTAGTTTATAATTATCCTATGATTTGGTAAAATCTAACCTCCTCAGACGATTGGCACGTCCATATTTATGGTTGCCATTTTTTGGCTGCCCGATTCACCTGGCACCATGATCTTGCGAATTAGGAACGGGCCAAGGCGTTCTTCCCGACCGCCTCCCGA
>ERZ795059.3602-NODE-3602-length-14995-cov-15.482195_pt1 | contig 14995 bp, 12 predicted proteins | sample MGYA00375143_ERZ795059 | MGnify/ENA primary metagenome ERZ795059 (study PRJEB30188, sample SAMN05720168) | activated sludge metagenome | isolation source: Anaerobic digester | place: USA | collected 2015-01-07 ... | reverse complement strand
TGCGCGCGCGCGAACTGCGCGGCCGGCCCGACCTGGAGACGCTGGCCGAGGGCGATGCCGAGTTCCGCCGCGGCGGGCTGGTGATCCGCGCCGACCGGCTGAGCTACGACCACCCCGACGACCTGGCGCTGGCGCGCGGCCAGGTGCGCATCAGCCGCGACGGCAACGTCTACAGCGGCCCCGAGCTGCAGTTGCACGTGCAGCGATTCGAGGGCTTCTTCCTCGAGCCGACCTACCACTTCGGGCGCACCGGCGCGGGGGGCACGGCGCGGCGCATCGATTTCCTCGACGAGCAGCGTGCGGTGGCCACCGGCGCCACCTACACCAGCTGCCCGAGCGACGGCTCCGGCGGGCCGGCCTGGCTGCTGACGACCGACCGCGTGAAGATGGACTTCGAGGCGAACGAAGGCATCGCCGAGCACGCCGTGCTGCGCTTCTACGGCGTACCGATCCTTGGCGCGCCGGTGCTGAGCTTTCCGCTGACCGACGCGCGCAAGTCGGGCTGGCTGCCGCCGAGCGTGAACCTGGACAGCAAGAGCGGCCTGCAGTTCTCGATGCCGTACTACTGGAACATCGCGCCGAACCGCGATGCCACGCTGACGCCGCTGCTGTCGGCCAAGCGCGGGGTCGGTGCCGAGACCGAATTCCGCTACCTCGAGCCGCGCTATCAGGGCACGGCCAACCTGCACCTGCTGCCCAACGACCGCCTCACCGGCCGGTCGCGCTACGCCCTCAACCTCGCCCACGAGAGCGAGCTGCCGCTGGGCGCGACGATGCAGTTCACCGGCCTGCGCGTGTCCGACGATGCCTACTGGAAGGATTTCCCGCGCGCCGTCGCGAGCGTCACGCCGCGCCTGCTGGCCACCGACCTGCAGGCGAAGCGACTCTTCGGCGACTGGACGAGCTATGCCAGGGTGCAGCGCTGGCAGGTGCTCCAGGACGACGCGAGCCGCATCGAGTCGCCCTACGACCGTGCGCCGCAGGTCGGTCTGCGCGGCATCCATCGTGCGGGCCAGGGGTTCGACATCGCCTTCGAGACCGAACTGAACCGCTTCGCCGAGCCCACCGACGGCCGCGGCGACCTGCTCGCCGAGGCACGGCCGGTGGGCGTTCGCTGGCACGCGCTGGGCAGCGTCGCGCGGCCTTTTGTCGCGCCGGGCTGGACGTTGACGCCGCGGCTGTCGCTCAATGCGGCGGCCTATTCGCTGGACGAGCCGCTGGGCGGCCGGCGAGGCCTGTCGCGTGCCATCCCGACCTTCAGCGTCGACAGCCAGTGGCAGCTCGAGCGCGAGGCCAACTGGTTCGGCCGCGACGTGCGGCAGACGCTGGAGCCTCGGTTGATGTACGTGAACACGCCCTACCGCACGCAGGATGCGCGGCTGGCGTTCGATGCAGCACCCAAGGACTTCAACTTCGAATCGCTGTACGCCGAGAACGCGTTCTCGGGCGTCGATCGCGTCTCCGATGCCCACCAGCTCACCGCCGGCGTGACCACCCGATTCCTCGACCCGGCAAGCGGTGCCGAGGCCTTGCGGCTCGGCGTGGTGCAGCGATATCTGTTCCGCGACCAGAAGATCACCTCGGAGTGCACCCCCTCCGCCGACCCGCTGGTCGCGCCCGAGTGCACCCCGCTCACGCAGCGCTTCTCCGACGTGCTGCTGCTCGGCTCGACCAACCTCTACAAGCGCTGGACGCTGGATGGCTCGGTCCAGTACAGCCCCGATCTGAAGCGCACCGTGCGCTCGATCATCGGCGCGCGCTACTCGCCAGGCCCGTACCGAACCTTCGGCGCCACCTATCGCCTGGCGCGTGGCCTGAGCGAGCAGGTCGAGCTGGGCTGGCAGTGGCCGCTGTACGGCCGCACGCCGCCGGAGTCCGCTGCCGAGGGCTCGGCAGGAGGCGCCTGCCAGGGCAGCTGGTACAGCGTCGGGCGCATCAACTACAGCGTGCGCGACAGCCGCATCACCGATTCGGTGCTCGGCCTCGAGTACGACGCCGGCTGCTGGATCGGGCGCGTGGTGGCCGAACGGCTGTCGACCGGCCGCAGCGAGGCGACCACGCGCTTGCTGCTGCAACTGGAGCTGGTCGGCCTGTCCCGGCTCGGTTCCAACCCCTTGCAGGTCTTGAAGGACAATATCCCCGGCTACCGGCTGCTGCGCGACGAGCGCAGTACGCCTGCCGTGCTGAGTACCTATGACTGATGCCCTGTTCGTCCTGAGGCCCGTGCTGCTGGCCCTCCTGCTGTCTGCCACTGCGCCGTTGCTGCACGCGCAAGGCAAGGCTGCGCCTTTGCGCAACGGTGACTACATCGTCGCCATCGTCAACCAGGAGCTCGTCACCGCCTCCGAGGTGCAGACGCGTATCAGCCGCGTGCGCGCCGACGCGGCGCGGCAACGCGCCACGCTGCCGCCCGACGACCAGCTCTACCGCGACGTGCTGGACGCACTGATCGACGAGCGCGTGCAACTGACCCATGCGCGCGACAGCGGCCAGCGCGTCGACGACGTCGACCTCGACCGCGCCGTCGGCAACGTGGCCGTGCAGAACCAGATCACCATGGCGCAGTTGCGCGAGCGGCTGCGCAAGGAAGGCATCGACTACGCGCGCTTTCGCACCAACGTGCGCGACCAGCTGCTCACCGAGCGCGTGCGCGAGCGCGAGGTGCAGGCGCGCATCCGTGTCACCGACGCAGACGTCGACGCGTACCTCGACAAGCGCCGCGAGGCCGCCAGCGCCGTGGCCGAGTACAACATCGCGCAGATCCTGGTGACGGTGCCCGAAGGCGCCAGCGCCGCCGACACGGCGCGTCGCCGCGAAAGGGCCGAAGCCGCACAGAAGCGCGTGCAGGCCGGCGAGGCATTCGAGGCGGTGGCGCGCGAACTCTCCGAAGACAGCAACCGCGCCGCCGGCGGGGTCATCGGCATGCGCACGGCCGAGCGCCTGCCCGATGTGTTCGTGTCCACGGTGCGCTCGCTCAAGACCGGCGAAGTGGCGCCGGAGCTGCTGCGCACCGGCGCAGGCTTCCACCTGCTCAAGCTGGTCGACAAGCGCGAGGGTGAGGCCTTCCGCATGCAGCAGACCCGTGCGCGGCACATCCTGCTGCGCCCGTCGGCGCAGCTGTCCGCCGAGGCAGCGCAGAAGCGCCTGGCCGGCTTCAAGCAGCAGATCGAGAGCGGCAAGGCGAGCTTCGACCAACTGGCCCGCGACAACTCCGAAGACGGCAGTGCCGCGCTCGGTGGCGACCTCGGCTGGGCCGGGGCCGGCACCTTCGTGCCCGAATTCGAGGAAACGATGAATCGGTTGGCGATCAACGGCATCTCCGAACCGGTGGTGTCGCGTTTCGGCGTGCACCTGATCCAGGTGACCGACCGCCGTGCCGTGTCGCTGGACCTCAAGCAGCAGCGCGAGCAGGCGCGCAACGTGCTGCGCGAGCAGAAGTTCGACGACGCCTACACGGAGTGGCTGCGCGAACTGCGCGCACGCGCCTACGTGGAGATGCGCGAAGCGCCGCTCTGAGGCCATGGGCCACATCGCCCGCAAGCGTTTCGGGCAGCACTTCCTCGCCGATGCCGGGGTGATCGACGCGATCGTCGCGGCGATCGACCCGCGGCCCGGTCAGGCGCTGGTCGAGATCGGCCCCGGCCTCGGCGCGATGACCGGGCCGCTGCTCGAGCGCTGCGAGCGGCTGACGGTGATCGAGCTCGACCGCGACCTGGCGGCGCGGCTGCGCCGCAACCCGCGGCTCGACGTGGTCGAGTCCGACGTGTTGAAGGTCGATTTCGCGGCGCTGGCCGATCGGCTCGGCCAGCCGCTGCGCGTGGTGGGCAACCTGCCGTACAACATCTCGACGCCGATCCTGTTCCACCTGCTCGCGGTGGCCTCGCGTGTGGTCGACCAGACCTTCATGCTGCAGAAGGAGGTGGTCGAGCGCATGGCCGCCCGCCCCGGCAACAAGGACTACGGGCGCCTGAGCGTGATGCTGCAATGGCGCTACGACATCGAGTCGCTGCTCGACGTGCCGCCCGAGGCCTTCGAGCCGCCACCGCGGGTGGATTCGGCCGTGGTGCGCATGCAGCCGCTGCCGGGCACGCAGGCGGTGGATTCGGTGCTGCTCGGCGAACTCGTCACCGTCGCCTTCTCGCAGCGCCGCAAGCTGCTGCGGCACACGCTGGGCCGCTGGCTCGAGGCGCGCGGCTGCGACGCGCCGTTCGACCTGCAGCGGCGCGCTGAAGAGGTGCCGGTGGCCGAATATCTGGCACTGGCCGCCGCCTGCCGCACGCCCGAATGACAACGGCGGCCCGCAGGCCGCCGTCGTGGTTCAGCAAAGTCGCTGTTTCAGGCGGCGTTCAGCCACATCGCAGTGTCGAACGCACTGCTCATCATCGGCATGTTCATGCCGAAGCTGGCGTTGGCTGCGCTCTTGGCCGCCGGCTTGGCCGGCTTCTCGGCGACGCTCTGGGTCGTTTCCGTCGCCCGCTCCCATGACCCTTGTTCCTGGGAGCGGGCTACTGAAAAGAATAGAAGCACCTGAACGGTATTCGTCGTTCCCCCCAGTAGTCGGCAGCGTCGCGGAAGACGTCGAGCAATTGCTCGCGGGCCTCACGGTCGAAGCGGGGGTTGTCGGGCAGCTGTTCCAGCACCACCACGAAGCCCGGCTGCGAGCCGGACTTGTGCACCAGGTCGGTCATGCAGTCGTACAGCGCGTCCAGGTTCTTGCCGAAATGGGCCGGGAACATGAACGACTGGGCGATGCTTTCCAGCACCTCCTGTTTCGACTGCGCAGCGGTCAGGTTCGCATAGAGGAAGTGCTGGCCGGCGCCTTCGGCGGCGGCCATCAGATCCTCGACGCGGTACGCGCGTATGGCCTGAACAATGTTTGGACGGACGGTCTGCAAGAGCATGGTCTCGTTCCTCCTCGTGTCACGTGATTCCGCTGGCGCCGCTCACTCCACGATGCGGCGGAAGCTCGCATAGTGATCGGCGGTGTAGTAACAGGCTTCCGGTGCGGTGGGCGTCTTCCCGCCGCAGACGATCCGTCGGGCTCCCCGGTTGGATGCGCCCGGTGTCTTGACGGTGTATTCGCGATAGAAGCCGCGCGTTTGTGCGGGAAGCTGCCGTTCACGGTTACCGAACACCGAGCCATCCTTCGAATACGGGAAGGGCCCGCCGGAAAGGATCAACCGATGTGTCTTCACGGCCTCGGGTGGCAGCTCGGCGAGCGACACCCGGGACGAGACCGATTCCCTGGCCTGCAGCGCTTCGTTCGGAAGCATTGCACCTGCCAGACTCGCTCCGGCCACCACGGCGGCGAGCCCCACCTTGCGAAGCACCTGCCACCGCAGCGACCGACCGGAGGAAGACACGGGTAATCCCTGAATCCAGAAACCGTGATGGTACAGAAATGGGCGCAAAACCTCAAGCCGCTGCCTCAAATTGGGGCAGGGCGCAGGTTATGCTAGTAACTGCACACTTCTAATAAGAGCTTTGATGAATCGAACTCTAGAGGCGATAGACAGCACAGTCCAGGGGTGCACGCCATCGTGTGCGGCGCAGCAATTCCCCAGGAGTTTGCCGGGCTTGGCGAGCCATTCAATCGCTCTGCATGACCGATTCGTGTCAGCGTGCCGCGTTGGCGTCAGCGACCGTCAGGGCCGTCATGTTCACGATGCGCCTGACCGTTGCTGACGGCGTCAGCACATGCACCGGCTTGGCGGCGCCGAGCAGCACCGGCCCGATCGCGATGCCGCCGCCGGCCGCGGTCTTCAGCAGGTTGTAGGAGATGTTGGCGGCATCGATGTTCGGCAGCACCAGCAGGTTGGCGTCGCCCTTGAGCGTGCTGCGCGGCATCAAGGCGTGGCGCAGTTCGCCGTCGAGCGCGACGTCGCCGTGCATCTCGCCGTCGACTTCCAGCCAGGGGGCCTGCTCGCGCAGCAGCGCCAGCGTGCGGCGCAGCTTGATGGCGCTCGGGTGATCGCTGCTGCCGAAGTTGGAGTGCGACAGCAGCGCGGCCTTGGGTTGCACGCCGAAACGCAGCATCTCCTCGGCGGCCATCACGGTGATCTCGGACAGTTCCTCGGCGCTCGGGTCGGCGTTCACGTGGGTATCGACGAGAAAGACCTGGCGTCCCGGCAGCATCAGCCCGTTCATGCAGGCGTAGACCCGCACGTCCTGCTGCGTGCTCGGGCTGCCGCCATGGCGCTTGCCGATCACCTGGTCGATGTAGAACAGGTGCGAGGCCGTGGTGCCCCAGGTGCCGCAGAGCATGCCGTCGACCTCGCCCTTGTGCAGCAGCATCGAGCCGATCAGCGTCAGGCGCCGGCGCATCTCGATCTTCGCGACCTGCACCGTCACGCCGCGGCGCTCGGTCATCTGGTGATAGGTCTGCCAGAAGTCGCGGTAGCGGTGGTCGTTCTCGACGTTGACAACGTCGTAGTCGAGCTCCTCCTTCAGGCGAAGGCCGAAGCGTTCGATGCGCTGCGCGATCACAGCCGGCCGGCCGATCAGCGTGGGCCGCGCCAGGCCTTCGTCGACCACCACCTGCACGGCGCGCAGCACCCGTTCCTCCTCGCCCTCGGCGTAGGCCACGCGCTTGGTCGCAGCGCGCTTGGCCAGCGCGAAAATCGGCTTCATCGTCTGCCCGGAGGCGTAGACGAAGGTCTGTAGCTTCTCGCGGTAGGCGTCGAAGTCCTTCACCGGCCGCGAAGCCACGCCGGAATCGGCGGCCGCCTTCGCCACCGCCGGTGCGATCTTCATCATCAGGCGCGGGTCGAAGGGCTTGGGGATCAGGTACTCCGGCCCGAAGCTCAGCGTCACGCCGGCATAGGCCGCCGCCACCACCTCGCTCTGCTCGGCCTGCGCGAGTTCGGCGATCGCGTGCACCGCAGCGATCTCCATCTCGTCGGTGATCGTCGTCGCGCCGCAGTCGAGCGCACCACGGAAGATGTACGGGAAACACAGGACGTTGTTGACCTGGTTCGGGTAATCGGTGCGGCCGGTGGCGATGATCGCGTCGTCGCGCACCGCCTTCACGTCCTCGGGCAGGATCTCCGGGTTCGGGTTGGCCAGCGCGAAGATCAACGGATTCTTCGCCATCGTCGCGACCATCTCCTTCTTCAGCACGCCGCCGGCCGACAGGCCCAGGAAGATGTCGGCGCCGACGATCGCCTGCGCGAGCGTGCGATGCGGGGTCTTCTGCGCGAACTGCGCCTTGTCCTCGTCCATCAGCTCCTTGCGGCCCTCGTAGACCACACCGGCCAGGTCGGTGACCCAGATGTTCTCGCGCGGCAGGCCGAGCTTGAGCAGCAAGCCCAGGCAAGCCAGCGCCGCCGCACCCGCGCCGGAGGCGACCAGCTTGACCTTCTTGATGTCCTTGCCGGAGACCTTCAGCGCGTTGAGCATCGCCGCGCCGACGACGATGGCCGTGCCGTGCTGGTCGTCGTGGAAGACCGGGATCTTCATGCGTGCGCGCAGCGCGCGCTCGACGTAGAAGCAGTCGGGCGCCTTGATGTCCTCGAGGTTGATGCCACCGAAGGTGGGCTCGAGCGCCGCGATCATGTCGATCAGCTTGTCGAGGTTCTTCTCCGCGACCTCGATGTCGAACACGTCGATGCCGGCGAACTTCTTGAACAGCACCGCCTTGCCTTCCATCACCGGCTTGGCCGCCAGCGGGCCGATGTCGCCCAGGCCGAGCACCGCGGTGCCGTTGGTGACCACGGCCACCAGGTTGCCGCGCGAGGTGTAGCGGAAGGCGTTGGCCGGGTCGGCGACGATCTCCTCGCAGGCCGCCGCCACGCCGGGCGAGTAGGCCAGGGCCAGGTCGCGCTGGTTGACGAGCTGCTTGGTGGCCGCGATCGCCACCTTGCCCGGCGTCGGGAACTCGTGGTACTCGAGGGCTGCACGGCGCAGTTCGGCGCGCTTGTCGTCGGCGTTGGACATGTCGTTGTCTCGCTGTGTCTGGTGGCTCGCCCACTGGCGCGGGGAAGCGGATTGTAGGAGTCGGCCCCGACGTTCCAGGGCGGAGTGTGGCTGCAGGTTCGGCATGAACCCATGCGCGAAACTGCGTATCTGCTTTGACCCATCCGCGTGAATACTCGCGGCTGAGCCGCGCCATGAACGAAGCCCTGTCGATCGACGCACCGCCGCCGCGCCCGCGCGGGCGGCGGCTCGTGCTGTGGGGGGCGCTGGTGGCGCTGCTGGTGGTGGCGCAGTCGTTGCTGGTGTTCCTGACCGCCAACTACGAGCGTGTGCGCGCGCAGGACCTGGTCGAGTCCGCTGCCACGGCGGCGGCGGCCGATGTGCGCCAGGCCCTGTCGCGCCACCAGCAGAGCCTGCAGGCCCTGCAATGGAACGACCCTGGCGCGGCACGCTGGCGCAGCGAGGCCGCGACGCTGCTTCATTCGCGGCGCGACCTGATGCGCATCGAGCGGCGCGACCCTCGCATGCACATCGCCGACGCGGTCGACTCGCCCTACCAGGGGCCGGTGTTCACCCGCATCGCACGAGAGGACATCGAGCTCGAGGCCCAGCTCGCCTGCGCCGGCGCGCTGCGGCTGGCCGCCCCGGCCTTCTCGCGCAGCTATTTCGTGCCGCTGAGCGACGGCCTGGGCCTGGAGGTGATGGACCTGTGCGTGCCTTTGCAGCGTGCCGGCCAGCGCGACGGCGTGGTGATCGCCACGCTCGCACTCGGCCGCCTGCTCGAGGAATCGGTCGGCGCGGAAATGTCGCGCGGCCATGAGTTCTCCTTCATCGAGGGCGACGGCACGCGCCTGGCGCGTGCCGGCGCGCGGCGTGGCGCCGGCGTGTTCGTGGCCGAGCGGGTCATCGACCTGCCCGGCCAGGGGCTGCAGCTGCGCGTGGACAGTGCCGTCGGCAGCCCGAGCCTGATCCCGAACCTGGCCGTGGCACTGGTGTTCGGCCTGTCGCTGGCGCTCGCCGTGGTGGTGGGCCTGCTGGTGCGCGACGTGCGCCGCCGCGCCGGCGCGGAAGCTCGCCTGGCCGAGGCGCTGTCGTTCCGCAAGGCGATGGAAGACTCGCTCGTCACCGGGCTGCGCGCGCGCGACCTGAGCGGGCGCATCACCCACGTCAACCCGGCGTTCTGCGAGATGGTCGGCTTCGGCGAGGCCGAGCTGATGGGCCCGAGCACGCCGCCCTACTGGCCGCCCGAGCTGGCCGCCGACTATGCGCGCCGGCAGAGCGTGCGGCTGGGCGGGCCGCCGGCCGTGCCCGGGCGCTCGACGCAGGAGGCGCGCGCCGGCTTCGAGACCATCTTCATGCGCCGCAACGGCGAGCGTTTTCCGGTGCTGATCTTCGAGGCCCCGCTGGTCGATGGCCAGGGCCGCCACACCGGCTGGATGAGCAGCGTGCTCGATGTCAGCGCACAGCGCCGCGTCGAGGAACTGTCGCGCCAGCAGCAGGAGCGCCTGCAGGCCACCGCGCGGCTGGCCACGGTGGGCGAGATGGCCTCGCTGCTCAGCCACGAGCTGAACCAGCCGCTGGCGGCGATCGCCAGCTACGCGGCGGGGTCGCTGAACCTGCTCGAGGCGGGCAGGCCCGCTGACCCCGAGGCGCCGGCCATGCTGCGCCAGGCTGCGCAGCGCATTGCCGAGCAGGCCGAGCGCGCCGGCCGCGTCATCAAGAGCGTGCACGACTTCGTGCGTCGCCGGGAGCAGGCGCGCGAGGCGGTGCGCGCCGACGTGCTGTTCGACGCAGTGATGCCGCTGGTGCGCCTGCAGGCGCGCAAGAGCGGCACGCGCATCGAGCTCGACCTGCCTGACCCTCCGCCGCGCGTGGTGTGCGATCGCACGATGGTCGAGCAGGTGCTGCTCAACCTGACGCGCAACGGCATCCAGGCGATGGAGACGAACACCGAGCTGGCCGACCGCGTGCTCACGCTGCGCGCCCGGCAGACGCACGAGCGCTGGGTCACCTTCAGCGTCGTCGACCGCGGCCCCGGCATCGCAGACGACGTGGCAACGCGGCTGTTCACGCCCTTCTTCACGACACGCAGCGAAGGCATGGGCCTGGGCCTAAGCCTGTGCCGCACGGTGATCGAGCAGCACGGCGGGGCGCTGGATTTCGTCAACCTCGCCAGCGTCGGCACTGGCCTGGGCACCGAGTTTCGGTTTACCCTGCCGTCCGAGGCCAGGGAGCGTGCCGCCGCGGCGGCGCTCGCGGCCGAGCCTCCGGACGCCGCCGCCGAACTTCCCTCATGAACTCCGCCTCAGCCCTGGGCCTGCCCATCGTCTACCTGGTCGACGACGAAGACGTGGTGCGCGACGCCCTGGGCTGGTTGCTGCGCTCGCGCCGGCTGCTCTCCGAAGGATTTGCCAGCGCCGAGGCCTTCGAGGCCATGCTCGCCGGCAAGTCGCCGCAGGCGCTGGCCGACTGGCCCGGCGCGCCGAGCTGCCTGCTGCTGGACGTGCGCATGCCCGGCATGAGTGGCCTGTCGCTGTTCGAGCGGCTGGCCGAGCTCGGCGTGCTCGGTGCGCTGCCGGTGATCTTCCTGACCGGCCATGGCGATGTGCCCACCGCCGTGGCCGCCGTCAAGCGTGGTGCCTTCGACTTCGTCGAGAAGCCCTTCTCCGACAACGCGCTGGTCGACCGCATCGAGCAGGCGCTGCAGCGCAGCGAGGCGGCGATCCGCACACGCCTGGGGCGTGAGTCCGTGAAGAGGCGACTGGCCGAGCTCACCGAACGCGAGCGCGACGTGATGCGACTGGTCATCGAAGGCCGGCCGAACAAGTTGATCGCCGACGCGCTGGACATCAGCGTGCGCACGGTGGAAGTGCATCGCTCTCGGGTGTTCGAGAAGATGGACGTGCGCTCTGCTGTCGAGCTCGCGAATCTCTTGCGCGAGGTCGGCCCGGACGCCTGACGCCGCGCGGCGACAATCGCGGAATGTCCCTGGGCGAATTCGACCTGATCGGCAAGTACTTCACACGCGACGTGCGGCGCGCAGCGCTGGGCATCGGCGACGATTGCGCGCTGCTCGCGCCTTCGGCCGGCATGCAGGTCGCGGTGTCCAGCGACATGCTGGTGGAAGGCCGGCACTTCCTGTCCACCGTGGCCCCGGATCGCCTGGGCCACAAGGCGCTGGCGGTCAACCTCAGCGACCTGGCCGCTTGCGGCGCGCAGCCGCTGGGGTTCACGCTGGCGCTGGCGCTGCCGCGTGCCGACGAGGTGTTTCTCGAAGGCTTTGCGCGCGGCTTGTTCGCGCTGGCCGAGGCGCAGGGCATCGAGCTGGTCGGTGGCGACACCACGCAGGGGCCGCTGAACATCTGCATCACCGCGATGGGCGAGGTCCCGCCGGGGCAGGCGCTGCTGCGTTCGGGGGCCCGCGCGGGCGACGACCTCTACGTCAGCGGCACGGTCGGCGATGCGCGCCTGGCGCTCGAAGTGTTCCGCGGCCAGCTCGCGCTGGACGCGGCGGCCTTCGAGTCCGTGCGCGCCGCCATGGAGCAGCCCCAGCCGCGCGTCGCCCTCGGCCTGGCGCTGCGTGGCATCGCGACGAGCGCGATCGACGTGTCCGACGGGCTGCTCGGTGACCTCGGCCATGTGCTGCGCCGCTCCGGCGTGGGTGCGGTGGTGGACGTCGATGCCGTGCCGCGCAGTGCCGTGCTGGCCGCGCAGAGCCTGGCCTGGCAACGCGAGTGCACGCTGGCCGGCGGCGACGACTACGAGCTGATCTTCACCGCTGCACCCACTTCGGCCGATGCAGTGCAGGCCTCGGCGCGGCGCGCCGGCGTGGCCGCCACGCGCATCGGCCGCATCGAAACCGGTGCGGCGCTGCGGCTGGTCGATTCATCGGGTCGCCAGGTGCCGCACACCTTCGGCTCCTTCGACCATTTCCGCTCGTGAACGACCTCCCGCCGACCCCGCCGCCGGTGAATCCGCCGCTGAATCCGCCCATGACGCCGGCGCGCCGCGCGGGCTGGCGCTTCATGTTCAGCCACCCGGCGCATCCGATCGCGCTCGGTTTCGGCGCCGGTCTGGCGCCGTTCGCGCCCGGCACGGTCGGCACGTTGTGGGCCTGGGCGGCCTACCTGCTGCTGCGCCCCGGCCTGGGCGACCTGCACTGGGCCGCGGTACTGCTCGGCTCGCTGGCGGTGGGATGGTGGGCCTGCACCGCCACCGCGCGCCACATGGGCACGGCGGACCCGAGCGCCGTCGTCTGGGACGAGGTGATCGCCTTCTGGCTGATCCTGTGGCTGATCACGCCGGCCAGCTTCTGGGCGCAGGCGGGGGCCTTCGTCCTGTTCCGCTTCTTCGACGCCGCCAAGCCGGGGCCGGTGGCCTGGGCCGACAAGCTGTTCAAGATCCGCCGCAGCCAGCCCATCGGCTGGGCGCAGGGCTTCGGCATCCTCTTCGACGACCTCGTCGCCGCGCTGTGCACGCTGATGGTGATCGCGCTGTGGAGGGCCTGGTGAGGCGCTTCGAGGCCGAGGTGCTCGCGCTCGGCGAGGCGCTGCGCGCACGCGGCGAAAAGCTCGTCGCGGCCGAATCGTGCACCGGCGGCCTGTTCGCCGCCGCCTGCACCTCGGTGGCCGGCTCGAGCGACTGGTTCGAGCGCGGTTTCGTGACCTACTCGAACGAGGCGAAGAACGAATGCCTCGGCGTGCCGGCCACGCTGATCGAACTGCACGGCGCGGTCAGCGAGCCGGTGGTGCGTGCCATGGCCAGCGGCGCGCTGCGCGCTTCCTACGCGCAGTGGGCCGTCGCCGTCACCGGCATTGCCGGGCCGGGGGGCGCCGTGCCGGGCAAGCCGGTGGGCACGGTCTGGCTGGCCATCGCCCACGGCGACGAGGTGCTGCTTGCCGAACGGCTGCAGCTCGACGGCGACCGCGGCGCGGTGCGCGAGCAAACGGTGCAGCGCGCGCTGGCCCAGTTGCGCGCGGCGCTGAGCTCGACATGAGCATCCTGCTGGCCGGCGAGTTCGATGCGGCCGAGCGCGCGCACTGGCTGGGTCTGCTGCGCGCCGCGCTGCCCGACGAAACCCTCGTGACCGAGCCGACCGATGCCGACTCGATCGACATCGCCATCGTCGCCAATCCGCCTGCCGGTGTGTTGCAGGGCCTGCCGAAGTTGCGCCTGATCCAGTCGCTGTGGGCCGGTGTCGATCGATTGCTCGCCGATACGAGCATCCCGCCCGAGGTGCCGCTGGCGCGCATGGTCGACCCGGCGATGAACGAGGCGATGGCGGAGACGGCACTGTGGGCCGTGCTGTCGTTGCAGCGCGACTTCGTCGACTACGCGGCGCAGCAGCGCGAGCGCCGTTGGCAGCAGCACCCGCAGCGCCGTGCCGACGAAGTGCAGGTGGCCGTGCTCGGCCTGGGCCAGATGGGGCGGGCCGTGGTGCGGCGGCTCGACGCGAACGGCTACCGCGTCGCCGGCTGGAGTACACGCGAGGGCCGCCTCGACGAACTGCTGGCCGCCAGCGACATCGTCGTCAACCTGCTGCCGCTGACGCCAATCACGCGCGGCCTGTTCGACTCGCGCCGCCTTGCCGCGATGCGCCGCGGTGCGTGCCTGGTCAACCTGGCACGCGGCGCGCACGTGGTCGATGCCGACCTGCTCGCCGCACTCGATGCTGGTCAGTTGCGTCATGCGGTGCTCGACGTGTTCCACAGCGAGCCGCTGCCGGCCGATCACCCGTTCTGGTCGCACCCGCGTGTGACCGTCCTGCCGCACGTGGCGGCGCAGACCGACGCGCGCAGCGCGGCAGCCTTGGCTGCGGCGAATGTGAAGCGGTGGCGCACCGGCGAAGCGGTGGCGAATCTCGTCGACCGCGCGCGCGGCTACTGAATGGCCGCGCCGCTCAGGCGCCGAGCGCCAGCCGTGTGCTGACGACGCGGGCGCGCCCGCCCGCCGGCGCTGCGCTGCCGATCTGCTCGATCAGCATCAGCACCAGCCGGCGAAGCGACTCCCAGGCGTCCAGCGGCCAATCGGGGTGGCGCAGGCCCTTGACGAGGCCGTCGCAGACCTGCGCGGCGTCGAGCAGCGCGGCCAGTCCGTTGTCGGTGAGCAGCGGCACGGCGCGTTCGAACAGGCGTTCGCGCACGCCCCACACGCGGTTCTCGCGCAGCGCCATCGGCAGCGGCTTGCCACCGCTGACGGCGTCGCGCACGCGCTTGAGCGCGCGGATGTCCTCGGCCAGCGTCCAGTGCACCAGCACCGCCGCCTCGCCCTCGGCCTGCAGGCCCTCGAGCATGCGCAGCGCGCGCGCCACCTGGCCGGCCAGCACGGCCTCGCCGAGCTTGAAGACGTCGTAGCGCGCCACGTTGAGCACTGCCGCCTCGATCTGCTCGAAGCCGAGTTCGCCCGGCGGGTAGAGCAGGCCGAGCTTCTGGATCTCCTGGTGCGCGGCGAGCAGGTTGCCTTCGACCCGGTCGGCGAAGAAGGCGAGCGTGCGCTGGCCCTCGTCGCCGCCCTGCACACGCTGGCCCTGCTGCGCCAGGCGCTGCGCGATCCACTGAGGCAGCGCCTTGCGCTCCACCGGATCGACGCGCACCGTGACGCCGGCGGCGTCGAGCGCGCTGAACCAGCCGCTGCTTTGCTGCGTGCGGTCGAGCTTGGGCAACTGGATCAAGGTGACGACCTCGTCGCCGAGCTGCTCGCAATAACGCTGCAGCGCCTCGGAGCCGTCCTTGCCCGGTTTGCCGCCAGGGATGCGGATCTCGATCAGCTGCCGGTCGGAGAACAGGCTCATCGCCTGCGACGCGCCGAGCAGGCTGCTCCAGTCGAAGTGCGCGCCGCTGACGGTATGCACCTGGCGCTCGGTGCAGCCGGCTGCCCGCGCTGCGGCGCGGATCGCGTCGCCGGCTTCCTGGGCCAGCAGCGGCTCGTCGCCCCACACGGTGTACAGCGGCCTCAAACCCTTGGCGAGGTGCTGGGGGAGCTGGTCGGCGCGGACTTGCATGGTCGCTTCAGGGGGCCGGCACGGACGCGAGACGGCGCAGCACCTGCGCCACGATGTCGCTCTGCATCGAGCGGTACAGCG
>ERZ795059.3596-NODE-3596-length-15008-cov-7.288504_pt1 | contig 15008 bp, 20 predicted proteins | sample MGYA00375143_ERZ795059 | MGnify/ENA primary metagenome ERZ795059 (study PRJEB30188, sample SAMN05720168) | activated sludge metagenome | isolation source: Anaerobic digester | place: USA | collected 2015-01-07 ... | reverse complement strand
GATAAAGACCGTTTGGTGTGCTTATTAAATTATCACCTTCAGTTATTTGGGGATAGGCACTATCAGAATAGGTTGCTTTAAATGATACTACTTCATCAGTTGGATCACGTAAATCTATCTCAGCATAAATAGAGATGTATTTTGTTGCTGTTCCTAGTGAAGTTAGATCAAACTCAACATTCTCACCAGGCTTTATCTCAAACTGACGTCCGTAGGCTATTCCCATCCCGCTTGAAACAATAAGCTTTTTTGTTGTGTTGTTATAGGTTGTACTAAACTCATTATGGACATCTTTAATTACTCCATTTACACCTTTGGAAAGATGAAAAAGTACCGAGTCTTGGAAAGCAGTAATTCCTGCACCGTTATTTTTTCTTATTAAGTTTACAGCCACCAATATTCCTCCAATCTTCCGAATTTTACTTTTCGCATTCCTTTTTCATCCTCGCTTATCTCCATAACAGGTAGTGTCTTATATGTTAAATTATCACTTGAATTAAACCCATAAATATGAGCTTTCCAACTTAAGTCCTCTATTCTATCTAATAGGTATCCCATCTTAGAACTTTTGCTTAATTCAACATTTGCTTTAAAGCGGTTTTTATATAGCTCTTGAATCCCTTGAGCTTTTGCTTTATTTATATCTTCATCAACAAATACTTTCATTCGTGGCGGATAGATAACTTTATCCATCACTGATAAAACTTCAGATTCTGAAACAACCGTGTCATCACTTAATAGATAGTAAGTTACTTTGTTTTCGTTTGATGTTCCATCAACATAAGCTTGATCTAAGCAGATGACACGATTAACTGAAGTAAAATCATTCTTAATCTTTGGTAAATCAAAATCAGATAGTTTTATCTTAATTTCGTTTTTAATTCTAATCACTTTAAAAGTGATGGTTTTTCCGTTCAAGTTGACAATTACATCGATGTAGCAATCATAAATAGCATTAACAGCTTGGATAGTTTTCCAAACATTACCTTTAGCACGAGTTCGTTCAATTGCATCTTCGTTAAAGTTGATTGGATTAATTTCAAGTTCACTTGTATCAATTGCGATGTTTGCACCTAAGTTACTGTACTCTTCAACTATTCTTGATAAAAGGTATGTGTATAAGTTGGAAACACTGTCTACTGTAGTTAAATCAATTACTGCATCACAATTTAAGAGTTGTCTTACATCAACTGCATTTATCACTGTTTTGCCTTTTTCTGTTTTAGGAACTCCAGAATACATGATAGCTTTTACCGTACCTCTATCCTCATGAAGTCCAACATAGCAAGCACCAACAAGCGTTTCAATTGGTGATCCTTCAATATCTAGTTCAGAAAACTCGAAAGCTTTTCTTTTATAACTCCAACTGCTCACCTGATATGTTTTTCTTTTTCCGATTGCTTCAAAATCTTTATTATATAAAACATAGTACAACTCAACCACCACCTAAACAAGATACTGAACATAACTAATTTGTAGTTTTGATTCAGGATGATTTTGATCTAGATTAGCAATAATGGTATTTTCACCAGGTTTAGCATAAAGAAAAGTGTCAAGAGTTTTATCAACAAAGTTATAATAGTCTTCTGGCTCGGTATCGTTTTCTGACCTATAGAAAAAGATCCTAGAGTTTATAGCATCAATTTCTAAAATCTGACCTTGTTGAAGAGTTAAATTAAGAAAGCGAACAGTTGAGTAAATCTCACCATTCTCATCCCTTAAGGATATTTGCGGATTTGCAACAAAACCATAGATTCTAACTCGAATAGGAATATCATCAAAATAGGTGTTATTTAGAAGTGAGTTTTCTATCACACCACCAGTATAGGTAAAAGGATAAGTGTATGGATACTTCTTTCCGATTTCATCGATGGCAACAACTAATACTCTTTCCTTTAAATCATAAAATGGAGTAAGTGGTTGAAGGGTTAAATCAACACTATTAAATCCAGTTTCAACTTCCGTTACTTTGAACTCTTTGATGTAGACATCAATCCATTTTACACATGCATCAGTTTCATAATAAAGGACAGTTTTATGCTTAATGTACTTAGCATACCAATTACGGAAAAGTTCAATTTTATGATAACTATGGGGATTTGGAAAGTGAACCTCTAACTTAATATCAGATTTCTCAAGTGCCCTTTCTGTGATGTAATCTATAACTTTAGTTGATATAACTTCAACTTTCTGTTTAAAACCTAAGCCTTGTGGTTTTGTCGTTAAATCCAGAAGGTACCTACTTAATAAATTCATTTTATCGTCGTATGCTTGAAGTTCAAATTTACGAACCATTATCTAGCACCTCCGACTTTAATCTTAGTCGATAATTGTTCAGCAATATCGTCAATGTCGGCATCTTTCGTTATTGTATTATTCATTGTGCTATAGTCATAGTAATTGGTGACATTTGAACCTGCATTTTGGACATTGGAGTTCTCTACATTGTAAACTTCATTTGTACCACTTACTAATTTTCCACCAACGTTCATATCACCTATGTCGCCAAAGTTTAGTCCAACATCAGCTTCATACTTTTTACCACCAAATATTTCTGATAGCCAGTTTGCAAGTTTCACTAATAGAAGAATCAAAGCGGCTACTGCTGCTGCAATCAGTAATATCTTTAATGCTATAGGGTTGGATCCAAGCAACCATGCGGCGGCATTAGTTCCAAGCATTGCTGCATTTGTTCCTATTAATGCGGCTCTAATAGCTATGATGGCCGTCTTTACAGCTGTTGCAATTGCTATAATTCTTGGCAAGGCAATTAGTCCTATCAGAATAAAGGCAACAATACTTTGCATTGGTTCACTCATGCTTCTAAACACACTTGCAACACCTGATATAACTGGTGTAACAATCGATGCAATTTGGATCAATGTTTCAAGCATAGGTAAAAGTGCCATCCCAAGTTCAGCAGTTGTTTTCTTTAATGACATCGTAAAGTTATCAAACTGGTCTTGAAGTTCAGCTGCCTGTTTTGCTTCCTCACTTGATAGAATACCGTTTTTTTCTAACTCTTCATTAAGACTTATGATTTCTTCTCTTGAAAGACCAGCAACTTGGGCTAAATATACACCGGTGTTGCCAAGAAGGATGGTGGCTTTTTCTGCCCGCTCGGAAGCGTCCTCAATAAGTAATAACCTTGACTTAATAATTTCAAGCGCTTCAGCAGGGGATTTTCCCTGTAAATCTTCCCAAGATAACCCAAGTTGAGCAAAATTAGCGACCGCTTTACTAGAACCTTTCGCTAAACTTGCAAGAGTAGTCGTAACAGTTTCAAGTGACTTTTTATACGCATCTGCATCGCCAGTTGCTCGATCAAAGATAAAAGCACCTTTTTGATACTCTTCAGCAGATATCCGATACCTCTCACTTGCATCTTGAATCTCATCACCAGTTTTGGCATAAGCAATACCAAATCCAACAAGTGTCGTAAGCGCATAGGTTGCAACCCTTGAGATAGCCTTTAGACTATTTTGAATTTTGTCCAGTTTTTTCTTATTGATATCATCTAGTTGTTTTGCAAAACTCTTAGTTTGCGCTTCTGCTTTAGCTATTTCTATCGCTAACTTTTCATATTCTTCAGCTGGTGCTTTACCCGATTCGATTTCTTGCTTAAGTTTCTTTTCTGCTTTTCTTAATTCATCAACCTTCTCTACCGATAGTGCAAGTTGCTCTTTTAAGTTCTTAGTTTTTTCACCAAGTAGAACCGTACTTGATGGATCTAGTTTTAAAGACTTATCAAGATTTCTATTTTCACGAGATAAGTTTTTAATGTCTTTATCAAGTTCCACAACTTGCTCACGGATTTCTTTGAGTGATCTAGTTACTTCAATTGCCATAAAACTTACCTCCTCTTAATCTTTTCTAAAAATCTTTGATAGATCCTTTCATCGAGACCTTTTAAATTTCTAATTGCTCTATCGATGTGGCGAGTTGCACTGATAGACTTGGTTCCTTTATTTAGAGTTCTAGCAATCTTTGAAAAAGGTACTCCTAATTCGTTATATCCCTCATAATCAACAATGTAACCATAGCGATTTGCACTACTGTTTTTTCGCTTAATTGTTAAAGACTGAGCAAGTTTTCCTGTTCGAACTGGTGTCGTGGATTTGATTTCTTCATATAGTTTTTGTGCTTCTTCATCTACGACTTCCTTAACAGAACTAATAGAGGCATCCTTTATGGGTTCAAGTGTGTCTTTAATAAAAGCATCAAACTCATCACATACTTTATTCAAAACTGTGCCACCTCATCAGCTGTTTGGAATTCTTCGATATTCGTTTTATTTTCAAAACTGGTAAATAAATCGATATAGTCAAATAAATCATCTAAAGTCCAAATGTCCAAAAAACAAGTGTCAATCCGTAGCTTTGAAAAAGTATAAGCAATGGCTTTATCAGAGTCGATTACTTTGGTGCTTTTAAACTGTTTGGATTTTTTTTTACTTCTAGAAGCTGATTAATCACTTCAATTAGTGATCCATTTGTTAAGTCTTGAATGTCTAGTTCATCGGTCACTTCATCAGGTGTTAGGATTTTACCTTCTCCAGCACAACGAAGTGCATAATATACATTTTGTAAGATTTCGATTGGATCAACTTCAAGTGCTGTACTAATCTCATCAATCGAAGCGTCATCCTTATTTAGAATACTTTCTCTTTTTTGAAGTAGCTGCATGTCACGTTCAAGGCTTCTGCCAGATATCCTTTTGTAGTGATTAAAGATACTGATTTTATTGGCAACAGGATATAATCCTTTATATTTAATAATCATTAAGACACCGGTCCTTTATGCATTGTGGTTGGGTCAGTTGTTACAAATCCCGAGTTACCTTCATAAACGGTATAAGCTTTGACTTGTGTACCGGTAGAATCAGTGATGATTTCACCCTTACCTGTAATCTTTAAAGTTACGACATTTTCACCCGAATCGGCTTGTTGCTCGATGTCTGGAGTCGAGAATGAAACCTTATAAAGGTACTTTTGGAATACTGTGCCGCTAGCAGTTTTGCCTTCAAAGAACAAACCGAACTTTTTCTTTGTTCCGTTTACTACTTCCTTAACATTTCCAGCCGTATCCTTAACAAATCCAAAGACACTCTCGGTAGCTGCTGGATCAACACCTAACACCTCAAGTTCAATATCGTATCCGACTTCTATTTCATGGACCTTTTCAATATCATCGGCTACGAGGGTTTTTGACTTTTTGACGCTTGTTAACTTAATCGATACACTGTTAAAGTCTTCATCAGTACTTGTCCCTTGAAGTCTGGTTGGGGTTGCACTATAAACCGGATAGCCATCTGCTCCAACTTCAGTCGTTATTTCAAATAGTCTTAGTTTTCTAAATCCCATATGGAATTCTCCTTTCTAAATAATTTTTGATACTTGGAGGGTGTATCTTGTACGCTTTAACTCTGGTTCATAACTTGGTGCTTCAAAAAGCGATACATCCCATCCACTATTAATTGCTTCTTGATTAATTCTTTTTAAGAGTTGTTGAATTGAAAGGTAGGTTAGACTAAAGCGAGTATAGATTTCAATTAATGCACTACTCCGCCATCGTTTACTTGAGTCATCCGCTCTAACAAGTGGTGTATTAGGAAACACGTTCCAGACAATGTAGGTATCTTTATTTCCGCCACCATTTTTTGCAAGCGAATGCCAAAAAACCACGGTGTCTACTCCATCCAAACTTTCGAGTGTTTCGCCTTCAATAAGACCAGAACTTTGAAGGATTTCTTTGACTCCATTTGCACATTCAATTAAGGCTTCTGCCATCAGCATTGTATCTACCTACCTTTATTAACTATCAGTTGCTTCAATTCGTTTTGCTAGGACTTCAATGTACATGTTTTTGCCCTTTACATCCTCAATAGAAAAGATTTCAAATTCTAGTCCATCACAAACAATCGTCATGCTTGTTGTTAAATTCACATTTGGTATTTTTCTAAACCGGAATAAATCAGTAGCAGAAGAAAAAGTGGACCTATTTGCCCACATTTCATTTCCGTGTCTACCTTCACGGTAACCTCTAATTGATGCAACTAATTCTTTAGTATCAGTCATGTAACCATCATGGTCTTTTATCTTTTTAACCAGATAAATGGCAATGAAGGATTTCATCTTTCCAAAACTCATACCTTCCACTCCCTGTCAAGTCTTAAGAGCATGTTGACCGTATTCCAGACTTGCTCACCGGCTTGAATGTTATCTCCAAAAAAGCCTCCAGTTGAACCATCTCTTGATTCATAAAAATGGCTGGCAAGCATTATAACTGCTTGCTCAGTGGTTGGAGGCATAAGGTTTTCCGAGTAGTAGCCATTTGGAAAATGTTGATAACCTTCTGCATAAGAAACAGCAGCGGTGATGTAACTTTGGATTAAGGCATCATCTATCGAATGTTCGATGATTAGATTTTGTTTTACTTTTTGTAATAGATCATTAGTTGCCATCACCACTGTCTCCTTTATTCTGTTTCTATAACGATAGTTAAAGTTTCTGTTTTATAACCTGGTTTTCCTAGTGTAATTACTTTAGGTGTATTTACAACTTCATCACACTTGATCCAAAGAACAAATGATCCTTCCGGGCATCCTACAACAGTTGCTTCATCAACATCAACTTGAGCAAATGGATAAGTGCCATTGTAAATACAATCAATGATTGATGGTAGTCCTGTTCCAATTGATAAGCCAATCCATTTATGGGTTCCTTGTTCAAGAGTATCTGAAGTGAATGATACTAATTCATCAACCGGTACTTTTATAGTTATGATATTCTCATCAAGTATAATACTTTCAATCTTGCTGTGGTTTTCTGCTAATTCATCTCCAACCAAAGTGGTAATGAAACTAGCAGAAAGAGTAAATACATCTTTAGCGATTACACCAGCATCTTTTAATTTTATAATTAAATCATTAAAGTCATCTTTTAATGAAGATACGGTTGATGCAGATGATTCTTTAATATTTGTAGCTTCTTTAACTCCACCAATTGAGGTTGAAGTTGCAGGAGTTAAGGTGTAGGGAGTTGTCTCTACACCTATTACTTCTGCACCCTCATTAACAGTAAGTTTGCCGTTAACCACAATCTCACCATTAATGAATGTTCTTTCTCCACCTTGCTCGGTATAATTTTTAACGTTGTAACTCATTTAAGTTACCCCCTTTACGCTTTGATTTTTAGGATTTTAACCGCTTCTGGAAGCACAAGTTTTCCATCGACTCTTTCTTTAGCAACAAAACCAATCATACCGTTACCAGCAAATAGTTCTTTTAACTCGGCAAATGAACGAACACCACGGTCACCAATGTTATAGTAGGAGAAATCTCCAAAGGCAATAACTGGAGCACCGGCTGCAATCGTTGGAACATAAGCAGAAGTTAATACTTCATAACCAAGTAAACGATCAGGTTCACCGGCTTGAAGTGCAGGTTGCCAAATGTATTGGCCGTTTCCATCTTTTAGTTTTCGTAAAGTTGCGATTGTTTGGTCGTTTAAGATGAACTTTGCATTCTTTCTGTATGGACGTTTTAGCGAATACACTAGATTGACGATTTCATCATAAGTGATCGCAGTTGAGCTTGCAGTAGTAACGGCAACTTCCCCACCACCGGTTGATGCAAAAATACCGAGAGGTTTTCCTTCACCGTTACCATTTAAGAATGCATCCTCCTCAGCATTAGCTAGGGCTTTTGCAAATTGGTCGATTAAGTAATTTTCTAGTCCAAAAGCATTATCGTATAAGAGTTCCTCAGTAACTTTAACTGCAACATGAAGTTTATGGGCATCAAGGTTGATTTGATTAAAGGTTGCATCACCAAAAGATAATGGTTCACCTTCATCTACCCACGCAGCTGCTGGTTTTGTTCCTGCAATATTAATCTTGTGTTGACCGCTCGTTTTGATTACTGTTCCAAGTTTTCTAAGAATGTTCTCATCAGTTAAACCTTGAATTAATCTTGCATCATATTCATCAGGAACTAGGTAACCGCCACTTGAGTCATTGCCTTCTTGTAAGATATTGCTAACTTGTCTAAAGTTTGAGCGTAGTGCATTAAGCATTGCTTTTTTATATGTATCACTTGCTCGGCCGGTTTTTAATTCTTCATTCATTCCTGGTTTTTGAGTAAGTGGTACACTTGTTGCTTTCTTCAGTTCGTTTTCAAGTAACTCTTGATCCTTCATTCGATTAATCTCATCACCTAATGCTTTGATTTTTGCTTCCATCTCGCTGTAAGTCTTGATATCTTCATCAGTTAGTAATCCGTCTTTATCACGTTTACTTTCAACAAATGCTTTCGCACCTTCCCATAGTTTTTTGCGCTTTTCAATTAAATCTTGAATAGTCATTTTTTATTTTCTCCCTTCTTACTTGATTAAAAAAAGGCGTTCCAGCAATTCATCTGCTGTTCGCCCGTTTTCCTTTTTAGTTTCTATCTTTACTGCAATTTTGTTAAGTAGTGCAGTTGCTACTTGTTTGGTTGAGAATGCGTATGCTTTCACATCGGTTTGCTTTTTTTCATCTTTCAAGATGTCATCAGCAAATCCAAGTTCGATTGCTTTGTTTGCATTCATCCAAGTTTCCTCGTCCATTAGTCGAGATATCTTGGCTCTACTCATACCGGTTTTGATTTCATAGGCATTGATGATACTTTCTTTAACTTCGCTTAGCATTTTAATTGTCTTACTCATTTCCGTATGATCACCATAGGCTAGAGTTACCGGATTATGAATCATCAAAAGTGCAGTTGGTGCCATTAGCACCTTTGTTCCAGCCATAGCGATTACTGAAGCTGCGCTTGCGGCTATTCCATCAATCTTGATAGTTATATTTCCTTTATAGTCCATCAACATTGAATAGATTTGACTAGCAGCTATGCAGTCACCACCAGGTGAATTTATCCATATAGTAACATCGCCTGAGCCACTAAATAACTCATCATGAAACATCTTAGGTGTAACATCATCATCAAACCAACTATCTGGTGCTATCGTTCCATAGAGTTCTAAAACCCTATCGCTGCTTTGTTCTTGATTGGTTTGGTTTATCCAGTTCCAAAATTTCTTCTTTTCCAAAGGTAGAATCCTCCTCCTTTTCATTTATTTTTGCAAATGCACCAGCATTCTTAAGTGGCAGCATGTTTCCGTTAACTAAGTACAAATCTCCTCCATCTTCCGGAGAGATACGGTCAAGGTTTTCAAGTTCTCTAATATCATTAGCTGACATCCATCCGTTTTGCCTACCAATTGAATAACCATTCATTCTTGATTCATAGTCCCCACGAAGTAGTCCTTCCAAGTTAAACTTGATAAAGTATTCTTTCTTTTCTTCATGAGAAAGAAGAGAACGCATTAAGGACTGCTCCCACCTGATTACCCACGGATCAAGGGTGTACTTAACAAACTCTAAAGATTGCTGTTCGATGTTAGAAAAACTCGACTTCTCAAGATCACCAACCATGTGAGGAGGGATCCTAAAAATTCGAGCGATTTCATTTATTTGAAACTTTCTTGTTTCCAAGAACTGTGCTTGTTCTGGAGAGATAGAAATTGGTGTATATTTCATTCCCTCTTCTAGTACAGCAACTCTACCGGCATTGGAACTACCACCAAATTGCGATTGCCATGCTTCACGTACTTTCTTTGGATCTTTAATGGTTCCAGGATGTTCCAAAACACCACTTGGTGCTGCACCATTTGCAAAGAACTTCGCACCATACTCTTCACAGGCTATGGCCATACCGATTGCATTTTTTGCCATAGCAATTGGTGAGTATCCGACTAATCCATCGAAACCAAGTCCTGGAATGTGCAAAACATCTCGTGGATTTAAGATAACTGTACTATTAGAAACATTGTAAAAATCATCAGCAGTTTTAGAATACTCATAGTATAGTTGTCCATTTTCATCACGATTTACTGTCATCTTGTTTGGAATTAATGGGTATAAGGCTATGACTTCCCCTTTTCCATTTCTGATTATCTGTGCATAAGCATTTCCCCAAAGAAGTAAGTGAGTCATTAGGGTTTCTCTAAATACAAATGAACTCATCTCTGGATTAGGCTCATCGTGAAGCAAATGATAAAGTGTATGATCGATTGCTTTTTCTTTTCCGTTATCCTCTTTATACCTATACAAATGTAGTGGAAGTCCAGCAACCGCTTCTGCAAGAATTCTGACACATGAGTAAACTGCTGTCATTTGCATAGCAGAACGTTCTGTTACGTTCTTTCCAGCTGTGGAACTGCCCATCAAAAATGAATAACCACCACCTAAGACTTTATTTTCTGGTTTATCTCTTGATTTAAAAATACCTTTAAATATACCCATATCTATCACCCCTTTATATAAAAATGATACCTCTTGAATCGTACACTGATTCACTTGAGATACCTTCATTTCTTAATGCTCGATCAAGTGCCATTACCGTAGCCACAGCACCATCAATTTTTTCGATTGATTTAGATTTGTCCATTTTGATATTACCAGCCGGATCAGTTCTAATCGCAATATTGTCCATCATCCAATGAAGTACTGGATTACCATTGTGAGCAAGTCGCTTTTGCATGACCAGATTCATTAACTCTTTGGTTGGTGGACTCATATCTTTGAAACCCTGTCCAAAGGGAACAACTGTGAAACCCATATGTTCTAGATTTTGTGTCATCTGAACAGCACCCCATCGGTCAAAGGCGATCTCCTTAATGTTGTACATCTTTCCAAGCTCATCAATCGAATGTTCTATGTAACCATAGTGAATCACATTACCCACTGTTGTGTATAAATATCCTTGTGATGTCCATAAGTCATAAGGAACATGGTCTCGAATTACTCTTTGCTTCATATTATCTTCAGGTATCCAAAAGAACGGTACAACGTAGTATTTATCATCATTTAGCGTTGGTGGGAATACTAGCACAAAAGCGGTAATATCCATCGAGGATGAAAGGTCAAGTCCACCATAACATACACGACCCTTTAAGTCTTCCGGTTTAAAATCGACATAACAAGCATCAAACCTACGCATAGGCATCCAACGTTTCTCCTGTTTCACCCATTGATTTAGTCTGAGTTGCCTGAAGGAGTTCTCTTCACTTGGCATTTGCTTTGCGGATTCACATGCCGCTCTTACTTTTTCTATATCAACAGTTATACCTAGACTAGGATTTGCTTTTTTCCAAACTTCAGGATCAGTCCAATCTTCATCGGGATCTGCTCCATAAATGACAGGATAAAAAGTAGGATCAATTTTTCTACCCTCAAGTATATCCTTCGCTTTTTGATGAACTTCATAACAGATTGAATTTGTATCATCGCCCGCTGTGGTTATGAGAAAAAACAAAGGTTGCTTCCTTGCATCACCTGAACCCTTTGTCATTACATCATATAGTTTTCTATTTGGTTGAGCATGAAGTTCATCAAATACAACACCATGAATGTTAAAGCCATGTTTTGAGTAGGCTTCAGCTGAGAGAACCTGATAAAAACTATTCTTATATTCAATTCTATTTTTTGACTCTGATATTTTAACTGATTTTTTTAAGTACTTATTAAGTTCTACCATTTTCTTGGCAACATTGAATACAATCTTTGCTTGGTTTCTATCAGCAGCACAACCATAAACTTGAGCACCTTCTTCAAAGTCAGCACAAGTAAGTAAAAGAGCAACTGCAGCTGCAAGTTCACTCTTTCCTTGTTTCTTTGGTATTTCGATGTAGGCAGTATTGAACTGTCGATAACCATTTGGCTTCAAAATTCCAAAAACATCTCTTATTATTTGTTCCTGCCAATCAAGGAGTTCAAATGGCTTCTTATACCAAACTCCATCAGTGTGTTTTAATGATTCAATAAAGCAAACAGCTCTATCGGCTGCTTCTTTACTATAAACGGAGTTTTTGGCTTTGAACTTGGTGGGAACATAACTTTTTAGCTTTCCCAAAACCTCATCCTCCAAATTTAATGTTAAGTAAAAGCCGACCGAAGTCGACCTTTTTGTTTTAGATTTTTACAACTCTTCAATCCTGGGAATCGATTGTATTATTTTTTCAATCTCATCAGGTTTCAAACCAAGTCCTTCAAGGGCCTCTATTGTTCCACAAGTAGGACATATTGGTGTTTGATTGTCTTTTCTTGAAATGGCAGGGTGACCTCTATATTCCTTTTCACATAAAGGACAAGTTTTAATAACGTTTGATGTTGTTTTCATTTTTTACCTCCATACTTTTTAATAGTGCATCTTCAAGATATTTAGGACTAAACCCAAATGCTTTATAACCTTCAAGGCAAGTTAGTACATACCAATCTGATGGCATGCCAATTTCACGATCCTCATGCATGATATAAACAAAGGCTTGCTTTCGGTATTGTTTCCCTGTCTTAATGCCTTTAAAATCAATCTCTACATCAGTCTTGTAATAAAATGATGGGTACCCCTCATATCGATCAAGTGACATTTCATCACGTTTTGTTACTTGCCAGATTGCAACTGGGACTGATTTGCCTTTCGCTTTTTCAATTGTTAAGTAACCACCAGTTTTACTTCCTTTAAAAAGTAGTTCATAATCGTGGATAAACCCAGTTCCAACAACTCTTGCATTAGGGCATCTCATTTTCATTTGGTTAATGTTAAGATTACTTCCATAAGCCACATAGTATTTTGTCATTTCGCACCTCTTACGCAAGTGCTATAGAAGCGGGTCTTACCCCACTTCTAAAGCTTGCATCGCCTGATAATCTCTTTGTTAGGGTTTCTCTTGCAGTTGCGAATTCATCACCAATGAATCCAAGTCTTAATAACCATGTTCTCATTGCGTATTTGGGATTTTCGTTTTGTTGTGGTTTAGGAGATGCACTTTTTGCTTCTTTTGCCATTTGGCTGAGTGCTAAGCATAGTTGAATGTAGCTTTTAAGTTGTCCTGCATGAAGTCCATTAAGTTTTCCATCTTTAGGTGCATCAAATTGGAATAATCTAAATTCAATTGTTCCCTTTGTGAAGGTTGCATGGAAGTTTAGCATATGGTATCTTGAACCATTATAGTGATGGTGTCTGTCATAATCTTCGTTTTGGCTTTTGTACCAAACATCTGCGAAACCGCTCATTGTTGTTGGTTTCTTTTTGTTAATTGCTTGTAGGAATCTTGGATCAACTGTTTTACAGTATCTTCCGATTCGGTTTCGGTCTAGGTCTAAGGCTTGTGAAAGTAAGCTTTCATGGCTTGCCATAATGTTTGTTAAGTTTCTCATAGTCCTTGGTGTGTGGCCGTTTGCACCGATGTGGATGTGAACTCCACACATTCTTGTTGCATCGCTTTTTGCTCCTGCTTTTCTTAAGATTCTAACAATTGCTTGTAAGTCTTCAATGTCATCGTATTTTAGAATTGGTGTAACCATTTCGCATTTTTCTTCATCGGGTCCTGCAATGCTTACATCTTTTTGAAATTTCCATGTTCTACCTTTTGTGTCTCTACATGCCCATGAATAATATCCGTATTCAACTGCTGAATCTCTTGCAATTGTTCCAAAGTAGGCTGCTACAAGTTCTGCAGCCTTTTTTCTTGTGATGTTGTTCATTTCAATTTCCACACCGATTGTTTGGTTTTTCATGTTTTCAATTTGGTTTTTAATTCTTTCGTTCATTTTATCCTCCGCAAATGAATGTGTATTTATTTCTTTTTGTTACGTGTATATTCGCTCTAAAAGAAATATATAGCAAGTCATTCGAGAATATATAGCGGTTTATTTGTCACTTTTTTTAATAATTTTGCATATGTCTTCACCATATAAAACATTGAGCGTACTGCCGTTATCCCAATGAACTAATAGTGATCCAATATCATCAACGCCTACAACTGTACCTTTTGTGCCAATGGGTGGAGCTTGAACATCATCCATTTTTACAAGTACAATTCTTGTGCCTAATGGATATTCTTTTTTTAATCCTTCGATTTCACTACGATCAATTGTTTTCATAATTACTTTAACCTCATATTTTTTCAACTTCACCATTGATATACTGCCATACTTTTTGTTCAACTTCATTAAGTATTTCATTACCTTCAACATAGATATCATGATTTGAAACTTCATCTGCTCGACTAAGTAGCATCCATCTCATCTCATGAATTGCTCTTAATCGTAGCTCAGATTCTTCTAACCTCATAAGTCTTTCTTTACTATTGTTTTCTGATTTTTCCACTATAGGACCACCTTTCTTAACATTAATTATTTTATATTGGTTTTCCGTCTTTACCGATAAATTTAATTTGTTCTATCGTTCCATTCTTGAATAAACCAATCGCATAATTGATTGCTTCAGCTTCTGTCCATTTAAATGTCTCCAAATAATATTTAATCAGATATTCGATACCAGAAAGACTTGTGTTTGTTCGTTCACACATTTCCTTTAATTCTTGTCTTAAGTCCTCTATTGTTTTTTCTGCCATAATAAATCCTCCGTTTTAGGTTACTATATATTCGCTCTAAAAGGAATTTATATCAAGTCATTAGAACTATTACTTTCAACTTCCTTTACTACTTCAGAATAAGTAACTTTTTCACCATTCCTAAAACAATAAACATTTTCCACATCACCTGTTTTTTCTACGTATCGTCTTAGAATAACTGATGCATACTTTTCATCTATCTCCATTGTGTAACAGATTCGATTTGTTAACTCACAAGCCATCAGAGTTGATCCAGAACCGCCAAAGGTATCTAAAATAATTGAGTTTTCTTGTGAGCTGTTCTTTAAAGGATATGATAAGAGGTCTAAAGGTTTACTGGTTGGATGGTTTTCATTCCTTTTTGGTTTCTTGAAATTCCAGATGGTTGTTTGTTTTCTATCGGAGTACCATCGATGTTTTCCAGTCTTTAAAAATCCGTAGAGGATCGGCTCATGTTGCCATTGATAGTCAGACCTACCAAGCACTAGACTATCTTTTACCCAAATGCAACAACCTGCTAAGTGAAGCCCTGCATCATGAAAAGCAGCCCTAA
>ERZ795059.3589-NODE-3589-length-15019-cov-5.434443_pt1 | contig 15019 bp, 13 predicted proteins | sample MGYA00375143_ERZ795059 | MGnify/ENA primary metagenome ERZ795059 (study PRJEB30188, sample SAMN05720168) | activated sludge metagenome | isolation source: Anaerobic digester | place: USA | collected 2015-01-07 ... | reverse complement strand
GTTGAAAACCTTGCGTTGCAGCAACAACTAAAATAGCAATATCTGCAATACTTCCCCCTCTCTTACGCAAATTAGTAAACGCTTCATGTCCGGGTGTATCTATAAACAATAAACCTGGTATTTTAAGGTTAAATTTCATTTTTTCAAGTAATGATTTACCAATGCTATTGATTATATCTATGGGCACTTCACTTGCACCTATGTGCTGGGTTATCGCTCCCTTTTCCCTCTTCTGAACACTTGTATTTCTAATACTATCTAATAATGAAGTTTTACCGTGATCAACATGGCCCATTACGACTACAATGGGTTGTCTAACTATTTCCATATAATTAATTCAGAATTAAAATTATTTAAATTGTACATTTAAGTTATATTTTTAAATTTAGATTGAGATTTACTTTTGTGATATTGTGAGCGGAAACGATTTAGAATTTATTGATGTTATTGTACTAAAGAAAATTGATGCAGATTCTACCGTTGAATCATTCGGTTCAAGGTTAGGTGGAATATTTGAAGCGGCAAACATTTTAGGTGGCATTAAGCTTAAAGGGTATATAGATATTCATTCCATTATAGGTAATAGTCCAGTTATTATAACCGATAAAGGTAATTCTCTTTTACATGATTTAGATGTGCATGCAAGAACTCCTATAACTAAAATTGATAAAGCAGTTTTAGATTCAATAAAGAAAAGTTTCAAGGAACCCGGACAAATATCAAGGATGCTTAACATTAATTCAAGAGACATTGCTTATAGTTTAAACAAGTTATGGGTAAAAAATCTCATTAATGTAAGTTCTCATAATGGGAAAGTAGATATAACTTTAACAGTTCAAGGTTTTGAGGAAGAAATTTATATTAAGGAAGAATTGCCATTAGAATCTGACACAAATTCTGATAATATAAAAAATAAAATTGCCAAAGAAATAATTGATGAAGATGCTCAAGAAGTTTGTGATTTAAATAATGAGGATACTTCCTTCATGAGTAAATACTCCTTCGCCATTGTGGGATTAATTCTATTATTATTGGCAGTAATACTCGTTTTATTTATTGTGTTTGTAGGTATTTAAACTTTTCACTTTTTATATTCCTTATGCTAAAAGAAGATTTAGATTTATTTTCAAAGAGTGGAATTAAAATTCCTAATTATTTAATAATTAAGCCTAATGAAGAGTTCAAATTGTTTAATGCTAAGAAGTATGTAGTTAAAGCTCTTGGTGAAAAACTTCTTCATAAAAGTGATATGGGTGCAGTTAAAGTTAATGTGGAAAGAGAAGACGTTGAAGTTGAAATGAGAAAACTAAGAAATAGATTAGGTAAAAATGTTGAAGCTTTCTTAATTCAAGAGATGGCAGAGAAAGGTACGGAAATAATAATAGGTGCCAAAAAGGACGCTCAATTCGGTGATGTTGTTCTCTTCGGATTAGGCGGTATTCATGTTGAATTATACAAAGATGTTTCATTGCGTTTATGTCCTGTTACATTAGATGATGCTTATGAAATGATTGATGAAACTAAAGCTTCAGTTATACTAAATGGTTTTAGGGGTTCACCTCAAATTGATAGGAGGATGGTTGCTCAATTGATTATGAAAGTATGTCAAATAATGCAAAAGAATCCTGATATAAAAGAGATTGATTTAAATCCAGTAATTCTTTACTCGAGAGGGTATAGTGCAGTGGACATTCGTGTTATTAGATAAAGGTGTTTTTATGGTTAACAAAAAAATTAATGTCAAAAACGTTATGGAACCAAAGAGTATAGCTGTTATAGGGGCTTCAAAAAACCCCTCAAAAATTGGACATGCAATACTCAAAAACATGTTAATTAGTGGGTATATAGGTAAACTTTATGCAGTTAATCCATCAAGTGATGAAATTTTAGGTGTTAAATGTTACAATTCAATTCTTGAAATTAAACATAAAATTGATTGTGCAATTATTTCAATTCCGGCAAAACTTGTTCCACAAGCTCTTGAAGAGTGTGGTAAGAAAGGAATTAAAGGGGCAATTATAATTAGTGGGGGTTTCAGGGAAGTTGGAGAAGTTGAACTTGAAAATCAAATCGTTGAAATAAGTGAAAAGTATGGTATTGCTGTGATAGGGCCAAACTGTTTAGGTATTGTTAATGTTGAAAAGCATTTAGATAGCATTTTCCTTCCCACTTATAAAATGAAAAGGCCACAAGCAGGTAAAATAAGTTTCATTACACAGAGTGGTGCAGTAGGTTCAACTTTAATTGATTTAATTGGTGAATCAAACATTGGTATTTCCAAATTCATTTCTTATGGTAATGCAGCTGTGTTAAATGAAGCTGATTTAATTGAATATTTAAGAGAGGATAAACAAACTGAAATTATTGTAATGTACGTTGAAGGTGTTAAGCAAGGTAGAAGGTTTTATGAGGAGTTAAAGAAAACTACATTAAAGAAACCTGTAATTTTATTGAAGGCAGGTAAAGGTACACTCGCATCCAAAGCTGCAGCTTCACATACAGGTTCACTTGCTGGTGATTCTAAAGTATTTAGTTCCATGCTTAAACAGGCTGGTGTAATTGAAGCACAAGGTTTGGAAGAGCTTTTTGATATTTCAAAAATTTTCTTAACAAGGTTACCTAAAGGTAAAAACGTTTTCGTTTTAACAAATGGTGGTGGCTCGGGGGTTTTGGCCATTGACGCAATTGAAAGTTATAAAATGAAACTTGCATCATTTGATAAGAAAACAATTAACAAATTAAAAAAGAAATTACCTTCCCATGTAGTTGTAGGGAACCCATTTGATGTAACTGGTGATTCTGGTAATGATAGGTATAGAATTGTACTTGAGGAAGCTGTTAAGGAACCTCACATTGATGCAATTATTGTAATTACATTATTCCAAACAGCAGGGTTGAATGCGGAAGTAGTTCATGATATAATTAATGCTTCAAATTCAACTGATAAACCTTTAGTTGCTGTTGCTGCAGGAGGAGCGTACACTAAATTACAATTAAGCATTTTGGAATCTTACGGTATACCTACTTATGAGTCACCAACACAAGCTGTTTACGTTCTTTCAAAAGCTTATTGGTACAAGAGGAAGCGTGACATGAATGTTAGAATTAAGTAATTTAATTTTACTTTTACTTCTTTACGTTAATGTTAAAGTCATTAAGAAATATTTAAGGTCTAACAATATTTTTCTTCTCTTTCTTTCAGGTGTTTTACTCTTTACTTTCTTCAACTATTGGTTAACAGTTTATTCTATTATTCTTGGTAATTTCGTTAACCATTTTCAAATTATTATGAACATTCTACCCATATTTATTTTCATTGTAATAATTGTACTTGAGAGTTTAAGAAAAAAAGAACAAATTGAAAAAAATAAAACAAGAGATTACTTTTCTAAATATCTCTCTGAGAAAATAGTTGATAATTTACTTGAAGGTAAACTTGAACTCGGTGGTAAAAAGGAAGAAGTAACAATTCTTTTCACAGACATAAGAGGTTTCACTTCTCTCTCAGAGAAATTGGACGCACAGCAAATTGTTGAGCTTTTGAACGGGCATTTTGATATAATTACTCATGAGATTTTTGAAGAGGAAGGTACCGTTCTAAAATACATTGGAGATGCTACAATGGCAATATTTAACGCTCCCATTAAACATGAAAATCATACTGAAAAAACAATTAATGCATGTATTAAAATACAAAAGAGAATGAACATTTACGCGGATTTGGTTCAACAAAAATATGGGATTGAAAACTTTTCAATAGGTATAGGTATAAATGTAGGTGAAGTTGTAATAGGTAACATTGGTTCCCACAAATATATGGATTATACCATAATTGGTGATCCAGTTAACACAGCATCACGTTTAAATGGGCAAGCGAGAGCGGGAGAAATTGTTGTTAGTGAAAAAGTGTATTCCAAAGTTAAAAGTAAGTTTAAGTTCAGTGAACCTGAAAGTGTTAAGGTTAAGGGAAAGGAAAAAGAAGTTAAAATATATAGGGTGATTTACACATGAATTTAATTGAATATGTAAAGGCATTTTTCACATCACGTGATGATATACTTTCAATTATAAATTCAAACGTTTCATACCAAAATATAATTACTTTCATTTTTGCAGTTTTCCTAATTTCTGTACCCACAACATTCCAAATTTACAATTATGTTTTCAACATAATCCTATTAGGAATTTCAATTTCTTTAATCACTTTATTAAGTTCATATTTAATTTCAATGTTAAACAAAAAAGATTTATTCAATACATTTTTAGGTAATTTAAACTTCGTTTCATTCATAGTTTTCTGTAATGTTTTCATTATACTTTTAATGTATTTGATAGGCCTACCCTTCAATGCAAGTTCAATTTTAATATCCGTTGCGGCCACTCTCATTTCAACATACTATTTCATAGTAATTTTAACTTATTCCTTTTCTTTACAAATAAAACAATGTAAAATGAGAAAATTATATGAGATTTTAATATTGGCCTTATGGTTCTTTTTCGTTTTCTTAATACTCCCTTTGACTATTTGATTTTTATTCTTTTACACGTAATTCTATTAGAATGAAATTAAGTGAAGAGATTTTACAATTAATAAAGGATAAGAAATACGATGAATGTTTAACTAAATGTGAAAAGAAAATAAAAATTGATCCTGAAAATTCTGTTGCTCTTTTCGGAGTGGCCTTTGCTTTATTTCACAAAGGGGAATATGAAAAATCATACGCTTACGCTAAAAAGAACTTACTTAAAGTAAGAGAAAAAGATGTTAATATTTTACTCAGGATGGTTGAGGTTTACAATTTAATTTCTATGAATAAGTATAATGAAGACATGAAGAAAATTTTGGATTCTTTAGAAAAGGAAAAAAGTAATGAGGATGTGTCTAATCATGTTAAAACTTTTTTGATAATGTACCATATTTTTAATAAAAATACTGAAACTGCAGATAAGATGTATGGAGAATTAAACGAACAAAAGAAGAAAGAGTTTCTTAATTTCTTAATTGAAAATGTAATTAAAGGTAAAACTGCTAAAATTATGAAAAACTATTTAAATTTCTAATAGTAATATCTTTACATGTCTCCTCAAGAACAGATTACACAAAAAGAAAATAAACAAAATGAATCTATTTTAAGACAAGAATCTTTTGAGACTATGTTAACAATTATGAACAAAGCAAGTTCAAGAGGTTCAGAATATATTGGATATTATAATCTAGCAAGTGGACATTTACGTGATAATTTAAAAGCCACAAAGGAGATAAGACAACAAGCATTTAATTTTGTAATTCAAGAATTGTCTCCAGAAGCAAAGAGAGAACTGGTTGGCATACTTAAAAGTGAAAGAAAAAAACAAGAAATTGAAAATATTGTTGATCTCACTTTTGATGTTAAAACTCATGGTCTTTTAATGGAAAAAGGAATAGATTTTGGTGAGGGGCCGATAAGTATTAGATCTATGAAAAATTTTGGGATAGGTAAATATGATGAAGATTCAAAAAAATTTGAATTAACATATGAAGAAAAAGAATTATTTTTAGAATTACAAAATAAATATAAAGAAGAAAAATTAGATTCTCTCATTAATTTTAATTATTATGAGGATACACTTCATGCCACTGCAGGGGTTATGAAAATTATGAAAGAAGGGAAGAGTAAAGAAGAAGCTATGCAAATAGTTGATGATTTAAGAAAAGCGTTTGGAATTAAGAAATTTGGAAGGTATGATGCGGCAACATTAATTGAACAACATAATAATACAGAAATAGATAGTGAAACTGGAACGTATAAATTAAAAATAGATAGTACAAAAGAACAAACTATATTTATAAGTGGGCATTATGAATATAATGGTGCGGCATATAAAATTGAAGGGGAGAATACAGCATCCAGTATAACTAGAAAAATTAATGGATTAAAAAAAGAAGGTAAAGCACAAGTTTGGATATATGAAGAAAGTTACGGTGATGAAGTGTTTACTACTCTTCAAAATTTTGATGCGGAAATGGAAAATAAAAAATATAATATAGTAATAAGTGCTCATGGAAATAGTCAAGAAGTATTATTTGGAGGCGAAAGAAAAAAGAACCCAAATGAAAGGCAAAAAGATGATCATTATTTAAATATGGAAAATATGAAACAACAATCAGAATTTTTAGAAAGTTTGAAAGGAAAGGTGGATAACATAATTATAATGGCTTGCTCAAATAGAACAGAAGAAAATATAAATTATCTAGCAAAAGAATTCCATTTAACAACTAATGCTACTGTTATTTCTGCGGGAGAACAAGTATATGGAACTATATTTAGAAATAAAGAACCTAAAATAATATTTAAATATGGAAACCGTATAGAAGGGGGAATTCATTATGGTGCACAAGTTTATGCAGGTGGAGTAATAAGCGGGTACTTAAAAAGTCAAGGAGAATACTATGAGGGAAAAAATTTAGAACCAAATTATAGAAATAAATTATAAATAATTATTTTTCTAAAGTTCCATAAAAGTTTCTAAAGGTATTTAATGAATCTAACCTAATATTAAAATCAATTTCATTTGATTTTCCTCCCTCTTTTTCTCCCTTTATTGTTAATTTGTCCTCTTCAAAATTAATTGAATGTGAAACAATTTTTTCATTTGAAGAGATTAATTGAAATGAAAAATCTCTTTTTTCTTTTAAAGATTTTTCATAACTTGAAAAGTGTAAATATCCTTCATTTACTCCAGTCAAATAAATAGTACCATTGTTTTCAAAAATATGAGAAAAGTTTTTTGAGTTTTCTAATTTGTATGTTTTTTCACCATCTTTAATATGTATTTCATTTCCACTTATTTTAGCAGAAAAATTTGTGTTTGGAATTTTAGCATATTTTTCATTTAAAGTTACATTTTTTTCCTGTTGTGTTTTTGAATATGTAATCGTACTTAATCTTGAATGTTCTATTTCTTTAGTAGATTGAGAAACCATATTTACACCTTTGTTATTATCATCATTATTACATCTCTCACATGAAATTAAAATGCTTTCTGTTAAAATTAAACCCATTATAACAAATTTGTTGAATTTTTGTTTAATTGAATTTTTCTTCATCATATGTGAGTGCATTAAAAAAGTTAAGGGTTCAGAATATTTAAACCTTTCCATTTCATTATGTCTTTATTTAATTACTATTAGTAAAACATAACATTTTTAAACCTTAAACTCTCTGAAATAGGACCTATGAGGAGCTTCAAAACTAAGAAAATTGTAGCGGGCGCTATGTTGGCCGCACATTTATTTACTGTTACGCCTATTTATGCTAATGATAATGTTAATTCTAACGAGAATAAAAATCAAAAAGTAATAATTGAAAAAACTGATGTTGAATTTTTACAGGAATGTCTAGATAAAAAAGATTACATTTCATTTCAAAAGAAGTATGATGAATTAATTGAGAGAAAATTAATTGATGCGGAACCCATTGTAAAGTATGCACCAGTTTTAGGGCCTAAAACTAAGAAGGCAATATCTATATTACAAAAGAATGGATATCTTTTAGATGAAGAGAAAACATTCCAGATTAAAGAAGTTAAAGAAGTTAAAAAAGAAGAAAAAGAAAAGAAAACATCAATTGAAGAATTTAAAGATGAAATGAAAAGAACACCTTATGATTCATGGGACGAACAAAAACAACTTGAAAAATCATTAACTATACTTGAAAAAAGAACAGATTATTTGAAATTATTATATAGTGGTGATACTGAATACCCCTACTCTTATTACATAGGTGAAAGGTGGTTAATTGAATTCACAAAAACGTTAAACCAACTTGAAGCACAATACTCAAAAACTTTAAGGTATGAAAATTCAAAAGAAAAAATGGATGAAATAATAAAGAAAAATTTCCCTGAATATGAAAGTTATGAAAAGTTAATGGGTTCCATGATTATTTTGAGAAATAACGTTCAATATGTTCTAAACGACTTGAAATTAATGAAGAATAAATTAAAGAATGCACAACCAGTTCAGATAAATCAAATTATAATTGAAACAAAAAAAGAAATTTCTAATAGATTAAATGAAGTAACAAATAGAATTTTAATTTTAGATTCAAACAAAATGCCTTATCTCTACTCCTATTCAATTGAAAGTAATTTAAAACCCAACTATTTAGATGTTTTAGAACACATATCTTCAAATGAAGATTTCATTAAACATAAGAAATGGTTAACTGAAAATTATTTCAAAACAACAACTTTCGGTAATTATAATAAAGATGAAGTTATACTCGCTTACAATGAACTTTCGTTGGGCACTCAGCACGCTCTCTTTAAATATTACTTTAATGAACACAATAAAAATAACATTCCAAACAGTGAAAAGTTTGCATTACAAGTATTCGGATTAAATGTTCAAGGATATGAATCTGCCGCATCAATAGTTCAATACTTAAACAGGATGGATAAATTTGATGCTAAAACACAACTTGAAATATATAGGAGAATTGGTGCGGGAACAACTTTCGCTGAGACGGAAAGTGATTGGATTAATTTAACAACTTATATTAACACGGATGTAAATGAAGCTTTAGGTAAAGTACTTAAAACCGATATTGTTATGATAAGGGATCAAACTAAGGATAGGTATGAACTTAAATCAGCAAGTATAGGTACACCAGGTTTCAATGTCCGTGAAGATATAAACACAAAAGGTAGCGGTAGTGTACACTTACAGGAAGCGTTCACTATGATTGAACAAGGTTATTACAACAATGATTCAAACGTTCAAGGTTCAAACATAAACGTTAACACAGCACCACATTTAAATGGTACTAATTTAGAAAACGCAAGGCCTAAAGGGCATTCAAGAAACATTGATGACATGTTCGGAAGGAACAGAGTTGAAACAACAGTTCCAAAAACTAATGTTCAAATTGTTAAGAGCATTGCTGATTTAGGCGTTTTCAATTACAGGTACGTTCAAAAGGGAACATTCACAAATTTAATTTCAAGAACTGAAGAAAATTTAGATTACACAAAAACAACTAACCTTGGTCAAAATGAAACTGAAGAAACAAGTAAAGTTGATGTTACTTACACAAACAATTTAACAAGTTATTTGAACGCTGATGGGCCTTCAAGGTATTCTAATAATCAATTCAATTGGGGTAGAAGTAAATCTACATCTTATTTAACTTACGAAAATGAAAATGAGAGAAGAACAAATGACTTTGAAAGTGTTTCCGATTCTTTCAGTTTAAATTCTAAAAATAGAAATTTATTTTCCACAAATAATTTTGGTATAAGTTTATTTGACTTGGAAAGTAATTTGAAAGTAGGTGAATCACCAAACACTTCTTCAACTCAAAAAACTGAAATTATAACACCTGGTTTAGAAGATGAATCATACACAATTAACAAAACAAAAGATATGAAAGGAGATTATGAATATTATTTAGATTCAAAAATGTTTAGTGGTTGGTATGAAAATTATTCAAGAGGTAACTTTGGTGAAATAGGTTTATTCAACGAGGTTAAAACTTTTAGAGATAATGAAACAAATGAAAACACTATAATTAGAAACGGAACAGATTTAGATAAATTTAAAGAATGGGACTTTGAAAACATTTACAATTTAAAGGAATGGCAATTACATGCAGGTACACAACAATTAAATGTTTACACAAATTCTCTTTTCTTTAGTGGAATGTATAAAGGTGTATTCACTATAAGACCTGAAAATTCATACTATTTAAAATTCGGTGAAATTGAAAATCAACAAGGTGAAAAAACAAAAATTCACAATTATTACAAAGATGAACAAGAAATCCCTTCACACATAAAGAGTGAAAGAGATGTTTTCAATTCAGATGTTGTATACCATGGTGCCGGAGGAGTATTAGGTATACCTTTCAATGGAAATAATGAAATAGGTTTAGGTTACGTTCACAATAAAACTTTAATGGATAAAGATAAACATTTAGGTTTACTCTCCTATTCATGGCATGAAAATTCAATTGCTGCTCTTTCATTATACCAAGGTTCTTACAATATAAGTAGAGGTTCAAACCCTTACTCTTTGTTCACAAATCAAGTTAACCAATTAACAAGGAACGATTTGTTTAATTATAAATTCCCAAGAGATTCAAAGTCAATGGAACAATTATATTTGAATTCTCAGGAAGCAACTTTCATTGAAGCAACAGTTTTGAACAAAGATAATTTGAATATAACAGCTTTCGCGGGTAGTGGTGAAGAGTATAACAGAATACAAGCAGGTGCAATTTCAAATTATGTACATGATTTATTCAAATTAAAAGTTGGCGGTATTTACGATGAAGGTAACAATCTTGAAAGGGAAAATGGTGCAGGTAACTTATATTTAAGTAATAAAAAAGAAACAGCATACATTTTAGGTTCAATATTAGCACAAAAAGAATTGGGTTGGAAAACCGATGAAGCATTAAGATATTTAGGTGAATTATTTGGTTTAAAAGTTGAAACTAAAGCGTACACTTCATTCTCAGAAAATAATAAATTAAATGAAAAAGGTAGATTTATTGGAGCAGAAATAAGTTTCAAAGATGATACAGTTGTCCTCTATTACTTTGGTGGTAAAGATGTTTACAGTGAAAACATTGAAGAGCATAAAGAGTTTAATTTAATTGGTGCATCAGGTAAATTCACACCAAACCTTTCAATTGAAGCTTATGGTACTTGGAAAGGTGATTTAGGTAACGGTGCATTCTTACATCCCATAATAACACACAATAACAATTTCGGTATAACTGCATTGATTGGTTACACGCAAGATAAAGTTAATTTCAATCTCTTAAATGAAAGAGTGAAAAAAGATTACTTAACAACAGGTTTAGGTGTAGGTTTCAGAAAAGGTGGTTTAAGTTTACTTCTACTTCCAATTTCTTACACCAACAATTTTGAGTACAAACACATAATTGAAACGGGTTTAAGTGGTACTTACTGGTTACCTGGCGGTTCATTGGGTTTCGGTACAGGTTATGTTCATAACATTATACAAAACCCTACTAAAAGTATGTTAGAAAATCCTTTCAAACTCCCATACAAAGATAACAATTTCAATTCAAGAATGTTTTACTTGTATGGTGAAGGTTCCGGTAGAGGTATAATGGGATTTGATTATACAAAGTTCAGGTTAACGGGTAAATTAGGTGAAAATGAACTTTACAAATTATACCAAACAATTGCAACTCTTGAAATGAGTGATTTCTGGAAAAGAATTTATTTTGATTTATCTTTCACTTACAAAATGGATAAGGGAGATTTAATCTTACAAGATAATTCCAGTGAATTAAAAAATGTAATGGAAAAATATAATGTAAAAGGAATTTTAGGAGTTGAATTTTACTTTTAATTTTTAATATAATAAAAACCTAAAGAAAGTAAAATTAATCCAGCTACCCCTCCACATAAATGTGCACTTTCTTGTATTTCCTCTTCAATAGGGGAAGAAGTACTAATTTGGTTAACTGTTGCAACTGCATACAAACTTAAACCATCCGTGTAAACTAATATTATGTAATAATCCCCTGCATCAATTATTTCAGGTTCAATTATGGTGAAATTCCCATTGTCATCTATTCTAACAACAACAATATCCCCACTTAATTTACTTTTTGGAATTTCAAATTTAATTGTTGCTTTTTCTATATCTTCACCATCTTTAATGTTTTTTAAATCTACTCTTACACTTTCAATTATTTCAGTTTCATAACCTTCAAATTCTTCCTGTAATATTTCCTCTAATTTTTGAATATCCTCTTCTGTTGTTTCACTTGGGGTTATTGAAGCATTTTCATTGAAATTCAATGATAAAGCTACTATATGAAGTGTTTTAGGAGCATTTTCAATTGTAATTTCATATTTATCTTCTTCATTTTTTTCAATATTTGTTGTAAATTCTTCTTCTTCCTCAATTATACTTTCTTCACAATAAGGAACAAATGTCCAGTATTCACTTAATTCTAAAGTAACACCATCTTCATTTTCATTAACATAAAATTCTGCCCATTCACTTGTACATCTAACTTCATTTCCTTCTTTATAACAAGAACATGGGTATCCAATTATACTTGAACATAAATATTCAATTATCATAGGGTTATCTGTTGCAATGTGTGTACTTGTTTTGAATTTCATAAATTCAATTGTTGTTTCGTCACCAAATGTAATTACAAGTTCTTCTGTTGGTTTAAATCCACATTTAATTTCATTTCCAATTTCACATGTACATTCCGATTTAAATCCTTCCGTACAATATTTCTCTAAAATTATTTTATCGTTCAAAGCTTCTTTAGGTAAACAATCTTCATTCACAACTGAGAAAATAGTTCCCATTAAGAACAGTAACATTAGAATAGATATTTTTTTCATAATTAAATTAAAAAGAGAAATTATTTTAACCAACTGGCATAATCTTTCTTTAATTCCGCTAACAATTCTCTTGCTTTTTTGTTTCCTTCTTTTTTTAATTTGTAAATTAATTCAATGTCACGGAAATCTTTTTTTCCTTCTTGGTATTCTTCTAAAATTACAGCACCTTTCTTTAACAATAACAATGCAATTTCATAACAAGAACCTTTTGATTCTTCAGTTGTTTCCATTCCATTTTGTAATGCTAAATAGAATGCATTAAAATAAAAATCAGGATCAGGTTCTTCAATATTAACATTTTTTTCTAATAAATATTCAACAATTTGAATGTTACCTTCATTTATAGCTACCTGTAAAGGCGTGAATCCATTTTCATCTTTCTTATTAACATCAAGTCCAACAATTTCAACTAAATATTTCATAGAAATTGTAGAATTATATTCCGCTGCTCTGTGTAAGAAATCAATTGAATATTTCTCTTCAATTCCCTTATAATCTCCTTTAAACTCTCTTTCAAGCTCTTCAATTACCCCAAACATTACAAAATCATTAATTTTTTCTGTACTGTGAAATGTTTTTACTTTTTCATCAATTTTCTTTTTATTATACAATTCAGGATTTTCTTTCTTAATTTTTTCAAATCTTTTTAATTCTAAGATTGATAATACGTTCTTTTGAGGACCATTAATGATATTTTTATTTTTCATATTCTGTTTAGGGGAAGTAGTGATTTTTAAACATTTTGATTAATAAGAGGATATGGACTTGCCGGGGATTGAACCCGGAGTCTCTACCTTGCGAAGGTAGCGTCATACCATTAGACCACAAGCCCACTATTATGTTAAAGTGAACTAATATTTTAAACATTCCATGTGTATAAATTTATTATGGATTTATTTATCTTAGGATTAATTGTTATTGTTTGTTTGATATTTTCTTTAATTGTGAGTAAAATATTATGGAAAGGTATGGAGATGATGTTCAAATTTCTTTTTGTATCTATCGTTACAATCATTCTAAGCGCAATCCTTATATACTTCTTTTTATTCATTTTATGATATCTTTTTATAATTCCCAACTCTAATTATAACATGTCTAAAACCTTTTTTTTATTGGCCAATTTAAATTCTAAAAGCAAAGAGGATATTAATTTTATAAAAAACGCTATGCGTGATGCTTTTGATAAATTAGACGGGAGTATTAATTTAGTATTAAGTCCCAGGGAAAGGTTATTACATATTGACCCTCGTTTAATCAACAAATTAAAGAAAGCTGAAAAGACAGGTAAATTTAAAGTAAAAGAATTTAAAGACCAGAAGAAAAAGTATGAGAAAATATTAAACAAAATGTTTAACCATAATGGTTTTGTCCCTGAGAATTATTGCGTTACTGAATTCAAGGATTTATTATTAAAAAATAAATATCGTATAAAAATTTATGTTCTCCCCATAACCCAACAGATGTTATGTTATGATTGGAGATGTAAACTTTTACTTAATAATTCAAATTTAAATAAAAATGAAAGTTTAGTTAATGATTATATTAGGATGAGATTGGATAGAACTAATATTTCTAATAATGAAATTGTTTCATTTTTAAGTTTATTAAAGGGCAATACTATTGTTTTAATTGATGAGATTCATCATGGGGTTATAAGTAGGTACCCTGACAATAATGAGTTTATATTCCCTAACAATCGCGTATTTATACCTAACGTTATAATAAAAGAGGAAATTCTAAATCCAAAATTATATAAATAATTTTCTTTTTCTATATAAGAATGATAGAGTTAATTGTGAAAGTGAATTATTTATAAGTTATACTAAGAAGGTTTAAAGTTCTCCTCTTGATTTTTGATTTTCTTCTTTTAAAAGCAAAGTTTATATACTTTGAAGTATAATTTTTTATTGGTAATAATTATGTTTTTATTTCAAACAAGTGTTCATGCGAAAAAAGAAGAATTTAGTTCTGATAAAATAAAAAAAATAGAAGAAATAAGTAATAGAATGAAGGATTTATATACAGATAAAATTATGGAATCTGATTCTTTAAAAAAACTTCTTCCACCTAATATTTTAAATATAAAAAAGGAATTAGATTCCTTTATTAAAAACGATTCAGGCAAATATAGTGATGCTATAAAAAATGATTATGATTCTAATACTCCTATAAGTGCAGTTTTGGCCATTCGTTTAGTTTTAAATTCTAAGGAGGCCTCCAATGAACTAAAAGACAAGGCCCTTGATTTATATAATAAGATTAGGCCAATATTAGTTGAACAAGGAATAGGTAATTTACCTAAATTTGAAGAAGTCAAGAAGCCTATAGATTTATCTGTTCCACAAGATTATTTTATTAATCAAGAAGGACCTATAAAAGTTAGTTCAATAGATATTATTCCTTGGGGTACTGTTGGAGAAGATAAAATTCCAGAAAAAATTCTATATAAAAATTATTATGGAGAAACAAGAAATTACACTTTAATAAAAGAGAAAGAAGGTATTTATAGAGATGGTAATAAAATTCCGTATTATAAATACAATGAGAAAGGTATTGATTATACTATTGGATTAGATGAAATTATAAAATTAGGACATTTCAATTCAGAAAAGATAGGTATAAAATTAGTTGA
>ERZ795059.3585-NODE-3585-length-15027-cov-7.219076_pt1 | contig 15027 bp, 13 predicted proteins | sample MGYA00375143_ERZ795059 | MGnify/ENA primary metagenome ERZ795059 (study PRJEB30188, sample SAMN05720168) | activated sludge metagenome | isolation source: Anaerobic digester | place: USA | collected 2015-01-07 ... | reverse complement strand
GTTACCTGTATGAAGTCCAACTCCAGATAATGAAATTGTTTGTTTTATTGTTTTCTGTTTTTCTATCATTTTTTTATAAATTTAACTTTAAAATTTTACAAATTAGCAAATTTATTGGAAATATACAATTTATATTATTTAGGAAAAAGTTGTAAGGGCAAAACTCCGACTTTAATAAAGAAATAATGTAGTTAGTATATTTATTTCCTAAAGAATAGTAAAGGATTTAGCAAATATTCTTTGAGAGGTTATTGGTCATCAGTCATTAGTTATTTGAGAATAAAGATGTCCTATATCTTTCTTTTTAAACTTTCGCAAAGTTTGGGGAACTTTACGAAAGTGAAAAGAAGCCATCTCAATTCAAATAAAGCATTTGCTTTATACGTGTTTAAGAATAACAATTTTTAGAACTCCAGCTATATAACTATTTATTTGGTCAGGCACCCTGAAAGTTGATTTTTATAACCTGTATTATTCATAAATTCAATTATATTATTTATTAATAGTTGATATTAAATAATTTACTTGAAATTTTGAAAAATACTTTGTTTTACAATCCTACACAATTGCAACTTGGGAAGAAAGAATAATGTGTTTATTTTGAATTTATGAATAATACAGGATAAAAAAAACAAAATAAATTACATTGCTAATTCGTTTATAATTGTTTTTATTGTAAAGATATAATAAAAATGCTTGTAACTACAGAAGCGGTAGTTCTATCAACATTAAAATATGGTGACACCAGTAAAATTGCTCATATTTACTCAAAGGAATATGGAAAAATATCCATTATTGCCAAAGGAGTTAGAACTTCAAAAAGTAAACTCGCTTCTTTTATTGAACCACTGAATTATTGCTCTGTTTCTTTTTATAAAAAAAATTCAACTAATCTTCATCTTCTTTCTCAGGCAGAATTTGTAAAAAATTTTCCGTATTTAAAAAATTCATATCAGAATTTATTTATTGGTTTTTCTTTGCTTGAGGCAATAGCAAAAACTCTTGAAGATAATGACGCAAATACCGATATTTTCTCACTTTTAATAAAATCAATATCTCTTTTAAATGAACCAGATGTAAACCCTTATACGGTTTTTACTTCATTTAATATTCACTTGTCAAAGAATTTGGGCTTTATGTTAGATTTAAAAGATTTTGAAATTAATGAGAAAAGTAATAAATTAAACGTTTTATTTAATATCGAAAATGGAAATGTAGATAGAAAAGAAGAAAAAACGAATGGTGGCTCAATTTCACTAAACAGGCAGGTAATAGATAAAATAATTAAACTGTCTAAATTAGAAATTGAAGAATGTGCGATTGTTGAAATCAGCGAAGATGAACTAATGCGGATTTACGAGTTGTTTATCAGGTATTACAGCTATCATCTTGACAAAACAATCAAGTTTTGTTCCTTGGATTTTATACAAAATAAGTAAATGAAATGATTTTTAATATACTATTAACATTATTCCTGGTATTTTTAAATGGCTTCTTTGTAGCTGCTGAATTTTCTATTGTAAAAATACGAAGCTCAAAATTAGAATTAAGGATTCGCACTGGCAGTTACTTAGCAAAGGTTGCGAAAGGAATCACTGAGCATTTAGACGCATATTTATCTGCGACACAACTTGGTATAACACTTGCCTCGCTCGGATTGGGCTGGATTGGAGAAAGCGTTGTTTCTGAAATTATAAAAGAACTTTTTATATTTTTTCAAATTCCTTTTGAAGAAGCTCAACTTCATAGCATCGCCCTACCAGTCGCTTTTATTACAATTACAATGCTACACATTGTTTTTGGAGAACTTGCTCCTAAATCTATCGCCATTCAAAGGGCAGAGCAAACTACACTCGCTATTTCTCTTCCTTTACGCTTTTTTTATATAATTTTCAGTCCCTTTATCTGGACATTAAATTCAACAGCTAATTTAATTTTAAGAATAATTGGCTTTCAGGCAGTTGGAAAAGAAGAAGAAATGCATAGTTCAGATGAAATCCGTTTGATTTTGGAGGAAAGCACCAAAAGTGGAGCTATTGGCATAAGCGAACATGAACTTTTGGAAAATGTATTCCAATTTCAGGATACTCCAATTAAACAAATAATGGTGCCAAGAAGAAAGATGAAAGGAATTGAAATTGGTCTTGATGCAAAAGACATTATAACTAAATTTATCAGCGAAGGTTACTCGCGTATGCCGGTATATCAGAAAACTATTGATAATATCACCGGGATAATATACGCAAAAGACCTGCTTAATATGCTTAGTAATGAAAATTTGATAATAATAGAAGACATTATTAGACCTCCTTTTTTTGTTCAGGAAGACGAAAAAATTAAATCTTTACTTCATCGGATGCAAAGGGATAAAATCCTTATGGCTATTGTAATTGATGAATTCGGTGGCACTGCCGGCTTGGTTACAATGGAGGACATTATTGAAGAAATTGTAGGCGAAATACAGGACGAATACGATGAAGAAACCCCAATTGTAGAAAAAATTAATGATGAAAATTTCATTGTAAAAGCTGATGCTATTATTGCTGATGCTAATGACTACTTACCAGTTCCTCTTCCTGAAAGCGACGATTACGAAACTATTGGGGGGCTTATTATTGATGAAATTGGAAATATTCCTGAACTTAATGAAGTAATTAAATTAGAAAATTATGAGTGTAAAATCTTAAAAAGGTCTAAACGCTCAATCGAATCTATCAAATTAACTGTAAGAAAATCAGACGAGGATACTTCTGAGGTCCAAAAACAATGAAGCAGCAATCGAAAGCATATATTTTTGCTTTATCTGCTGTACTGCTTTGGTCAACAGTTGCTACTGCATTTAAAATTTCACTTCAGCAGTTAACTTATTCCCAACTGCTCTTAATTTCTTCAGGCACTTCTCTTGTTGTTTTATTTATTATTGTCATTCTGAAAATATTTTTAAAACGTTCAACTTATTCAGAACAGAATAAAGAAAGTGTTAGTCCAAAAAATTTCAACTTAAATCAAATAATAGCTGCAATTAAGAGAAATCTTGATTATAAAGGATTAATCTTTTCAATAGCACTCGGTTTCTTAAATCCATTTCTATACTATTTAATCCTTTTTAAAGCATATTCAATACTACCGGCACAGGAGGCAATTTCTCTTAATTACACCTGGGGAATTATTGTTGTTTTGCTTTCAATCATTTTATTAAAACAAAAAATACATTTTATTAATATCATTTTTTTAATAATTAGTTTTGTTGGCGTTGTAATCATAGCGACAGGCGGCAATTTCACTGATTTACATTTTAAAAATCCGGAAGGAGTAATTTACGCTTTAAGCAGCGCGCTCGTTTGGGGACTTTTCTGGATATTAAATATGAAAGACAGTCGGGACGATTTAATCAAATTATTCCTGAATTTCTTTTTTGGTTTCATTTTTGTAGTAATATATACAGTATTTTTCACTTCTTTTAAAATGCAAATTTCCGTTTCTTTTATTGCTGCTGTTTATGTTGGCATATTCGAGATGGGTATTACATTTGTATTTTGGTTAAAAGCATTACAACTTTCTAAAACTACCGCACTTGTAAGCAATTTAGCATATTTGTCGCCATTTCTTTCTCTTTTTTTTGTTAGCATTATTATCAAAGAAGAAATACAGTTTTCAACAATTATAGGCTTAATTTTCATTGTAATTGGAATAATACTGCAAAACCTTGTTAAAAAAAATACTTTTGAAACAAATACTTAATAAAAGGTATATTAAATAAAAAGAGAATATAAAAAAATATTCTAAAATTCAGAAAACATTACAATTTTTGTTTAATTTGTAACGTTTATGTAAATATAACAAACAAGAAAATAATAAACTATTTAAAAATAAGGATAAAATATGAACAGATTAATAATATTAATTATCACAGCTTTTTTAATGAGTAATTTAGCTAACTCTCAAACGAATTATAAAGCAGATTTAAGTAAAATTCCAATTGAAAAAGACGGAGCTGTCCTGCTCCCAGTAGAAAAATTTAAAGGTGATTTAAATTTATATTCTGCTACTGAATCACAATCATCAAAAGCTTGGGACGAATTCAGAAAAGAATATGGCACCTGGACTATTTTATTTGATAAATTTACAAAAACGCCAAGAAGAGCATTCGGTAATCCAATTCAGATAAATGGTTTCAATGAAATAAATAAGGGAAATATTGAGGAGGCATCACTTGCTTTTTTAAACAAATTTGCAGATTTATTCAACATTAATACAAACGAATTAAAGGTCCAAAACATATCACAGGTAAAAAACAAGTGGTATGTCAAGTTTAGCCAGGTTCATAATGGTATTGATGTACTTTTTTCTGAAGTTGACTTGCGTATTTCCGATTATGGAAAAGTGTTTTCGTTTGGAGTAGATTTTTACAACAATATTGATTTAGATTTATCACCAAGTATAAGTTCTGCAATAGCAGTTGATAATGCTCATTTTGGATTGAATTTTAATTCAAAAAGTGATAAAATTCAGGCAAACGAAAAAATGTATATTTTACCCATTAAAACAAATTCAGGTATTTCTTATAAACTGACTTACAATGTCAAGTTTGAAACCAATGAACCTTATGGAGTTTATAGCTCTTATGTAGATTCTCACAGCGGTATGATTGTTTGGAGAATTAACCAAACTAAGAAATTCGGAGATTTTAAAATTAATACAAAAGATAATAATATAGAAAACATTGTAAACTTAGAATCCGATGCTATCCAATCAACAATAGTTGGTAACACAAGCATAGTTGTTAAAGGATTAATTAAATCAGTCCATCCTTGGGACGAACAAAAAATAGTGCCATTCCCTAATATTTATGTAAATATTGGTGGTAAGGTTTATACTACAGATGAAAATGGAAAAGTTGAATTTGATATTACTGAGCAAACCAATTATTCCGTTAAGTTCAACGGGCCAAACGGGCATATTAAAAATAATGATTATGATAGCGTAGATGCAGAAATATCTGGTGTAATTAATACCGGAGAAAATATTACTCTTGAATGGAATGACTCGAACTCAAAAATTCAGGAACGTAATTTATTTTATCATACCGACTTAGTTTATAAAAATATTAAAAGAATTGACCCTGCATTGACGGTAATGGATTATTCAACAGAAGTATTATTAAGTTATGATTCGTGGTCGCCCAATGCAATGGCAACAGGAGAATCCATTTACTTTATTGGTATAAGGTACCCCGGATATCGTTTCCCAGAAACCCCAACAGTTCTATATCATGAATATACTCATAATATAAATGCCCGTCTTTACCAACAACTTGGTTCAGAAGAGGGTATGATTAACCTTGACTGCAATGAGGGAACAGCTGATTTAGGTGCAGCATTAATTGTGAAAGACCCCAGAATGGGAGTAGGTTATTTAACTTCAGATACTACTTCATATTTAAGAAATTTAGTTAATGATTATGTTTATCCAAACGATTTGGAATCAGACTCTCACTTTAACGGACAAATACTTTCCGGCTCATTTTGGGATTTAATGGGAAAAACTAGCCAAGACTATGTTGAGCATATTTCACATTTCGCAAAATACGGTAGTCCCGACGATGCCGACGTTGGAATTGCTTTTGGCGAATGGTTCATTGAAACTCTCATCGCAGATGACGATGATGAAAATTTAAGCAATGGCACTCCTAATGATATGGCAATTATTGAATCTTTTAATAACCATCAGATTGGAACAGATTTGTTAGTTGCTGTTAGCTTTTCGCACAATAATTTACCAGATTCAGAAGATACTTTAAATGCTTATACTGTTCCTTTTACATTAGCAAGCAAAATAGCAATAATGGAAAAACCAGTAGAAAACGTAGAGATGGTTTTCTCTACTGATGGTTTTGCAACTTCTCAAAGTGTTTCAGCAACGGAGACAGCTACTAATCTGTTTTCTGCTGAAATTCCTGCACAAAGAAAAGGCACACTTGTTCAATACTATTTCAAAGCAGTTGACCCATTCACAAAGAAAACATTGGTGCTTTCTTCTAAATTAGGCGAATTAGCTCCTTTTGAATTCTTAGTAGGTTACAGACAGGCATTCTATGATAATTTTGAAAAAGACAATGGCTGGACTACAAGTAGCTCAACTGATGACGCAACAACTGGTGTTTGGGAAAGAGATGTACCAACTGAAGTAAATACAGGAAGCATAGGAATTATGCAGCCCGGTAGCGGATGCTCGGCTGTTGGGTCTAAATGCTTCGTTACTGGTGCTAAATCCGGTCAAGGCACAGAATTTTATGAATATATGCCTAATGGAAAGACTACTTTAACCTCACCTGTTTTTGATATTAGCAATTTAGAAAATCCATTAATCAAATTTAAATATTGGTTCTTTAATTATTATTTTTATAATGATTATGTGCCTCAATACGTTGTTCAGGTCTCGAGCAATGGCGGAGAGAACTGGGCCGGTGTAACTTCTACAACTGAAAGCGAAAGTGCCTGGAAAAAATTTCAATTTAATATTACTGAGTTCGTACCTTTAACGTCTAATTTCCAAATCAGAATTGTTTTTGATGCTGTTCATTACAGCGGTTTGCAAGCATATTATTTCAGTGAAGCATTAATGGATGAATTCGAGATTTTAACTACTAATCAAGGTATTATTAACTCTGTTGATGATGATATCAGTGCAAATGACGGTGTATTGTCATATCCCAACCCATTTTCAAATAATATTACCATAAATACATATATCGACAAACCACAAAGAGTTATTGCCCAAATATTCAATATTTATGGCGAATTAGTCAACACAATTTCTGACAGCTATTTAGAAACAGGTAATTATACTTTTAACTGGAACGGAACTAATAGTTATAATCAAAAAGTAGCAAGTGGCACTTATTTTATTAAAATTTTAATAAATAATCAGGTAAAAACTGAAAAGATAATAATGAATTAAGATTCAGAAATCCTGATGCATCGTAGTTTGTTATTTCCCAATTAATATAGTTCTGAAGTTTATAATAATATAGCGGTAAATACATAACTCCCAAATAAATTTGGGAGTTATTCTTTTTATTAAAGTAACTCCATAATTTATTATGGAGATTAAGAGCGAAATTATTCTTTACAAGGCAAATCTCATAACTCCTTTATTTCATTATGGAGTCTGGTGTTCTGAGATTATTGTAGTAATAAAAAAGGGCTTTTCGCCCCTTTCTAATAATAGAATTTTATGCTTTTTTCATCGCTTCAGCTCCACTGACAATTTCGAGCATTTCTTTAGTAATTGATGCCTGACGGACTTTGTTATAAACCAATTCTAGATATTTAATTAAGTCATTAGCATTATTAGTTGCATTTTCCATAGCCATCATCTGAGCTGCTTGCTGGGCAGCGTTGGATTCAAGCAAGGCACTCCAAGTTTGAATATCTAATTGTAATGGTAAAAGTGTATCAAGAATTAACTCTTTATTCGGTTCAAAAATGTAATTTAAATTTATTTTTGATGTATTTTTTTCGGCAACAGCTTTCACCGGTTCAATCGGTAAAAGATTTTTCATTTTGGGAACCTGAGTTAGCAGATTTTTAAATTCATTAAAGAAAATCATTACTTTGTCAAATTCACCATTAATATATTTTTCGGTAACAAGTGAGATAATCTCCTTCGCAGTAGAAAATTCTAATTTTTGAAAGATTCCGGAATAATTTTTCAGTATAAATATATTAGTTTTATTAAAATAGGAGAAAGATTTTTTTCCAACAGTAATAAGAGTAATATTAACATTTGGATATTTGCTAATGATTTCATCTTTTATGTAATTATGAGCAAATCTTAAAATGTTAGAATTGAAGCTCCCGCATAAACCTTTATCTGAAGCAACCACAATCGCAGCGATATTTTTTATTTCGTTGTGTTTTTGAATTAATGGACTGCTGTAATCTTCGCCTACTGCATTAATTAAATTGCTAAGGACGAGTTCAAGTTTTTCTGAATAAGGGCGGTTAGACCAAATTTTTTCCTGAGCTCTTCTTAGCTTTGATGCAGCGACCATTCGCATTGCTTGTGTAATTTTCGCGTTATTTTTTACTGCTGCTATCCTTCTTCGAATATCGCGAGGTGTTGGCATTTATACTCTCCTAAAAAATAAAGTCCCTAAAAATTTTTCCATCTCTTTTGAAGATGATTCGAAACATAATCTCTTACGTTGTCTTCTAATGTATTGAATTTTATATTTAATTTTGTTTTCTTTAATTTTTTCATATCAGCTTCGGTGAAGTTCTGATATTGTTCTTTTAATTCGTCTGGCATATCTACATATTCGATTTTCGGTTCCAATTCCATTGCAGCAAATACTGCCTTTGCCAAATCGTTCCAGGAGCGTGCTTTCCCTGTTCCAAGGTTATATAAACCGGTAATTTCCTTTTGATACATTTCCCAAATAATGTCTATAACATCTTTTACATAAACGAAATCACGCATTTGTTCGCCGTCTTTGTAATCTTTGCTGTTCGATTTAAACAGTTTCACTTTACCTTCATTCTTAATTTGATTGTATGATTTGTAAACCATACTTGCCATACTTCCTTTATGGTATTCGTTCGGTCCGAAAACATTGAAGAATTTTAGTCCAACGAACTTCTTAAACAGATTGTTTTTTTCCACCCATTCGTCAAATGCCTGTTTTGAATAACCATAGACATTAAGAGGAATAAAGTTTTGAACAACAGAATCACTATACCCATTTTCACCGGCGCCATAAGTTGCGGCGCTGCTCGCATAAATGAATTTAATGTTATGCTCAGTTGAATACATAGCTAAGATTTTGGAATATTGGAAATTATTGTCCATCATATAGTCAGCATCTTTTTCAGTAGTTACCGAGCAGGCACCAAAATGAAAAATTGCTTCTATTGACAATTCGTCTAAACGTCCTGACTCAAGAAGTTCAATAAAAACGTGCTTATCTATATAATCAAAATACTTCTTATTAACTAAGTTTTTCCATTTTTCACTGTTTCCGAGATGGTCAACAATAATAATATCTTTTATTCCTTCATCGTTAAGTTTTTTTACAAAACAAGAACCAATAAATCCAGCACCGCCTGTTACAATAATCATTTTATGTTGTTCTTTTCTTTAAATTTAATAATAAAACCATCTAAAGCATTTTTCAAAGTTGTTACAATTTCCGGTGTTAATTCTCTTTTAACTGAAATATCTTCGAATAAATCCGGGTATTTATTTTCAATTTCCGGGAACAACTCTTTTTCAAATTTATCAAGCACATCAATTGGCAGTTCATCAAGATATCCATTTGTTGCCGTCCAAATTAGTGCGACCTGCTTTTCAACTGGCATAGGAACAAATTGCTTTTGCTTCAAAATTTCAGTTAATCTTGCTCCGCGTCTTAATTGCTGTTGAGTTGCCTTATCCAAATCGGAGCCAAATTTAGCAAATGCTTCGAGCTCGCGATACTGGGCTAAATCAAGTTTCAAAGGACCAGCAACTTTTTTCATTGCCTTGATTTGTGCATTTCCACCGACACGGGAAACCGAAATACCAACGTTAAGAGCTGGACGAATACCAGAGTTAAATAGGTTTGGCTCTAAATAAATCTGACCATCTGTAATAGAAATAACGTTAGTTGGGATATATGCAGCAACGTCGCCGGCTTGAGTCTCAATTACTGGTAAAGCAGTAAGCGAACCACCTTTCATTGCATCTGAAAATTTTGCAGCTCTTTCTAACAAACGGCTATGAAGATAGAAAATGTCGCCGGGATACGCCTCGCGTCCGGGAGGACGTCTCAAAAGCAAAGAAACCTGACGATATGCAGCTGCTTGTTTGGATAAGTCATCATAAATCACAAGAGAGTGCATACCGTTATCACGGAAATATTCGCCCATAGAACAACCGCAGAATGGTGCAATGTATTGCAGTGGAGCAGGGTCTGATGCATTAGCAGCTACAACAATAGTGTATTCCATTGCACCGAATTGTTCCAAGTATGAAACAACATTTGCAACAGTCGAACCTTTTTGCCCAACAGCAACGTAGATGCAGTAAACTGGTTGGATACCTTTTTTCTTTGCATCTTCAGAATGAGTATATTTTTGATTTATAATCGTATCAAGAGCAATAGCGGTTTTTCCGGTTTGCCTGTCGCCGATAATAAGTTCGCGTTGCCCTCTGCCAATAGGGATAAGAGCATCAATAACTTTTAAGCCGGTTTGCAGTGGTTCTTTAACAGGTTGACGGAAAATAACACCGGGTGCTTTTCGTTCAATTGGAAGGGTTTGAGTAGTATGAATTTCCCCTTTGGCATCAATAGGAATGCCGAGTGGATTAACAACTCTTCCAAGTAGTTCTGTTCCTACGGGAACGGAAGCAATTCTGCCGGTTCTTCTAACGGTATCGCCTTCTTTTACGAGCCGCTCGTCTCCAAAAAGCATAATACCAACGTTATCTTCCTCAAGATTAAGCACCATTCCGTAAACATCATTTGGAAATTCCACAAGTTCTGATGCCATTACTTTTGTCAAACCATAGACACGAGCTACTCCATCTCCAACTTGCAAGACAGTTCCAACTTCATAAATATCTGCTTCTTTTTCAAAGCCGGATAATTGTCGTCGTAATATGGCAGAAATCTCTTCTGGTCTTACGTCTATCATAAATTTTCCTTCATTTATTTATTTTTAATCAATTCCTTCTGTAAGTTTTTTAAATAATGTTTCAAGTTGACGTTTTATTGTTGCATCAAAAACCCAGTCATCAATTTTAACAAGCAAGCCACCTTTGATATTTGTATCAATTTTATAAGTAGGCAAAATCGTCATCTTCGTCCAAATAGTCAATTTATCTATAACTTTCTTTTTAATTTCTTCTGTTAGTTCGATTGCAGAAATAACATCAACTTCGAGCCGATTTTTGAGCAGATTGTACTGCATTTCATACTGCCTTACAATACTTGGAATAAGCTCACCTCTTCGTTTATCTAAAAGGAGAATAAGAAAATTCAAAGTTAATTCTGATATTTTAATTTCAGAAAAAAGTGCCTTATAAATTTTCTTTTTTTTCCATAATTGAAATATAGGACTTGCAGTCATAGAACGCAGGTCTTTTGATAAATTAAGAGTAGCGCGTACCCTTTTAATATCATCAAACACTGTGTCAGCAATTCCAACTTCACTTGCAGTATCAAGCAATGCACGGGCATATCTATATGAAACTTTCTGTTCTAACATATTTAATTCTTAGGTAATTTTTCAATATATTTTTCCACTAACTGATAATGCTTATCCTTGCCAAGATTAGCGTCAATGATTTTTTCGGCAGCATCTACAGCCATTTGTGCAACTTCTTTACGAAGTTCTCCTAATGCTATATTCTTACTCTTTTCTATTTCTCTTATGGCATCATCAAGTTTGGTTTTCTTTAAGCTATCGGCTTCATCTGTTGCCTTCTTAATGATTTCTTCAGCACTATGTCTGCCTTTTGCAACAATTTGAGACATTTCTTCTTTTGCAGAATTAATGCGTTCTTCAGATTCCAAAAACAGCTTTTCTGCCTCTAATTTTGTTTTTTCAGCAGTTTCGATTGCAGAATTAATGCGTTCTTCTCTTGCCTTCAAACCATTCATTATTGGTTTTGAACCAAATTTTATAATGATAAAAAGAAATATTAAAAAGTTTATTATTGTCCAGATTATTAGTCCCGGATTTACATTCAGTAAGCTATCCATAAAAATCCTTCTATATTTAGTTTATTTGTTTATTTGTTTATTTGTTTATTCGTTTATTCGTTTATAGTTTATAGTTTATAGTTTATGGTTTATGGTTTATAGTTTATAGTTTATTTGTTTCCCACTCTTTTACAGTAATCCCCTGTGCTGATACATTATTTTACTTAAAATCACAAATCCAATTCCCAGCATACAATCCATTCCCCTAATCTTTAAAACGAGCTTTTATTCTACTTATCCCGTTAGGGATAAAATATTTGTAACAATAGTATTTTTGGATTTTTTTATTCCGTAGGAATTAAATATTTAATTGCTTTAATATTTAATTCCTACGGGATAAGCACAATCAGTGATAATTCTTGTTACAAATATTTAATTCCTACGGAATAAATTTCAAAAACACTTAATTTATTTCTACTTCCTTTATACGGACTAAAAATTGTGGATAAAAAATAGCCCCTCTCAAGAAAGAAACACAAAAGTTGATTTAATAATTAAAACTTAGTTCCCCTCAATTGAGGAGAACTAAGTAGATAGCTGCTTTACTTAATAGCAAGCATTAAACAAATTACGGCTGCAAAGAATGCAACACCTTCGATAAGAGCGGCGGCGATAATCATTGATGTTCTAATCGCACCGGCTGCTTCGGGTTGCCTGCCAGATGCCTCTAAAGCGGCGGCGGCTAATTTACCAATACCTAAACCAGCGCCGACTACTGTAATACCAGCGCCTAGACCTGCGGCTAAATAAGCTAATGAAGCTGCGTCCATTTAAATCTCCATAATTATTAATAAAAAAACTAAAAAAATCTATATAAAAAAATTTATTCATTAATGTGTTGCATGCTCTGCGTGAGCGTCAGAGCCATGCTCGCCTATTGCTAAACCAACAAATATTGCGGTAAGCATTGTAAATATGTATGCCTGAATAAATGCAACCAATAGCTCAAGGAAATAAATGAAAACAGAAAAGCCAACAATAGCTGGCGAAATGAGTATGGTTTTAAAATAAAAGATTAATCCAAGCAAAGCAAAAAGTACTACGTGTCCCGCAGTCATATTTGCAAATAGACGAATAGTTAATGCAAAGGGTTTTATAAACATCGAAAGGATTTCAATTGGTATCATTATAAAGAACAGCCAGGGCGGTGCGCCTCCAAGAAGATGCTTGAAATAGTTGCCTAATCCGGCTTCTTTTATTGAAGTTATATTAATAACTAAAAATGCTGTAACCGCAAGGGCTGCTGTAACTCCAAGAGAACTGGTCGCAGTATGGCCACCCGGTATTAATCCTATTAAATTTAGTCCCAGAATAAAGAAAAACAATGTTACAAAATATGGCAGAAGCCGATAAACAGCATTTTTGCTTGGTATATTTGGAACTACTATTTCATCTCTTACATAAGTTACAAGAACTTCAAACATATTTTGTATTCCACGAGGAGCAGAATTTGGTTTTTCCTTATAACGCTTGCTTGCTTTCTTGAAAAAGAAGAACAGCAAAATCATTACTAACCACTGGAAAAATACGAAATTTGTAATAGACAAATCAAGAGCGGGTGGAGTATGGTCAGATGTTTTTACTATATGTTTATTATGCATAGTAAAAATGCCAGCTTCTTCCATTTTATTTACAGTTGGGTAAAAATGAAAACCATCGTCATAAAAGATTAGTGGTAGGTCTGCAACGTGGTATGGTCCTATGATTAGTCCGTGGTGGTCGCCGAGTTCTCCTAAAAGTTCAAGAAATACATTACTTTCTGCCGTTGTTTCTGTTTGTGCTTGCTCTGTTGTATTTGACATTTCTTTCCTTTATCTATTCTTATTTTTGCAAATTTATTAAATTTTTTTTAAAGTTAAGATATAATATTTCAATAATTATTGATAAAAAAATTGATATTATAAACGTTAAAGAAAACACAAATTTATCAATTTCTGTAAACTTCAAAATTAGTGCTAAAATTATGATGACTGAAAAAAAACGCACTAAAAATGATGTGAAAAATATTTTATTAAACTGTGCTGATGATTTATTCAGATTCTTCTTTATAATGCTTATTGAAATAAAGATGTTAGCAAAAGCTATTATAACAGCAATAATAATTGATAACCAAATCACTTTTTCCCTTTTTCTCTTTTGTCTAATTCACTTATTGTTCTGAAAAAATTATAAAATGCCAATGCTATTCCGAGAAAAGCACCAACTAAAATCAATATTGGCTTTGTTTCAAATTTACCGTCCAACCACCAACCTAAAAGTATGAAAAGCCCAATAGTAATAAGCATTTGCCAACTCAGATTCATATAAGGAGCTACTTCAATAAAAATTCTGTTTTTATTATTTTCTTCCTTATTTTTGTTGTTTTCCATTAATTTTATAATTTTAATTACATTTATGAAAATATTAAATGTAACTTTTTTAAATTACAATTGTAATAATTCAATAAGTAAAATATTGAATTATTATTAGATTTTTTAAACTATTTTTTTACAAAAAACAGCAAAATAAAATATGAAAAAAATTTTACATTTCATAATAATATTATTTATTTTTCAGCTTTTTTTTCAAAATAATGCAAATTCTCAATTAGTACTTGATTCTGTGTTTAAAAAAGAAAAAGTACTTTTTGAAGTCGGTATTGCCACTCCTATTGCAATTACATCTAAAGAATTTTTCGATAAATACCAAAGCCAGTATTTAAAAGGAACAAAAAGCCAGTTTAAAACTGGAATTCAATTTCACGGAGCATTCAAGTGGCTTTATTCAGATTACTACACTTTCGGGATTTCTGCGGATTTTTTCCAGTCAAAAATTCAAGATGTCTATACTCTTCAATATATTAGTTCCCGCGATATTCCATATAACAGAACATATCTTCAGAGTATAATAGTTAATACTATACCTGTTTTTATTACCTGCGAGATTACCCCCGTCATCTCTCAATTTAAAAGCTACTGCGGTTTTGGTATTGGTGCATCTACCGGATATATTACCTGGTGGGAGGAAGTTCATTCTGATTTATATGATGATATTCGCATTGGTGGAAAGCACATAGACGATAACATTATTGCTCCTGCTGTAAAAGCGTATGTGGGTGTGCAACTCGGTTTTGACGATAAAAAAATGCAAAATGTTGTAAATAGTTTTATTCTCGAAGTATCAACTACTTATATTCATCGAAATGTAGATTTTTTTGGGAAAGTAAAAGAGCAATTCGATGCTCCTCCAGAAATTTTTAATGAAAATACTTTTATTTTACCTTTTTACATATCCATAGC
>ERZ795059.3579-NODE-3579-length-15039-cov-6.069074_pt1 | contig 15039 bp, 14 predicted proteins | sample MGYA00375143_ERZ795059 | MGnify/ENA primary metagenome ERZ795059 (study PRJEB30188, sample SAMN05720168) | activated sludge metagenome | isolation source: Anaerobic digester | place: USA | collected 2015-01-07 ... | reverse complement strand
TTTCTAAAAAAGGTGGTGGTCATAGTTATTCTGGAGGAGACATCAAACCTGGCGGTTCTTATGGCAGATCAAATGATCGCAGTAAGCCACATCGTAAAGGCGGAAGCCAAAAACCTGCTTCAGGTAGTCCCGTTAAGAAAAAATGGTAATAGCCAAATAGGCAAATTAATCAAATAAAAAAGGACTTGTATACATTGTGGCGATTGTAACAAGTCCTTAATCTTTACATGAAAAAATTCTATTCCTAATGGAACTCAATTTTTAGAACGCACTTTTATAGAGATTGTTCTTTTAGATTGATAATTAATTTGGTAAAGCAGCAGACCACCAAAGTTTAGCTTTAGAAGCAAGTAACTTCGCTCTTAATTCAATCCATTTTTGATTGGCCTCAATGAATTTATTGTTCCTGCTATTGAGCAAAAACAAGGAAGATTCACCAATGGAAAATTTAAACGACTCTGCCTCATACAATTGTTGGTAGAGATCGCTCGCCTCAGCATATATATTTACTTGATTTTTTACATTTTCCACTTCAATCAATTGAAATTTGATTTTATTTTCAATCTGAAGTCGCGCATAATAATTGTCCAGAGAAGTTATTTGAATTTTTGCCTTTGTTGACTGATACTGCCCTATTGCGGATCTATTAAAAATGGGCATGGAAAAGCTGAGACCAAATTTATAATTGTCTTCAAAAAAAGAAGCTCCAATATTTTCAATGGGAAATTGATCACCTTTCCGCATAAAATCATATTTCAGATCTAGCTTGGGCAGAAAATTTTGGAATTTCAATTTCCGCTCGATTTCCAAATTTTGCAACTTCAAATCATAAACAGCTAACTTAGGATGCTCATCCAATCGGGCTCTGATCCAAGCATCTATTTCACTTTCGTTTATTTCATTCAATACCATATCGATGGTTGTTGTATCAGGAATGACATCACCAGCCAAGTACAAAGGCGCATCATTTTCAGTCCAGAGATAAGTTTCTAATTCAAGTCGAGAGGCATTATACGCCAAAAAATATTCCTCTCTTTGCTGCAAAAAAGACAACAATTGGGTCTTTGCTTCGATGGTATCTATGCCAGCTTTATCTCCTTGTAAAAAACTAGCCTTCACAAATTCAAATCGCTCTATGTTTATTTGTACTGCTTGTTCTATCAGTCGTAATACCAGAAAATCTTTCAACCAATTGAAATAAGACAAATTTGCCTCCAAAATGAGGTCGTTGACTGTGTTTGCATTTTCAAATCTGGTTTGAGCCTGCATCAGTTTGGCTTGCTGTAAAGATGCCCGACGTTTGTCTAACACCAAATTTTTCAAAACGGAGACATTTACACCTGCATAAGTATAAAGACCAGGACTTTCCTCCACATCCAAGAAGGTACCTAGATTATTTTGGACACCCCCATATAAAGAAACTCCATACCAAGTAGGAATGGTCAAATCTGCGTTATTTTGGGTATAATATCTTTTACCGTCAAAGGTTTTTTGATCACTTGTCAAAGAAAAAATTGGGTCAAAAGCACCTGCAGCTTCCACCCTACCCGCAGACGCCATTTCCATAAACAGGTTTGTTTGGCGCGCAATGGGATGGTTCTGTTTGACCACCGATAAGAATTTTTCCAGAGTCAAAACATCAAAAGTTTGTTGGGCTGAGGTGTTTTGCCAAAACAAGCCCAACATAAAAACCAGCAACAATATGTTTTTCAAATAATACATGAGGTAGTTATTTCTTAGCATTGACTAACTCATTATTAGCTTTATAAAAATCAGGAGGAAATCCATTTATTTGTCGCCAGAATTCGTAATAAATTGGCACATTTTTGAGCAATGCAAAACCCACTGCACCGCCGCCTTGCCGCAATTCCTTTGGCCAAGGACGGTCTTCTGGATCTTCTGCGACCAGCACTCTGAACATTCCATTGACACTCACATTGCTTTCTACTGCTGTCACGATGCCGCCAAAGGTACCAAAAGAAGCACTGGGCCAGCCTGTAAATACAATGGCCGGAAAACCATCAAACATAAACCTTACGTGTTGCCCGCGGCTCAAAAGTTGTACATCCATTGGTTTTACCCATATCTCTACAGCTTTGTCAAATTCTATTGGCACAATTTCTACGATCATGGCACCTTCTTTGACCATTTCATTGATACCAGCCTTCATGGCCTTTACAATTTGACCATCTTGCGGTGCGACTACAAAATATTGGCCTTGCCTTATTCTATAATTGTCATACTGATTTTGCAGTTTAGCGATTTTACCTTGTCCAGTAGCAACTTGTGATTGTGCAGTAAACTGATCGCCCTGGGTTTTGGCAATTTTTTCATTGTATTCCTGGACAATGCCATTTTTTTCGATCTGCAAAATGAGCAAGTCCTGCCTGGTATTGTTGTAATCATTCTGCGCAGAGATGAGCTTAGCGGCCACATTTTGATGTTGTACTTTTCTCTTTTCAAATTCGGTCAAAGGGATGATGGATTGATCGTACATGTTGATCGCACCTTCCAATTGTCGATCAGCCACAGCCATTTCATTTTTTACAGCTACAAGTTTGATGCTGTCACTTTCCACCTTTCTCACTACCTGCAAGACTTTATTGTCCAAGGATTTCAATTTCAAGTCACGTTCGCTTTTCATGGCTTCCATCTGACTGAGGGTGGTTGAAATTTTGCTTCTGTAATTGTCCAAGGTCATTCTTTCGGAGACTATTTGATCATCTGTTCTTTCCAAAAGTTGAGGGTCCAGATACTCATCCTTTATTTCTGCCAACTGTACGATGGTATCACCTTGCTTTACGAAATCCCCTTCTTTGACATACCACTTTAATATTCTCCCTGGTATGATGTTATTCACTTCCTGCGGTCGCTGATCTTGTTTTAAAGAAGTCACAACACCTTCACTTCTGATGTTTTGAGTCCAAGGCAAAAAGAGTAAAATAATGAAAACAGCTAAAATTCCAATAAACCAATATTTTATTTTATCCTCCTTATCTGACCGGTAAATATGACGAAAAGATTCTAGGCTTCGTCCGATCTTCTTTTCTACTTCTTCGTTATACATCAAAATATAATTTTGTCCTAGGTTTAATTAAAAAGGTATTTCTGTCGGTGCACCTTGGCTGATGATCCTACCCTCTTCGAGCACGATCACATGGTCACACTTTTTGGCAAAATCTACATCATTTGAAATGACGAAAACGGTGACATCAGGAATCTCATTGAATATATAATTGAAAATTAAAAGTTTCGTAGCATGATCCAATCGTTCCCAAGGCTCTTCCAAAATTAATAAAGATGGATTGCCCACTAGCGCCCTAAGTAATAAAATTTTGTGCTTTTGAGAAATGGCTAGTCTCCTGCCTGTTGGGTCGAGCTCCTCATCAAATCCCATTTTAAATTGAGTAAGTAAGCCTTTAAAGCCAATTTTCTTGGCAACATCCATGATTTGTGGGACTGTGACAAACTGTGAGCGCAAATTGATATTTTCCAAAAGTGTACCTTGAAAAACATCTTGATTGTGGAACATCAGGCCTAGTTGACCTCTGAAAGTATCTGCATGATAATTCCCAAGTGGAATGCCATTGAAATTGATATTCCCATCGTAGGACAAAACGGTACCCGACAAGAGTAATCCCAAGGTAGACTTTCCAGAGCCATCAGCACCCATGATGCAAACTTTTTGCCCTTTTTCAACATTAAAACTGATGTCTTTAAGCACCTGTAAATCAGCAGTGTATCCAAAATTAACATTCGAAAATTGAACACCAATACCACCATTTCCAACCAAATCCAACGTTCCAGCTGTTTCCATCGGTTTGTCGGTAATTTTTGAAAGTTTCTCCAACGAGGTCAACAAATCGTATACCTTGTCCAAAGATCTAATCAATTTTTCTATGGATGCGAGCACGCTGATGATGACAATCTCTGAAGCCACAAATTGACCTACGTTGATGGTGTTATTGACCAAAAGAATACTTCCCAGGATCAGCATGGCAGCAGTAATCAAAACTTTAAACCCAATCAGCGTCCAATATTGAAAGAGCAAAACTTTAAAGTGTTTGGTACGAGCACCAATGTATTTTGAAACCAATCCATCTGTTTTGTCAATCGGAAGTTTTGAACCGGAAGCAAAATGAAATGATTTAAACACCCTGGAAACTTCTTGCAGCCATCCTGCAACTTCATATTTATAATCACTTTCTTCTAGACTGGTTGCTAGACCTTGTTTGGCGGTTATACTGATGATGATGATCAAAATAATAACCAATATGATACTGAATATGATGAATACATTGGCATACAAAGACAACAAAATAAGGCCAAATATCAGCTGAATAGCTGCAGTGGGAATGTCGAGCAATAGTTTACTCAAGCTTTTTTGCAAAACAACGATATCAAAAAATCGATTGACCAGTTCAGGCAGATAATAGGAATCCACCTCTATTAAATTCAATTTTGGAATGCGATAGGCGAACTCTAGCGAATATCTTGCAAAGACTTTTTGTTGAATTTTTTCAATAACCTTGAGTTGTTTCAATTGCAGAAAACCATCAAAAAAAACGCCTAATACGACAAAACAAATCAATAAAATCATGGAAGTTGATACTGCACCCGCCAATACAAAATTGATGATTGCCTGTATACCAAGTGGTACACTCAGTTGTAGTAAACCTGCCAAAATTGCATAGAAATAGATATAGCCTATTTCTTTTCGTTCAAGTTTGAGCAGTTTTAATAATTTGTTCAAGGGTGTATCAAAAATATTTAACTTATCAACTAAAGCCATAGATCTCGCACTTTTTCCCTATAAACTACAAAAATGGCATATCGTTCGATGTTAACAAAAATTTCACTTATTAATTATAATGGTCTGATAAATTTTGTCAAGTAAAATATTTTGGGTCAAATACCAATTTAAAATTATGTGCTTTTGTGTGAGATGTTGTGATATGTAAGATGTGAAATGTAAGATGTGGTTAGTGAATGGTAAATGGTGAATGGTGTGGATATAGTTAAAAGATTTCGATGTTTCATTTTAGTTTTTTCTAAAAGAGATAACCTTCATTTATAAGGCAATTGCCATCAATACATTCATTTTAAATAAAATTTATCCTCCGCCCAATTTGCGGGATTGTTAACAATATATTTCGAAATGGTTTGATACGAAGATTCATTACGTATGATGTGTTCGTAATAATTGCGTTGCCAAACATTTTTTACAGCCGTGTTTTGACGCATCCATTTTGTAACCCCAATTTTAAAACCCCGAACAATAGACCCAATGGTATTGGATGGTGATCGTTGTCGTAGGGGCGAATAATCATTCGCCCTAATTCCATTATTTGACCCGTTATCATTTTCCGCACCGTGATTGGGCGAAATATTCATATCATTTGAACCATTATCATCGTCCGAACCGGTATTGGGCGGAATTACGATTTCATCATCCGAACCGGCATTGGGCGGAATTACGATTTCATCATCCGAACCGGCATTGGGCGGAATATCGATGTCATTTGACCCGTTATCATTATTCGTGCCGGTATTGGGCGGAATTATAATATCATTTGAACCGGCATTGGGCGGAATTATAAAATCATCATTCGAACCGATATTGGGCGGAATTATGATTTCATCATTCGAAACGGTATTGGGCGGAAAATTTTCCGCCCCTACGGCGGCGGCGGCGAATACGGATTTCAATTCTATTATTCCGTGAATGTGATTTGGCATTACGATATATTCGTGCAAAATCGAATTTGGAAAATGATTCGGTATTTCGGTCCAACATTCATCAACAATTTTCCCCGTATCATTCAATTTCATTTTTCCATCGATTATTTCTCCAAACAAACACGCCCTATCCTGACAACACAACGTGATGAAATATAAACCTTCTTGCGAATAATCATATCCTTTCAGGCGAATGGATCGGCGGTGGTGAATGTGGGGATTGTATGGCATGAACTAATTATTGCGATATCATTTTGATAGAATCCTTTTGCACCCTAGTGGAATGCAGCATATCTAAATTGAAACCATTTTCTTCAAATATTGCAGTTGCATTTTCCACCCAATTTGCTTCACCAATTATTTTATTTTCCACAGAAAATATTGCATTGTTTTTGCATGCAATCCAATCCATTCCTTAAGAGACCTCAATTTCAGTAAATTTCATGCAGTTTACTCGACTGAAAATTGGTTTTTCAAGTATGGCATTGTTTAATAGAGTCATAATTCGGCACTTCTCCATTTTCCAAAATTTGCTGTTGCCTTCAGCTATGTCATTCATTTAGTCTCAAACCAATTCTATTTTTATCATTACTCCACCAAACATAATAAACTTTTTTTTCTGTATTCTCAAATAATATTGTTCCATATATTCTACTATCCATGGAATTATTTCTATTATCCCCAAGCACATATATTGTGTTGACTGGAACTACACTTTCTGTTTGATTTGAATTTTCAAAAGGCGGGATTTCTTGCCCATTAAATTTAAGCATTTTTAGTGTCTCAATTTCTTTACCATTTGGCAACCGGCTTTTGTATTTTTGATATTCATATCCATTATGATTTATCACTTGTATTTCTTTCCATTGTTCTTTTTGACCATTGATTGAAACTCTATCATCAATAATTTCGATTTTATCCCCAGGTAGTCCTATTACCCTACTCAAGTATTTTTGCCCATCTTCTCTTTTAAATGTTATGATATCACCGATTTTAACGTCTGTTGGACGAATGCTCCATGCCATAATTTTGTCATCAACCATTATGGAGGGCATCATAGATGGAGTCGGAATTACAAAAGATTCATAACCAACAATGCTTTTTACAAGCGGAGGAAGAGCAAATATTAAGATATACCATCCTATTATATAAGCCCCATAGTATTTAATTGAATTTACTTGTTTTAATTGGTAGTTTTTCTGTTTTACAGCCCATCTGACAGCATCCAAAAAAACATAAGACATGAAAGCAATTAATAAAATCAGACTAACCAAAAGTCCGTTGAAACTTCTAAGTAAGCCAAGCAGACCAATTAAAAAGTAAAAAGGGATTATTGACAAGGCGAAAATTATTGCTTTTTTGACTTGGCCATTATAGAGCTGGCCTGATCCCAGGAATAGTATGGACAATAAACCTGCAATTATTGGATTCCGTTTTTTCACTTTTGACATATGATGAATAATTCCTTCTTTTCGTTCCTCCCAATACAATGAAACCAGCACTTTCAATCATTTAAAAGTCATTTCTACCAATTACAACATTCAATTAAACGTCTGATATTTAATGGGCTTAACAAAATGAAATAATGGAATAATTGCTCAAGTCGAAGCTTTCTATCATCAAATATATAAGTAAACACTCACAATAAATAGGGTGTGTACTGAATAAATTTATTAGTAAGGTTTATTCGAGTTTAAATTGATTGAAATATCCCGATTTACTTGCCTGATGGACTAACTCAAATGTTCTCCAATTACTATTTTATTTATAGCTTACAATGGTGGAAGTTATAAAAATAATGGCCTTACCTCTTACCGAGTAAGGCCACCATTGTTTCTAGTGTTTGAAAGTCAATAAAACTTTCGCACTTTTTTAAATATAATTGAATGATTGTTTAGTTACAAACTTGGATGCGTACTGCATCTTGAATGGTTTGAATGGAGGCCAAAACACCTGGAATCTGACCAGCACTTGAGTTTATCTGGTTGCGAAGAGCTGTAAGAATTTGTGGCTTCATCTTTTGTTCAATTCGATTTTCAACAATGTGCTCAACGATGGCTGAGATTCCCAATGTGATTGCATGAAACCACCATGGCCAGTCTACTTCAAGAGAATAAGATATATAAAATACAGAAACCGTATTACTTGGTCCTACTCCCAAACCAATGCGCATATCCACATTGATTGCTGGATCTGGTGCATTGTTGATGGCAGCTTCTAACCGGAGTCTCACTACAATACCTTGATTATCGATCTCAACGGAAGTTTGCGATCGCTTTGTCAAATCATTGCTGCTAGATTGATTGTGTTCTGCAATGCTGGCATCTACAGCTTGAATGATTTGACTACGCACAATGGTTTCAGGAATGGAAATAAATTGGCATGAAGCTGTATTTACATCTACCAATCGCTGGCCTAAATTGCGCGTAATGTTGCATGGAGTCAACACTTGCAATCTATAAGTGGTGTCCGTTAGTGGATTGACCACTTTTGATCCTACCATTGGGACATTTACTCCATTGAGTTTGATCCGCCCATTACATCTTCCAGTCCGGCTAATATTCCATCTCAATGTCACTGCCTGACCAGGGGTTACTGTTGCTGGGGTAGCTGTAAAAGAATTGAGGCTATAACTAGCAGCACATTGTGCTGAGTTATCAATCATTTGACTTGTACAAGGCATGATTTTAGTTTTTTGTGGTTAATGAAAAAATTATAAAAGTTTCTCGTTTAAAAATTTATTTCTTGATGTGATATTATCATTGGATCATTGATCAATGACTTTTAAATGTGAATTAAATAAATTAAGAAAATGTCCGGAGAATTTTTCCAAGGAGAAATGTAATTATCATTTTTATTGAAGTTAAATTATCCTCGATTTCTGATTGAAATATCTCCCATATCTTATTATACTTATCCTTTTTTCTTAATTGCATCAACCTGATCGGTCAAGTTTGCGACCTGTTTGGTTAAACCCGCTACTGATTCTATTAGAATTGACATTTGAGAATTTATTCGGTTTTCATAAATCCCATCATTTTCAGCTTTTTCCACTTTAAACTCCTTGCTTTCATTTTTCTCATTTTTATCACTTTTTTCGTGTTTTTCATGCTTTTCAAGTTTCTCGTTCTTTTCCTTTGGTGGTTTCTCAATTTCCTTATCCTTAAACTCTTTATCTTTAACGACTTCAGGAAATGGCTTATCGAAAAATTCTTTCATGGCTGTTTTATTCTCAAAGTTGGGATGTTTCCCACTAATTGTTCTCAAAATACTTGCAAGATCTCGTATTTTTAATTCACTGACTGGGGTATCCAGACTAATTTGAACTTCGGGTCGATCTTCATGGGAAATAAATGATTCCTTTGATTTTTCACTTTTGCCTGCGTTGTCTTTTGGTGATTTTTCCATTTTAATAATTTTTAATTTTGTTAATTGAATTAATAAATATTTATTTCATGAAAATAAATTATTCTATTTTTTAATTTCCGTTCTGAAGTAAATTGGCAATTGCCAAACTAATTGGTTGTAAGGTACTTTTCTCATAATATAAAAACCCTGGACTTGGGTTTATTTCAAAACAATAATATTTGCCGTCCGGTGTCAGTTTAAGATCTATTCCTGACAATAAAAGGTCAAGTTGTTTTGCCAGTAAAGAACACGCGTCAGATATTTCAGAAGGTAACTCTGTTTCTTCCATTTGAACACTACCTCCTTCTCGTCCCGCATAGCGGTAGTCAACTACATCTGAATGTACCAAAGTGGAAAATTTTTGACTACCTACTGTATGTACTCTTATATTTTCACCTGGGATTAATGCTTGGAATTGGGCAGGGCCATGCTGCAATAATGACAATCTTTCTAATTGAGCTTCATCCAATTTTTTAACAATAGACCGAATTCCACTCAATGACTTATAAATAACTTCCCCATAAAATTCATCATAAAAACGATGAACAGCCTTTGGGTCATTTGTAACAAGGGTTGGAGGAGTCAATAGACCACATTTTCTAACCATAAGGCCTTGATAAACTTTACTACTGTTTGACATTCCACCATTTATTCGATTGAGGACCACACACTTTAAATGCTCCAAAAGGAGCATAAGGCCAGTGTCATACTCAAAGTACATTCCCTGTGCTACATCCGTTGGCAAATTTGGATTAGGAATCCGTGCTTCAGTTCCTAGAAATCGCACATAAACACCTGTAAGTTCATTGAGATTTAGCCTCCAATCTGGTCCAGAAATATAACCTTCCGGATTGTTGTTTTTCCAATGCCAATTAATCTTATACCCTGCGGGATAAATTCCTAAATCTAGAAATCGGAATGCATAACCACAATCTTTTAACCGAGCACAAACTAATTCCGTTACGGAATCCGCTACACCACCGCAAACTAAGATCATACGAAATGATTTTGGGATGAAAACAATAATTTATTATGACAATTATCTACTTCTCCAGTGAGTACTTGGACAATCTGAAATGAAATAATTTGTCGGGCAACATCATTAAAGTGTTCGAAGCAAGGCATAGGATAAACAGCTATGACAAATATTTCATCATTAACAGGAGCAAGGACTATTTCCAAAAAATCCAGCTCTAATAATCCTGCAAAATTTATTAAAGCTGGTTCAAAATGTTCAATTCTAGAGGAAGATTTGCCCCAAACTACCTTTTCACCGATAATACAAACAAATATTGGGGCACCATGAGGATGTGTCAAACAAACCGGTGACAAAAGCTGCATTTTTTCTAAACTATTCCAATCAATATCGTTGGTAATTAAATATCGAAGTTCAGAAGTAAGTAAACCATATACTACATTATTTGATGTATTTTTTGAATGCATTAACCCGAAGGTTTTAGCATCATCATTTACATTCGTAATAATAGTTTCCAAGGTGGGCAAGCCACATTTGTTAAGGAGTGGTTGCCAAAATAAGAATGGGAGGTCTGGACGACACCACATAATTGCCGGAAATCTATTGACAACAGGACAATTTAAGCTCCAAATCCATCCAAGTAATGACGCTTGAATTTCTGAAAGCATATAGCTGTAGTCATTAGGCTGCCATCCATTTGGGTCAATCCAACCAAAAGTACGCTGTACAAAAAGGCTGCTTATTTCACTACTTTGCAAGGGTGCTTGCTCATCCAAACTTATTTGACTATTAGACTGAGTATTATCCAACCTCCAACAAAAGAGCGATGGCTGCACAAAAGGGTTTGAAATAATTTGATATGGCAATCTTCTTGACTTTAACTCTTTACAAATAAGAAGAGACCAGCTCTCTTTGGCATCACCTAAAATTATATGCATACCTTTATATTTTTATAAGGAAAATTACTTCGTAGAAATGTATTAGAGCATTTTTATACTTCAATTCTGGCTATTCCAAATATTAAAATGCTGACCATTTTAGTATTTGATATAAAGCTTGTTCAAAGATAGATGGTGCCTGAAAAGAAAGTAAAAGTCAAATAACTGATACCTAATGGGTTAAATAACGGAATTTTCATAGTTCATTGGGGTATATTTAACCCAATAGTCTAAATTTAGTTTTCATAAATTTAACTCCCACACTTCCCTCAAATTAAACACATTCAACTGATTATCAAATATTTACAATTATCGAATAATTCTGCAGGTCAATACTGCTTTCATCAAATTTAAATCAGATACATACAATCTACAAAGTAGGTGTTAAATATAATTGTCGACAAAGTTTCTTCAAGTTTTCAGTTTCTCGCTTAACCATAAACTTAGACTTAAAGACGCAAGCTATAATGGTCACAAGCAACATAATTTAACCAGTCATTCATTGTTTAACCAAGTCTATAATCTCCATACAATATTCAAATAGTTCTTTATCTCTATTTATTATTTGGAGAGACCATCTGTCAATATATTCATACTTTGAATTCACTCGCCGTTCTATAACCCATTCACTCCCATCAGTTCCAGCGCTCGTTTCATTGGAAATTCGCGTTGATTTTAGTTTTGTAAATTGATTCGAAATATTTACCCAATCCTGTTCACTCAACTTCTTTTTGAACTCGTGAACCAGCTCCCCTGCCTCAAGACCTCTTTCTTCATTAGTTCCTTTATAGTATCCCATAACCTCTTCTTGGCACTTATTGATTCTATAAATTTCTGAAGTAGCAAACGGGCTCAGATACAAAATTCTAATTACTTCACAATCACTTTCACAAATAAGGTTGGGTTCGCCCATGGATTTTAAATGACTAGAGTACCATGTGTTGACAAATGTGTCCAAGCCAATATCAGGATTTGATGCTGTCAAAAACGGAAAGTAGAATTTTGTGTCTTCACAATCACTTTGTCTTATAGAACAATTCGACAGAGTAAATAAGAGCATCAATGGGCATAAATATTTCAGTAAATCTTGTATCATTCAATCTCCGTCATTATTTCTTTATTCACCTGCTTCCACTTTCTTAATCTTTTCTTCAGTTCAAAGTAATCTTCTATTGGTAAATTTGCACTTATGGATACAACACATCTTCCTATAGCTGTCAATTCTTCTATTTTTTGAAAGTCCTTTTTCGTAGATATTTTGATTTCAGTGCCCCCGTTTTTCAAGTAACTTGCCTTTGAATTAAACTCAATTGAAGGCTGGGGCGGAGGAGGCGGAGCAGACTTTAAATTCGCTATATGAAGTGCTAAATCTTCCCACCAGATTTCGATATGATCATTTAATACGTGAGTTTCGAAAATCCCCTCTCTCTTTGTGCCTAACAATATATTGAGTTTCTGTACCCAGGCAAATCTATAATACAAGCTGCGCAAATCCTTAAGGTTGATTCCTTTTCCAATGAAAACTAAAACTTTTGGGTTAGAATGACCGCCTTCTAAAAAAAGGTTAACATCTTCTATTGCGCCTTGTTTATCTCCAAATCTAAAGTGGATTTCTTCCCCTATTTTGTAAAAATGAATCGAACGAAAAAACTTCTTTTCCTGACTTAAAAACCTATTAGTCTCATGGCCGATTAGCTCATATTCTTGAAAGTCAAAATTATTGATTTCTCTGTTTCTATGAAAAACTAAACTATCGAAAATTAAAAGTGTATCTGCTTCCAATCGTAGGATTTCAGTCTCAGTCTTAAAATTATCTCTATTAAGGTGAAATTTTAATTTTCCTTTTTCGACTTGGAATTTTCCGGACTCCTTAAACGAATAATCTCCAATCAACTCAACACTATCTCCTTTAAAATTAAATCCCCAAATATCTGGAACCTTACCGCTTGGTACTGCAATCCAATTTCCTTTAAGATCCTCCTTCGTTATCTCATTACACGATGCCAAGATTAAGATGGCTATGAAAAGTAATAAATTATGGTGCATTTTGGTATTGCTTAATGAGATGAAAGTGTCTCGTATACACGCATTTAATATTTTAGTGATGATTAACAAAACATGTTTTTTTATTTGAAAATGCATTTACACATTCTGCTTGGACAGTTATTTGAAGACTTTCTTTTTGGCATTTAAATACGGTGTCCACTCTTTTCTTTCTTTACTTGTTAACCAATCTTTGTATCTACGTTGAAATTCTTTGACATTATTGCTTCTTATTGAAAATAAGTAATATTCTACAAGATTCGGGTTGTCTTTGCAAAACTCCAATAAACAATTTTGAATATTTGTTAATCTACCATAAGGCATATATTCAATTTTATCCGCTAAAATTATTGCTATTTCACCTTTTGTCAATACCAGATTTTGAAATTCAGATCTAGTTTCGGTCAATGTTTGATCATCAAAAATATTCGAAAGGAATGTCAGAGATTTTTGGCCATAACTTATGATCTTAATAGCTTCCGGCTTTTTGGATATTTCAATTGAGTTTTTAGTTTCAGAAAGAACTGTTACCAAACTATCAATAAGAAGTTGAGTTTGACCAAATGCTGCACCACTCAAAAGTACAAGAAAGAATGATAAGATTAACCGTTGTTTCATACCTTTTTGTAACGCTTTATAGCAGAAGTTTGTTGCCGATAAAGCTTTTTAACCATCTAACCGATAATGCGCGCATCAAAATGTTTGTTTGTTTTTATTATACTGATTTTTCTAGAACCTATGTATAATTGGATGAACCTACGAGGCTTTGTTTGAATTAAATGTCTTAAACTTTAAACCTACCAAATGACCCATTTTTACCCTCTTTTATTGTTGTGCTGTCTTTTTTAATTTCCTCAAAGTCATTATTAACCAATCTTCATTTACTTGTTGCGTGATCTTATTTATCTCCAGTTGCTTTTCAAGTAAGTCAACAAAATCAAAATCATTAAAGTCATTTATACTTTCCAATATTATCGAACCATGTTCATCAATATTTTGTAACTCTCGAATCAAAATTTCTTTTACTCTTTTATCCTTTCTTTTTGCCAATCCTGCAATTGCCTCAAGTCTGACCATATCTGAGCTATCACTTGTCTTTTCCCACAAAACATTAGTGATAATTTCATTTTTTGTGTCGATTTGTGATCCAAGGGCAAATACCGCCCAATCTCTAATATCATGGTCTTTATCATTGCTAAGTTCAATTATGGTTTCAATTGCGGACTTCTGTTTCAAACCTGATAAAGCGTGAACCAATGCAAATCGAACTTTGGAAAATCTATGTGTTTTGAGCTCGGTTAAAGATAAAATCTGTTCCTTTTTTAAAATTTTATTGTTATGTGAAATAGCTAATAGAATGGCTTCTATAACATTAGGACTTTGTTCTTTCTCCAACAGCCCAAAACAAATCTTGACAGTCTCAATTTGTTTATATCTTGGATTATAGCCAAATTGAGCCAAAATATTAATCCCGATAATTATTTCTTTTTCCTTATTGGTTTCAATTAATTCAAATGCACGATCAAACACGTATTTATTTGGCCGCTTCCTCAGTTCACTGATATTTTCCCAATAAGTTTTTTTTGACCTATTTGTCAATAGTCTTTCAAACAATTTTTCGTCTGTCCAATCTTTTCTTTTCATTGTTGAATGATTTGGCTACTTGATTCACGCCTAACTATGTTTTTATTTCTACCATCAGAGTTTTTCAGACGATTATCATCCATTACAAACCCCTTTATTAGGTACTCTTTTAAGTTGGTATTTGCCCATATTCTAAACTGGGTACCTCTTATGCTACGCACCCTAAATCCTATTGCCAAAATCATATCCAAGGCATAAAACGCGACCTCATATTCCTTGCCATCATTGGCAGTTGTTAAGTAATACTTAATAACTGAACTTGCATCTAACTCTTTATCTTTCAATATCTTA
>ERZ795059.3575-NODE-3575-length-15053-cov-9.935591_pt1 | contig 15053 bp, 16 predicted proteins | sample MGYA00375143_ERZ795059 | MGnify/ENA primary metagenome ERZ795059 (study PRJEB30188, sample SAMN05720168) | activated sludge metagenome | isolation source: Anaerobic digester | place: USA | collected 2015-01-07 ... | reverse complement strand
AAAATCCGCGGCGGCTCATCCGCGCCATTGAGATCGTCAAAACCACCGGCAAACCCGTGCCGGCGTTGAAAAAACAACCGCTTGATTATGAAATTTTGTTTCTGGGAATCAAAAAAAACGAAAAGGAATTAAAGCGGCTCATTGAACGGCGCGCCGACGCGCGAATCAGAAAAGGCATGGTCGCTGAAGTCAGAAAACTCAAAAACTCCGGCCTGTCCTGGAATAAATTGGAATCTTTCGGACTGGAATATCGTGCGGTTTCGCAATTTTTGCAAAACAAAATCAACCGCCAAAAAATGGTTGACACAATAAAAAAAGAGGATTGGCAATATGCCAAGCGGCAGATGACCTGGTTTGGGCGCGACAAAAGAGTTAACTGGATAAAAACCAAATCTCAAGCCGTTAAACTAGCCCAAAAATACCTCTCCAAATAATTCAAAATTGGTCAAGGTGAAACCTTGACCAATTTTACGTATCAAAAAAAGTAGGGGCGCGGCTTTATGACCTGCCCCTACACTCGCTATTCCCTTACTTCGGCTAATTTTTCCAGGAGGATCTTTTTTAACAAATCCGGATTGGCGCGGCCTTGCGCGGCCGCCAGCGTTTGCCCCACCAAAAATTGAAACGCGTTTTGTTTGCCGGCGCGATAATCGGTCGCGGCTTTTTGATTTTTGACCAGCACCTCGTCAATCATCGCGGCGATTTGTTTTTCGTCGCGAATCTGACTCAATCCTTTTTGGGTGATAATCGCGCTGGGATCATTGCCGGTTTTCATCATTTCCGCCAGCACTTGTTTGGCGATTTTGGAAGTAATCTCGCCCTTGTTAATTAAACAGATAAATTCGGCAAAATTTTCCGGAGACACCGGGAATTCTTTTTCGCAAAACGATTTTCCCGCCAGCGCCCCCAAAACATCGGTGGTGAGATAGTTGGCACAAAGCCGCGCCAGCTGATGGTTTTGGACGTCGCTGTTTTCGCAATCGCCTTCTTTGACATTGACCCACTCTTCCAGCTCGCTGGCGATTTTTTCAAAATATTCGCCCAAATCGCGGTTAACGACGAAAATTTCAACGATAGCCGCGCCAAGGCCGTATTGTTCGGCCAGGCGAAATCTTTTTTTTGCCGGCAATTCCCCCACCGCCGCTTTTAGCTTTTCGATCTCTCCGGGCGAAATTGCCAGCGGCGGAATGTCGGGTTCGGGAAAATAGCGATAATCAAACGCCTCCTCTTTCTCGCGCTGAGAAAAAGTTTGGCCGGTGAATTCGTTCCATCCCCGCGTTTCCTGGACCACCTTTTCCCCATTCTTAATCCGCGCCGTCTGGCGGCCGATTTCAAAGGCCACACTACCCTCCACCGCTTTGAGAGAATTTAAATTCTTGATCTCCACCTTCGTGCCCAGCTTTTTTTTGCCGTCCGGAGCAATCCGGCCCAGACTGATATTGACTTCCACCCGCAACTGCCCTTTTTCCATATCCGCATCCGATGCGCCCAAATGGCGCAAAATCAACTGCAGTTCCTTGACAAACTCGCGCGCCTGATCGGCGTTCTCAATGTCCGGTTCGGTAACCAGTTCCATCAATGGCACGCCGCCGCGGTTAAAATCCACCAGCGAATGGTCTTTATCGTCGGAATGCATTAATTTTCCGGTGTCTTCTTCCAAATGAACGCGGGTAATACCGATTTTTTTGGGTTTTCCGCCGTCGCTAATCTCCAAATATCCGCCCGAACAAAGCGGCTGATCGTATTGCGAAATTTGATACCCTTTGGGTAAATCCGGATAGAAATAATTCTTGCGGTCAAATTTGGAATGTTCCAAAATCCGGGAATCCAGCGCCAAACCGACCAGCCGCGTCAAGCGGATCGCTTCGCGATTCGCCACCGGCAGGGTTCCCGGATGCCCCAAACAAACCGGGCAAACATTGGTATTGGGCGCACCGGTATCCGGACGGTTGGGGCACGAACAAAACATCTTTGACGCGGTTTTCAATTCGCAGTGAATCTCCAGCCCGATTGTGGGAACGTATTCCATAAAAATTTAAAATAAAAAAATCAAAATTCAAAATTAAGGAGTTAAAATTCCGCTATCGCTTCATTTTAACGTTTGATAATTTTGAATTTTATCATTGTCATTTTTCATTTTGATTTTTTAATTTTACATTAACTCTTATTTATCCTCGTGCAATGGCCACGCCGTTTGATGTGCCGATAATGTCGGCTCCCGCTTTAACATACGCCCGCGCGTCCTTGGCGGTCTTGACGTTTCCCGAAGCTTTGATCAACAATCCCGGCGCGTTTTTTTTCATAATTTCCAAATGGCAGGCCTTTTCTTTTAATTCGCGCTCTTCCAGGGGATCTTTTGAGGTGGCGGTCTTCACGCAAATTGCGCCCGCCTGCTTGACCAGCCGCGACACCATAGCGATCTCCTTGTCCGTCAAATAACCCGAACCGATAATCACTTTGGTCGGCAAGATTTTGCAAATTTCGGCCAAATCTTTATACACCTGCTCCCATCTTTCATGCTTGATATCGCGCAGTGACGCCACCACATCCAGCTCATCGGCGCCGTTATTTTTCGCCGTCAAACAAATTTGCATTCGTTCTTCGTGCGTGCTGTCGCCAATCGGTGCGTCCACCAGACAAACCACTTTGGCGGGGAAGTCTTTCAATTCTTCCTTTGCCGCGGCTACCCATTGGGGATTCACGCAGATTCCGCGAAAGCCGTATTTTTTCACTTCCGCGCAAGTTTTTTTAATGTCCGACAAGCTCGCCTTGGGATCAATGTTGGTTTGGTCAATCCGCAACGCGATCGGCAGTTTTTTGACAGTTTTATTTGAAGATTGTTTCATAAATTTATTTTATTGATGATATCGCCGAACACTTCTTCCTTATTCCGATTGCCGTCAAGCAAAACGATTTTCATCTTTCCTTTGAGCATTTCCATCGCCTTTTTGTAATTGTGCCTCACAATTTCCAAAATTTCAACTTTTTCAAACAATTCCGCGGATTTTCCGTTGGCGGCGATTCTTTGGGCGCAAACTTCCGGCGGCACATCCAGATAAATCGTCAGATCCGGCGCCAAAAACCGCGAATTGATTTGCGCCAGCCATTCCATTTCAACATCAACGGCGCCATAAGCCAAAGACGACAAAAAGTAGCGGTCGGCAATGACCGCCGCGCCGTTTTCCAGCGCCGGCAAAATTTCTTTCGCCAGATGATCGGCACGGTCCGCGGCAAACAACAACTGCAAACTCTCCGGCGGACAATCCCAATCGCCCGCCAGCCGCCGCCGCGACAAGTCGCCCGCCGGCAAAAAACTCGGCTCTTGCGTCAATAAAACGCCCCCTTCGGACTTCCGCAAAAAATCCGCCGCCAATTTCGCATGGGTTGATTTCCCCGCGCCGTCCAATCCTTCCAAAACGATGAATTTCCCCGGATGATGATTTTTAATCATTGATTTCGTTTGATATCGTTTGAAATTTTTTCTCCAGATCGGCGTGCATTGATCGGTGAAAATCGCCGTCATAATCTTTGGTCAAGCTCTTGATCATTCCGCAACAATCCCGCTCCAGGCAAAATCCGGCGCAGTGGCACTTGGGCACGATATGGCGCGCCAGCCATTCCATTTTCCGCTCTTGCAAAAGATTTTTGATTGCTATAACTTCCTTGATGCTGGCGCGGCGAAGCTCTTCTTCGGCGGTGGAACAAATCCGCAACGGATAATATCCGGCGATGAGATTGTAAAGGTTATAATCCTGCACGATGTCAATCCTCAACCCCCGCGGCACGGTAAAAACCGCGTCCCGCGGCGCGATCCCGATTTTTAGCAACTCTTGATAAGCGGCAAACGACGACCGTGCCGCGTCAAGATAGGCATAGAGAAATTCTTTGTTGGCAAGCACCGCCGGCGGGATTGAAAAAACGCGGTTAATCCGGTCAATTCCCCGATGGCCCAGCTGTTTGGCGCGGATTTCGGCGTCCCGCGCCGAAAAGACTTCCGCGGCGCGGCGAACGCTTTCATAAACTGAATCAACCGCCATGGGCACGGTGCGATGCCGTTTTTTATCGCCCCAAACCCGCCATGCCGACGAAGAAAAAATCTTGATGCTGGCCGACGGGCCGTAATCGCGGCAAATTTGCTGGCGTTCGGACAAGATTTCCTGCCAGTTCGCCATCAAATTCTCTTTGCTTTGCACCGCCGCGCCGATTTTTTGCTCCAAGCTTTTCAGCCTTTGCTCCAACCCCGCCGAAAGAACAAAATCGGCAGTAATGATTTTGAATTCATCTCCTCCCGCCAAGTCCGCCGCCGCGCGCGCCAGATTGGTTTTTTCGGGATCCTTGAAAATATTGGGATAGGGATAATTATTGCGCGGCGCCGCCAGCCGGGTGGCATAGAGCAAGTCAATCCCCGCGCCCTTCAACTCTTTTTCAATCGCGCCGATCAAAAATCCAACATCTTCGGGCATCCATTCCTTTTCGGCGTCATATTCGCGCGCCAATGTCGCCAGCGATTCCACCGAAAACTGAATGATGCCGGTGCCATAAATTCCATATTGCAAAATTTTGCTGGCTTCGTCCTTGCCCACTCCCTCTGCCAGCAGGCGATTGAGCGTTTCAATATTTTTTTCGGAGGCGATTTTATAAATTTCCCGCGCCCGCAAATCTTTGGCGATCGCTTGCGGATAGACGATATCTTCAGGGACGGTGTCGGTCCTTCTTCCCGAAGCCATAATCGCCGATGCGAACACGATCCCCGTGAGCGCCGAATCAATGAATTTGCTGGCTTCGTATGAAAACGATAATGCCGGCGTCGTCGCCATTGACGCGTGCCCTTTCAGCGACGACTGGCGCAAGATCGCGGCGACTTTTTTGTCAACATCCTTGCCTTCGCGCCGCAATTCTTCCAAAATCGCGCCGATGGATTTGCCGCTGTAGGTCAAAAGCCCCGACAGCGCCACCAATTGTTGAGGCGACAAACTACCAGTTTGGTCATTCCACACCGGCGTTATCCCTAAAAACTTTAGCTTAATATCTTTCGTTGAAATCATCTCTAATTTAAAAACTGAAAATGAAAAGTTAAAAACGAAAACTAAAATTTAAAAATGAAAATTCATATTTAATAATTTTTAGTTTAAAATTATCGTTTTTAATTTTTCATTTTTACTTTTTACTTATATTTTCTTCTTCGGCAATTTTTGATGCCACCGCCCCGCTCTGGCCGGCGTATTTATGATCTTTCTGACTCAGGTAGGGCACGCCCGCCGGCGAAGAGAGCGTTTCAAAAGTCATCGCGCATATCCGCATTCCCGCATAAAGAATGATCGGCCGGATGCCCAGATTGCCGAATTCCATCACCGCTTTACCCGTCCACCCCGGGTCAAACCGCGCGGCGGTGCTGTGCACCACCAAACCCAGCCGTCCGAGAGACGACCGTCCGTCCAGCCGTCCCATCAAATCCGGCGTCAGGGTGATCGTTTCTTTGGTCACCGCGATCACAAATTCGCGCGGCTGGATGATAAACGGCATATCGTCGCCCACGATCACTTCTTCCATCAATTCGCCGTTATAGTTGTTCTTCACATCAATGAAGTTGTAGTTTGACGGCCGAAACATCTTGAAATTATTGCCCAGCCGCAAATCCAGCGAACACGGCCCCAGACAACTCTCAAAATCCGGCAACGGATCAATCTTGATCTTGCCGGCGGCAATGTATTCTTTAATGTCATTATCCGATAGAATCATAATTTTGCGAGGGTCTGTCCCTCGTGTAATCGCGAAGGTTAGACCCTCGCAAAAATTAATACCAAAACCCAAATGTCAAATATCAAAACAAAAATACAATTTCAAATTGGGATTGAATTTTTGGCATTGCATTTATTCACATCACACTATGAAATCGGACTGGTGATGGGAATCATAGAAAGCACATTCACGAAATTTTATAATAAATAGTCCGATTCGTGAATGTGATTTCTATATTTGAAATTTGAACTTTGAGCTTTGATATTTTTGATTATACCCCTTTCCCCTCCCTCTTTCCACCCTTGACAAAAAACAAAACTAACCGTGAAAATAAGTTTTATGTCTCATAAAAAAATGTCTTGCGGGGCGGTTTTTATGGCCGCCCGTATTTCGTTACTAAAAGGGCACCCACAAGGGGTGCCCCTACACAAAAAATCAAGGTCAAATTTATCGCAATAATTTATTTTGCCGGCTGGATTTATTGTCTTTCATTATTTGGGTAATCTTTTCTTTCAAATCGGGCACATTGTCTGTTGCCATAATCCACGCTAAAGCCAAATCCACTCCGAAATATTCATGAATCAATTGATCTCGCGTGCCCGCGATTTTCCGCCAAGGAATATCAGGATATTTTTTGCGAAATTCCATCGGCAGATTTTTCACCGCTTCGCCAATGATCATTAAATGATGAATGACCGCTCCGTTCGTTTTTTTATCCGCGGCAAATTCTTTTTTATCATAACCGGCAATAAATTCGGCAACATCATCAGCCGCCTGCAAAATATGCTCCAAATAAAATTTTGGATCTTTTTTCTTTTTTGATGGCATATTTTTTAAAAAATACACACCTGATCTTCCATAATTGAATCTCGCAATAACGGATGTATGGCATCATAAGTATTAACATCCACTTTCCTTTTAAAAATTTTTTCCAAATCAAACTTCAAGCCAACCAAGTCAAGCAATGACTTTCTGCCACGAAATTGGACCAGAATATCAATGTCGCTTTTATTCGTTTGTTCTCCGCGCGCGACCGATCCGAAAACCGCGGCTTTTTTAACACCATATTCCGCAAAAACCGCGTTCAACTTGTCCCTGTTCTTTGAATTGATAAAATCCACCTTTTTCATACTTCCATCCTATCAAACCTTGCCAAAATATCAAATAATAACATCTTTTTGTTCAGCGGTATTTTCGTAGGGGCAGGTTTTGTGCCCGCCCGTATTTTATTTTGAGGCAATTATCCAAAAGGGCACCCACAAGGGGTGCCCCCACATATAAAATCAAACACAATATCTCAAATTCGGGTTACTCCACCGCAATCCCCATATTCTTGGCGGTGCCGGCAATGATTTTTTCGGCGGCGGCGGCAGTCGGAGCGTTCAGGTCCGGCATTTTCTGCTCGGCGATTTTTTTGAGTTGCGCCTTGCTGATCTTGGCGACGATTTTTTTATTGGGTTGCGCCGATCCTTTTTCAATCCCCGCGGCTTTTTTCAGCAATTCGCTGGCCGGCGGTTGTTTCAGTGTCAACGAAAAACTGCGGTCTTCATAGACCGTCACTTCCACGCCGACTTTGTATCCCATCATCGGGCGGGAAAGATCATTGAATTGCTTGACAAACTCCCCCAGATTGATGCCGTGCTGGGCCAAAGACGGCCCGATCGGCGGCGCGGGAGTCGCTTTGCCCGCCTGCACCTGAAGTTTCACGATTGATTTAACTTTTTTAGCCACGATAATAAATTGAAAATGTAAAAATCAAAAATCAAAATTACAATTTGCGCCATAGGCGCACCCGCCTCCGGCGGGAAAATGTTAAAATGCCTTCTGACGTATTTTTAATTTTCAACTTTACACTGTCATTTTTAACTTTGATTTTTAAATTTTAAACTTTTTTGATTTGTAATGAGTCCAGTTCCACCGGCGTGTCGCGGCCGAACATTGACACCAGCACCTTCACCTTGCCGCGCTCGCGATCAATCTCGGACACCTTGCCTTCCGAATCCTTAAAAGGCCCGTCGGTGATTTTTACCAATTCCCCCACCGCCACCTCAATATTGAACTCGGGCTCGGACATTTCCATCCGTCTCTTCAAATCGGCAATCTCTTCGGGCGACACCGGAATCGGCGTCGTTCCCGCACCCACAAACCCCGTCACATTGGGAGTGTTTCTCACCACATACCAGGAATCGTCGGTCACGACCATTTCCACCAGAATGTAGCCGGGATAAATTTTCTCTTCCACGGTCTTGCGTTTGCCTTCCTTGATTTTTATTTTTTTCTCTTTGGGAACAATCACGTTGAAAATCTTGTCTTCCATCCCCAGCGATTCAATCCTTTGTTTGAGATTTTTGGCGACCGCTTCTTCATAGCCCGAATAGGTATGAATCACATACCAGCTCTTTTCGGACATTATTTGTTGTTTTGCCATAGTTTAAACCGAATTTTAAAAACAAAAACGATTGCCCCGCGAAAATTTTCATTCCGCGCCCAAAACAAATTTTCTCAAGAGAAAGGCAAATCCCCAATCCAGCGATCCCAAGAAAACGCCGGTGGCCAGCATAAAGCCGAGCACCATCAGAGTGTAGCTGATTAATTGCGGCCGCGCCAGCCAATTGACCTTTTTGATCTCCGCCCGCGATTCTTTCAAGAATTTGGAAATGCTTTGAATGATATCCATTAGATTTATATTGAACGGTAAGCCGCTCCTAAAAAAGCCCCGCGGGCTTCATGTCTTCCTTATACCAAAAACCCCGAAAAATGTCAAAATTAAAAAATGCAACCACTTACTGGATTTAAAATTCTTTTGCCAGAGTCTAACCGCTCTCGTTATCCCCCGGATTACCTCGGGATAAGCGCGAGGGATGGATCCTTAAAATGCAATACCTCCAGTGAGCGGTTACGTTATATCGGTTATTTAAACAATTTATCTTTACCCATCTCATCCAAGACCGTTTTGATTTGCGATCTTAACTTGGGCAAATCCTCTTTCGCGGTTTGCCATGTTTTTTTGGCGTTAATGCCAAAATATTCATGAACAATCACATCCCTGAAGCCGCACATATATTTCCAAGGAATATCTTTGTGCTCGGCCTTGAAATTTCTTGATACATTTTTTGCCGCCTCGCCGATAATCGCAAATCTCATTACTACCGCGTCAAGCAAAGCCGAATTCTGCGAAAATTCTTCAAAAGATAATTTCCCAAGATATTTTTCAATCAAAATAATGCTGTCGTAAATATCGGTTATAAATAATTGCTGATCTCTTTTCATAGCACCGGAATTTGCGCGCTTAAAACCGAATCTTTGATTATCGGTTTAATGCATTCATACTCCACCAAATCAACCTTTCGCTTTAGTGCCGCTTCCAATTCCAGCTTCAACGCCACCATTCCCAACAAACCGATTTTATCGGGAACATCCACCAGCAGATCAATATCGCTGTTCTTTTTTTGCTCTCCGCGGGCATAAGAACCAAAAACCGCGGCCTTCTTCACGCCGTATTTTTTAAAAATTCTCGTGCATTTTTTTTTAATAACTTTTTCTATCTCCATGCCTCAATCTTAACACAAATACCCCAATCCACAAGCAGACCTTTTAGATTTTGAGATTTGGTTCTGGGTTCCGCGTTCTGAGTTTTGGCATATTCATTATATGTCCAGGTTTTTCACGGTTTTGGCGTAGGTTTGAATGAATTTTTTGCGCGGCAGAACCTCATCGCCCATCAGCATATCAAAAGTGGCGTCGGCTTCCTGGGCGTCTTCAACTTGCACTTGCAGTAACATCCGGTTGCGCGGGTTCATCGTGGTTTCCCACAATTCCTCGGCATTCATTTCCCCCAACCCTTTATACCGTTGCAGATTCAATCCCGGCTTGTTGAAAGTTTTCAGAATACTTTCTTTTTCATCTTCGGTATAGGCATAACGCACCTCCTTGCCCGCGGCCATTTTATAGAGCGGCGGCTGAGCAACATAAAGATAACCCTTTTCAATGATCGGCTTGAAATAACGGAAAAAGAGCGTCAGCAGAAGCGTGCGAATATGGCCGCCGTCGGTATCGGCATCGGCCATAATCACAATGTGATGATAGCGCAGTTTTTCCAGATTGAAATCATCGGCCACCGCGGTGCCCAGCGCGATAATCAACGACTTGATTTCCTTTGATTCCAGCATCTTGTCCAATCGGGCGCGTTCCACATTCAAAATCTTGCCGCGCAAGGGCAGAATCGCCTGAAAACGGCGATCGCGCGCTTGCTTTGCCGAACCGCCGGCGGAATTCCCTTCCACGATATAGATTTCCGAATCTTCGGGACGGCGCGAAGAACAATCCGCCAATTTGCCGGGCAAAGACAAACCGTCCAAAATCCCCTTGCGCAACACCGTTTCACGCGCGGCCTTGGCGGCTTTGCGCGCTTTGTGCGACAAAATACACTTTTCCAGAATCGCCCGCGCGTCGGCGGGATTCCGCTCCAAGAAATCGGTCAACGCCTCCGATACTACCGTTTCCACCGCGCTTTTGGCTTCGGGATTGCCCAATTTTCCCTTGGTCTGGCCTTCAAACTGCGGTTCGGCGATTTTGATGGAAACCACCGCGGTCAAACCTTCGCGCAGATCCTCTCCGGCCAGATTGTCGTCATTGGCTTTCAAAATGTTGTTCTTGCGGATATAATCGTTAAAAACCCGAGTCGTGGCCGCGCGAAAACCCGTCAAATGCGTGCCGCCCTCGTTGGTGACGATATTGTTGGCAAAACCTTGCTCCATTCCTTCAAATTCATCGGTATAGATAAACGCCGCCTCCACCGCCACGCCGTTCTTCTCGCCGTTGGCATAAAAAACGTTCGGGTGCAGGGCGTTCTTTCCCCGCGTCAGGTACTTCACGTAAGAATACAGCCCTCCTTCAAAATAGAACGAGTAGGCCATTTCCGGCGCGATAGATTTGTTGATAACATTTATTTTCACCCCCTTTGTCAAATAAGCCTGCTGGCGTAAATGAGTGATGATTTTTTTGGGATCAAAGCGGATTTCTTTGAAAATTTGCGGATCCGGGTCAAATGTTATCGTTGTTCCGTGCTCGTCGCATTTTCCAATTTTTTTAACCGCGGCGCGCGGTTTGCCGCGGTCATATTCCTGCACGTAAAGCCCCCCGTCGCGGCACACTTCGGCCTTGGACCACGTGGACAGCGCGCAGACCACCGACACCCCCACGCCGTGCAACCCGCCGGAAACCTGATAGGCCTTGTTTTCAAATTTGCCTCCCGCGTGCAAGGTGGTTAAAACAATTTGCAGCGCTGAAACCTTTTTTTGAGGATGAATATCCACCGGAATGCCCCGGCCGTCGTCTTTCACCTGAATGCGGTTGTCGGGCAGTAAAATCACGTCAATGTTCTTGCAATAGCCGGCCATTGCCTCGTCCAAAGAGTTGTCCACCACTTCCCAAATCAAATGGTGCAAACCGTCCAAACCGGTGGAGCCGATATACATTCCCGGCCGCTTGCGCACCGGTTCCAGCCCTTCCAGCACCGAAATATCCTTAGCGCTGTATGATCCGTTATTTTTGTTTTTGTCGTCTTTCGCCATAGTTTCAAATTAAAAACTGAAAATGAAAAAATAAAAATGAAAATTTAAAACTAAAAACTATTAAAATGCATTTTCGGTTTTAGATTTTTAATTGTCGTTTTTCAATTTTAGTTTTTAATTTTTAAATTTTTTCACGCGCCATTCGGGATTTTTTTCAATCGCCGCAATCGCCCCCGCTTGCCAGGCATCAATATCCTTGCCGTCAAGCGTTTTTTGGGCCGACCGCAAATGGAACCGAAAAAGAATGTTTTTTGATCTTCCGTCCGGGGAGACATAGGGCTTTCCGAGGATTTCGGTCATTTCAATCAATTTTAATTTGTCGGCTTTCTTAACGGCGTTCGCCACGTCCGCGGACAGGGTTTGCGGCGGGACATCCACAGAAATGTCGCGCACCGCTTCGGGATGCGCCAAAATCGGCTGATATTCAATCTTTTCGGCGATATTTTGCGCCAAGCGCGTAAAATCAATTTCAAAAATCACCGGCGGTTCAATGCCAAAATTATCAGCGATTTCGCGGCGCAACCGCCCCAAAAAACCGACTTGTTTTTTGCCAGCCATAACCGCCGCGGATTGCGCCGAATCAAAAAACCCGGCCGCCGCATCTTTATCTTGCCCCAGCAAAACCACCGAAAAATCTTTAACCCGCAAGCGCGCCGCCAAAAATTCCAATGCGCCTTTAGCGTCAGAAAACGAATCTTTGCGCGAGGCGCCGGCAAGCATTGCCGGTTCGTCGCGCCGGTTTTTTTCAAAAATTTTGCCAATCTCAAACTGGCGCAGTGAATCAAATTCGCGGTTAGCGCAAAAATTTTTCAGCAAATTCATCAAAAGCGACGGACGCAAAAATCGCAAATCTTCATTGACCGGATTTTTGATTTCCAAAAGTTTTTCTTCGTTGATGCCAAAATTCCGGCAATCTTTTTCCGAAATGAAAGAGTGATTGCGGACTTCCGAATACCCCGCCGCAGCCATCAGGTCTTTTGCCGCACTTTTCGCCCGCCAAAAACGATTTTGGCGCGGCAAAATGATTTCGGCGCAAGGCGGTTGCGGCGCGATTTTTTCATAACCGCCAACACGTCCGATCTCTTCAACAATATCCTGCCAAACAGCGACATCGCCGCGTTCGGGCGGCGGGACGATTTCCAAATCTTCGCGGCCGCCGCGGCGAACCGCGAATCCCAGCGCCTCCAAATTCTTTTTGGCTACTGCCGTCTGGATTTCCGTACCCAGTAATTTTTCGGCCAGCGGCAGGTTAAGGATGATTTTCTTGACCGTCTCCGGATTTTGGCGCTTGTCAACCGCACCGGCAAAAATCCGCCCGCCGCCGACGGAAACAATCAATTCCGCCGCGCGGTGTGCGGCAAACAAAACGCCGTGAGAGCCGATATTGTGCTCAAAACGATAGGAAGCGTCCGTGCTCAATCCCAATGTTCGCGAAGTGCGGCGAATGGTTTTGGCATCAAAATTCGCCGATTCCAAAATGACGGTTTCGGTTTTGCCGTCGATTTCGGCCCGCTTGCCGCCTTTGATTCCCGCCAGCGCCAGCGCCCCGCCATCGTCGGCGATGACCGCCATCCACGGTTGCAGATTAAAATTCTTGCCATCCAAAGTTTTAAAAGTTTCCTGCGCTTGCGCCGCCCGCACGATAATTTTTTTGGCTTTGCCGCGGCCGGCGGCCAATTTGTCCCAGTCAAAAGCGTGCAGGGGCTGGCCGGTTTCCAGCATCGCGTAGTTCGTAGCATCCACCACGCTGTTGATCGCGCGCAAACCGCAAGCCTCCAGCCGGCGAACCATCCATGGCGGAGACGATTTGATTTTTGTTCCCGCCACCGCCATCGCCGCGTAACGCGGGCACGCTTCGGGATAGCGCACCTCAACGGCGATGATTGATTTGGCGGCGGCCTGGCCTGACTTTTTGTCCGCTTTGAATTTGATAAAATTCGGCTTTATTCCCAAGAACGCGCCGATCTCCCGCACCATTCCCAAATGCGACAAGCAATCCGGCCGATTGGACAAAATGTTAACGTCCAAAATCCAATCTTTTCCCAAAGTGCCAATTTTTTCCACCTCAAAACCGCGCGCCAGAATCAAGTCCCCCAATTCGCGGGGCGCGGGAAGTTTTTTGTTGAAAAATGATTGCAACCACTCGTAACTGAATAACATTATCTATTAATTTAAAATTGAAAAATCAAAATGAAAAATGACAATGTAAAATTAAAAATTTAAAAACACCGCGACATTTTGCATTTTGAATTGTCATTTTAATTTTTGATTTTTACATTTTCAATTTTTTAAAATTGATTTAGGAAGCGTTGGTCGCCGCCGTAAAAAAGCCGGATGTCATTGATTTTGTATTTAATCATCGCCAAACGGTCCAGCCCGGCGCCAAACGCGAATCCCCGCCACAAATCGGGATTGACCCCGGAATTTTTCAACACGTTGGGGTGCACCATGCCCGCGCCCATCACTTCCATCCAACCGGTTCCCTTGCACGCCGAACATCCCTTGCCCGCGCAATTCACGCACCGCAGATCAACTTCAAACGACGGCTCGGTGAACGGAAAAAACGACGGCCGCAATCGAATGTTGTCGGTATTTTCGGCCGCGGCGCCTTCGCTCCGGTGAAAAAATCTTTTGAAAAATTCACCAATCACTGCCTTAAAATTGGCCGCGGAAACATCTTTGTCCACCATCAATCCTTCCACTTGGTAAAAATTCGGCATATGGGACGCATCCACCGCATCGCGCCGAAAACATCTTCCGGGAATGATGATCCGCAGTGGCGGCTGATGGCTTTCCATATAACGCGCCTGGCCCGGACTGGTGTGCGGCCGCAAACATAATCCATCCTCCAAAAACAACGTGTCAAACGCATCGCGCGCCGGATGATCGGCCGGAACATTCAACGCGTCAAAATTATACCACTCGGTCTCAATCTCGCGGCTTTCCATTATTTCAAATCCCATCGTGCCGAAAATTTCGGTGATTTCCCGCTCCAGCAGGGTGAACGGATGCAAATGTCCCACCTTGGGACAAATTCCGGGCAAAGTCGGATCAAAAAAGTCCCGCTTGCCCTCATTATCAACCGCGGTTTTTCCCAATTCAGCCAATTTTTTCTCAACCGCCGCTGTCAGCTCCTTTTTGATTTCATTGGCGGCCACCCCCATTCTGCCGCGCTCCTCTTTTGGCAGTTCACCCAATAACTTAAAAAATTCACCCAAAACCCCGTCTTTGTCCAGATATTTTTTGCGGACAAAAAGAAGCTCGGCCTGATTGCCGGCGTTATCAACCTCTTGGCTCGCTTCATTTTTTATTTTTTCCAAATCCGAATCTTGCATAGCATCTTTCTTCATCCGCGATACTTCATTCTACTCCATTTGATACAAAAAAACAACACCGGCGGCGCATCAAAAGAGAGGCTTGCAATCAAAAATCGCCGGCCAGGGCGATCTTTGAATTTTTTGTTTTTTCGTCTTTTATCCTACCGGACGGATTCCAGCTTTGCCACTCGTTTTTCCAAGATCAACAAATCTTTCTTGTCCGCCTTTTTCTCCATTTTTCTATCAATCACCACCGATTCGGCCATCATTCCCTTAAACCCCATTCTCATTTCAGTTTTCATATCGCTCATTTCAGTCTTCATATCGCTCATTTCAGTTTTCATATCGCTCATTTCAGTCTTCATATCGCTTATCTCTGCCTTCATATCGCTTATCTCTGCCTTCACATTATTTATTTCCATTT
>ERZ795059.3573-NODE-3573-length-15056-cov-5.900340_pt1 | contig 15056 bp, 1 predicted proteins | sample MGYA00375143_ERZ795059 | MGnify/ENA primary metagenome ERZ795059 (study PRJEB30188, sample SAMN05720168) | activated sludge metagenome | isolation source: Anaerobic digester | place: USA | collected 2015-01-07 ... | reverse complement strand
ATCTCCTCGGTGCCGGCCCAGCTCGGCAGGGCGGTGAGCACGATGCCGGTGACGGAACCGCCCACCGGCATCGTGCTCACCAGGACGGCGATCGTGTTGCCGGACGAGCCGCTGGTGTTGGCCCCGGCCGCGCCCCCGGCCAATGTCACCGCAATGCTGGCCGGGTTCAGCACCAGACCGCCCGGCAGCACATCTTCCAACCGCACGTCGAACGCGGTGGCCGCCCCCGTGTTCCAGTACGTCACCTGGTACGTCACCACGTCGCCGACGAAGGCGACCGCCGTCTTGGTCACGTTGTCGATCCGCGGCTCGACCACGTTCACCGTGGTGGTGAACGGGCCCGCCAGTTGGTCCTGGACGCCGGTGGCTGCGTTCAGCGCGGTGATCACAAAGCTGTTGGTCAGCGAGTCGCCTTGGTTGTTCTGAGCCGTGTTCAGCACCAGGGCGTTGTACTCGATCGTCACGAACTCGATGTCGTCGTTGTCGGAATCGTTGTTTTGCACGTCGCCCAGGCTGAACGTGACGACCTGGCCGACTTGCGAAACCCGGCCCGCCGCCAACACAAACGTGGGCGGAATCGCGTCGTTGTTGGCGCCCGCCAGGTCCGCGGCCACTGTCATGTCCACATCCGACAGGAACGAGACGGTGACGCGGCTCAAGTCGACCAACTGCATCCCCGCCGGCAGCGTATCGACCAGTTGCAGGTTCCGGACCGTGCCCTCCAACACCTCGACTTGCAGCCGGTAGCGGACGATCTCGCCGATCGCCACGTCCGTGCCCGTCGTGTGGGCCTCGGAGGTGGCCACGATGGACTTCGCCGGATCCAGCGGCGGCTCTTGGGCCGTCGTCGTGATCACCACGTCGGCCGGGTCCTGCGAGGCGTAATCGTTCAGTCCGCCGGGTCCGTCGGCGCCGGTCCGCTCGCCGGACTCGTCGCCCTCCAGCGACGTCCAAATGGCCTCCGCCGTGTTGGTCAAGGTCTGGCCGTAGGCCACGGTGGCGTCGAGCACCACCTCGAAAGTGAACGTGTAAGGCCCGGAGCCCAGGGGGAAAACGTCCCAGCTGACCGTCAACTGCTGGCCGCTCTGCGCGACCGTGGTGGGCGCGTCGCCGTCGGTGACGTGCAGATTGCCCGCGTAGGCCATCCCCGCCGGCAACAAATCGGAAATCACCACGTCAAAAGCGTCGGCCGTCGAGTCCCCGGTGTGGTCGAGCGACACGGTGAAAGTGATCGTGTCACCGCCGTCTCCCTCCGTGGGATTGGCGACTTTGGTGACCGCCAAATCCGGCTCCACAATCTTGATGGTGACCGTATCGTCGATCGTCCCGCCGCTCCAGGTGAACGAGGCGTCGTTGGTCCGCAACTGGCCGTTGACGTTGGCTAAAACGTTCAACACCACGGCCCGGTACACGATGGTCAAGGTCTCGATCACCAGATCGTCGGTATCGGAATTGGTCAGCGTGCCGAAGTTCAACGAGAAGCTCGTGTTGTTGCCGGCTAGGCCTGCGTTGGCGCCGGCCAGGATCTGCGGGAACCCGCCCGCGACGTCCGTCGTCACCGCAACCGAAGACGGCGTGATGCTGTCGAACGCGACCAGCGCCAATCCGGCCGGCATCGCGTCCGCGATCAACACGTCCGGCAGCGTTCCCTCGGGAATCGTCAAGACCAAGGTGTAGGTGGCCTGCTCGCCGATCGTCAATTCCGGGTCCGCCGTGTGCGGCTGGTTGCTGCCGGAGAGGGACTTTTCAAACCGCGGCTGGCCGGTCAGCGTCACGTCGGCGTTGTCGCTGTCCGCGTAGTCATTCACGCCGCCCGAACCGTCCCGTTCACCGTTCGGATCGCCGGCACCGCCGGGCGTGGCCGAACCGGTCGGATTGTCCAACCCCACCGGCGTCCCGGCGCCTGGCAAACTCGTGTAGGTCACGTTCGCGATGTTCGGGATCGTCTGGCCCGGCAGGACGTTGACCGACAAGATCGCGGTGTAGCGGACGACGACCGCCCCGCCAGCGGGGACGGTCGCGATCGTCACGTCCACCGTCGTCCCGGCGGTACTGTTCGTGGCTCCCGATGCCCCGCCGCCGAAGGTGATCGAATCCACGGACACGCTGGCAAACCACTGCGGATCCAGCACGTCCAGCAGACGCACCTCAAACGCCGTCGTGCTGCCGGCATTCGAGTAGCTGACTTCGTAGCTGACCGGATCACCCGCATCCACCGGCTGCGCACCGACGAACGTCTTCACCACGTCATCGATCAGCGGTTCGCGGACCGTCGCCGTGATCGTGTCGCTGGTCGCCGCCAGACTCCCGTTGCTGTACAGCGTGCCCGTATTCTCCAGCGGGTCGCCGTCGTCGTTGGTCGACAGGGCCGAGGCATTCAGCACCAGCGCATTGAACTCGACGACCACGTACTCCTCGTTGGCATCCGCTTCGCCGTTGACCAAGGTGCCGAGGTCGAACGTGGGGTCGGTGCCGTCGCCGAAGGGACCGCCGAGCAGATTGGCGGCAGGCAGGGGGAAGGTCAGCGTCACGCCCAGCAGCGTGGTCTCGTCGCCCGCCACCCACGGCGACGAACCGAGATTGACGTCGTCGGACGAAATCGAACCGGGCAGGTCGGACACAAAGCCCACCAGGACGGTGCCGTCGTCCAGCAACTGCAGCCCTGCCGGCAGCGCATCACGGAACTCGACCGCCGGGACCGTGCCGGCGGGGATCGGCAGGATCAGGCGATAGCGGATGATCTCGCCGATCGCCACGTCGCCGCCCAGGGTGTGCGGCTCGGACGTCGCCAAAATCGTCTTGTTAAAGGTCAGCGGAGGCGTACTGAACTGGTCGTTGTCGCTGTCCCGGTAATCGTTGATCCCGCCGGAGCCGTTCCGTTCGCCGGTGGTCTCGCCCGAGCCGCCCGGGGTCGTCGAGCCGGTCGGGTTGCCGGGCCCTGCCGGTGTGCCGGTGCCGGGCAGGCTGGTGTAGGTCACGCCGACGACGTTGATGACGGTTTGGTTCGGCTGCAACGCGACCGTCGTCAGACCTTGATACGTCAGGGTGACGCTGCCGCCCGCCGGGACGCTGGCCAGCGTGACATCCAGTTGGGCGGCGTTCGAGGCGTCGGTGGCGACGGTGGCCCCGGTCACGACCAGACTGTCGTCATAATCAATGACCGCCGGCATGACGTCGACGATCTGCACATCGAACGCCGTCGTCGAGCCGGTGTTGGTGAACGTCACTTCAAAGTAGACAGGCTGGCCCGCCTGGGTGGGAAACGGCGCGAGAATCTGCTTGTCCACGTTCTCGATCAACGGCTCGCGGACGGTGACATCGACGGGATTCGATGTGCCAAACGGGACCCCGTCGACCAGTGCCGTCGCCGTGTCGGTCTTCACATCCCCGTCGTTGGTGTCCAGCGTGTTCAGAACCAAGACATTGAACTCCAGCACGACGAACTCGCGGTCCGGATCGTTGTCCGCGTTGATGACCGTGCCCAGCGAGAACACCGGATCGGTGCCGCTGCCGAACGGGCCGCCGCCGATCTGGGCCGGCGGCAACACGAACGCCGGCGTGATGCCGGCCACGGTCGTCTCGTCGCCCGCCACCCAGGGAGCGGTGCCGATGCCGGGCACGCTGGAACTCATGCCGTTGACGGTGGTCGAGACAAACGCCAGGCGGGTCGTGCCGTCGTTCAGGAACTGCAGCCCCGCCGGCAATTGGTCCGCAAACTGGAGATTCACGACCGTGCCTTCCGGGAAGGGGGCCGTCAAGCGGAAGCGGGCGATCTCGCCAATGGCCAGCGAGCTGCCCGTCGTGCTCGCCTCGGAAGTGGCCACCAGCTGTTTCGTCTTGATCACTCCCGGCGTGGTCACCGTCACGCTGTCGCTGTCCGCATAGTCGTTCACCGGTCCGCCGCTGCCGTCCCGTTCGCCGTCGTCCGTGCCGCTGGCGCCGGGCGTCGTCGATCCGGTCGGATTGTCCGGCCCCAACGGCGTGCCCGTGCCGGGCAAACTCGTATAGGTCACGTCGACCGTGTTGACAAACGTCTCGCCGGGACCGATATCGATCGTCAGCGCGGCCGTAAAGCTGACCGTCACACTGCCGCCGGCCGGCACGCTGACGAGCTTCAGCTCCAACTGACCCGGATCGGATGCGTTCGTGGCGATGCTCGCGCCGCTGACCGCGATGCTCCCCACAACCAGGGACAATTTCGGCGGCATGACATCGAGCACCTGCACGTCGAACGCCGTGGTTGTGCCGGTATTGCTGAACGTGACCTGGAAATAGGCCGGATCTCCGGCGTCGACCGGCGCCGGGGCCAACAGCACCTTGTCGACGTCCGTGATCGAGGGCTCGCGGAGCGTCGCCGTGACGGTGTTCGAGGTCAGCGGCGGATCCGTGCCCACTTGCGCGCGAAACTGGTTGTTTCGGTTGCTGCCACTGTTGTTCGTGCCGGTGTTTTGGACCAGGGCGTTGAATTCGAGCACGACGTATTCGCTGTTGTTGATGTCGACCTCGCTGTTGGTCAGCGTCCCCAGGCTGAAGATTGGGTCGGTGCCGCTGCCGAACGGCCCGCCGCTGATCAGGCCGGCCGGCACGAGAAACTCGGGAACGATGGCCGCCAACGTCGTCTGGTCGCCGCTCAAGTTCAAGTCCGGCGGGTTGACCAGATCGGGATCGCTCAGGACGGACGAGGTGATCAGTGTGGTATCGTTCGACACGAACGCCACCTTGGCCGTGTTGTCGTTTAGGAACAGCAATCCGTTCGGCAGCAGATCCGTGAGCCGGAAATTGGGCATGGTCCCCTGCGGGATGTTGGTGACCAGCCGGTACCGCACGATCTCGCCGATGGCCAGGTTCGGATCGGCCGTGTGGGGCTCGGAGGTCGCGGCGATCGACTTAGTCAGCGCCAGATTGCGCGTGGTGATGTCGGCCCCGTCGCCGGCGAAGTAGTCGTTGACGTCGCCGGTCCCCGTCCGCTCGTTGGGATCCGGGTCGTCCAGCGAGGTCCATTGGATCGTCGCCGTATTGCCGATGGTTCGGTTCGGCTCGACGCTCGTCGCCAGCGTGCCGGTAACCGTGAGCGTGACGGTCTGGCCGAACTCAAGGTCGAACCCGCCAGGGCTATTCTCGAGCACGCCGCCGGAAATCTGGAACCAACTGCTGACGTCGACGTTGCCTGGCGAAAGGATCGCCGTCGCGACCGGGGACAAGAGCACCGTCGGCAACGGATCCGAAAACGTCACATCGTAGGCGTCCGTATTGCTCGTTCCCGCGTGGTTGATCACGATCGTGTACACCACCGTGCTGCCAGCCTGGCCGACCGTGCCCGCGCCGTCGACCACGGCCGACTTGTCGGCCTGCAAGACGGGTTCGAGGATCGTCACGGGATCGGCGCTGTCGTCAGGGGTGGATTCCGTGTCGCCGTCCAGAACCCAGTCGAACCGGGCCACGTTGTCGCGCACGCCGCCGCTTTGATTGTCCGCCGTGTTCAGGACGACCACGGTGTACGTCAGCGTCAGGATCTCGGCGACGGTGTTGTCGGTGTTCGCGTTGGTGATCGTGCCGAGATTGAACGTGACCGTTTGGGGCCCGGCCGCACCGTCTCCGCTCGTCGAGGTGGAGTAAGGACCAAAACTCACGTCAGTATCTGGGAACGCCACGGCGCTGTCCAGGCTGACGAACCGCAATCCCAGGTCCAGCGTATCGACGACCTGAGCTGCGTTGATCGTGCCCTCCGGGACCGTGATCACCACCTCGTAAGTAATCGTCTCGCCGATCACGGCTTCCGTCATTAGAGCGTTGTTGGCGGTATCGACGCTCGTGCCGAGGAGCGACTTGGTCATCGACGGATCGCGCGTGGTCACCCTGGCGGTGTCGGTCAGGTCGGTCGTCGTATGGTCCGGCCCGCCCTCGACGCCCGCATAATTGAACAGCGTGGCCGTATTGGTCAGCGTCTGCCGCGGCTGGACGGCGTTGGCATCCGGCGGACTGACGGCGATCAGATCGTAGGTGATGACGGCGATGTTGTGTCCGTCCGTCGCGTCGTATTGGTCAATCGCTCCGGCGTCGGTGTTGTCGCCGGGCGGATTTCCGGCGGTCGTCGTGGGCCCCGGATCGGTCAGTTGAATCCCGGAGCCGAACAGGGGGTATGGCTCAACACCGTTGACGGCCGTGTAGACAATCGGCCAGAGGGTTCCGTTTCCGTCGGTCACGCTCAGATTCAGTCCGCCCGTGGGGATGGCGAATCCCGGCGGCAACGTGTCGCGGATGCGGACGTCGAACGCCCCGGCGCGGCTGGTGCCTGTGTTTTCCACGACGATGGCAAACCGCACCAGGTCGCCCGCGTCGATGCCCGACAAATTGCTGTTGACCGGCCGCGTCGCCAGGCCTGCGGACGTGACCATACCGGTGAAGGCCGGCGACGTGCCGGGCTCGTTGAACGTCACGCCATCCGGGCCGACGTTGGCCGGAGTGAACGTCGCGCCGCTGCGGTCCGTCGACACGACGCCCTTGGTGATGTCCAGCACCGGCTGGCCCAACTGGATCTGGACCAGTTGGTCGTCGTTGACGCCCTCGTTGGACGAATTCTGCTCCTCCGCGCGGACGATGTTCGTGAGGAACAACTCGTCGGCAAACGGATCGTCGCGGACCGTGACCGTAAACAGGATCTGAACGCGGCTGGTCGTGCTGGCGGCGCTGTCGTAGGTCCCGTAGTAGAACTCCAGACTGTTGGGGTTCGCGTTTGCCGGGATCGGCGGAAACGCCGGAGCGGCCGTCACCGTGGGGAAGAATTGCGAGCCGGGGGGACTGGAATTGTAAAACGTGTCCAAGGGGCCGAGTTTGGCGTGCCCGGCGGCCGGCACGGCCGCGCTGGGCGCAAGGGCGTCGAAAACCCACGCCGGCCCCACGGCGCCGTCGCCGTCGGCGTCCCAGACGCGGAATACGGGCAGAGGCAGGAAGTCGGTCAGCCGCAACTGCTCGAAGTCCGAGATCGGCAACGTGTACTCGATGCTGTAGGTCACGTTGTCGCCGGGAGCCAGATTGGCCGGCGAAAACGTCGTGCTGCCGTTCACGGCGTAAATCGACTTGTGGACCTCGCCCGTGGCAATCGTCAGCCCGGCCGCGCTGTCGTCGCTCTCCTGATCGTAAATCACCTCAAAGTAACTGCTGTTGGTATCGTCCTCGTAGTTCTCCCGCACGCTACCGGCGATGACCACGTCGTTGTTGATCGCGTCGCCCTGGTCCACGCTGATGTCGCCGCTGGGCGGCGTCTGGGCGTAGTGCTCCTGGATCACGGTCCGGAAACGGATGACGCCCGTGGCGGCCGTAGCTCGGCCGGCATCCGATTCACCGTGCGTGCAACCGCCCTCGAGGATTCCGTCCGCGGCCCCGGCGTTGATCAGGGCCTGGGAGACGTTGAAGACCAGCGTCTCGGTACCGTCGAACGCGTCGTTGTCGGTGAACGTGTACGTGCTGCCGAGTGCAAACGAGCCGACGACGTTTCCGTTGCGGTCCTGAACGTCAAACGTCGGCGCGAAGGACGCCAAGAAGTCCTGCCCGTCCCGGATCGTGTCCGTGACGATCAGGTCGCCGTACGTGTAGTAGTCGGAGATCTGGAAGTTCAGCGTGTACTCGACGGTGTCGCCCGGGGAGGTTCCGGGGGCAGGCACATCGACGACCACCTCGGCACCCTTCTGGATCGCGATCGACTTGTCGTCCAGGATGTGGTCCGGGGCGACCAAGTCCGGCTCGGCCACCGCATTGTCGGTTCCCTCCGGATCGCGCGGGTCCAGCGGATCCCAGTTGCCGACCGACCGCGCGTCATTGGGCGACGTGGAGCCAAGTGGCGACGGCGGTCCAGTCGGAGGCCCGTAGTCGTCTTCGCCAGGGTCGGAATCAGTGATAATCGGGATCACAGGTTGGCCGTCGGCGTCGAATTCGGGGATGTAGAAGGTCACCACCGTTGTGACGTCCGCCCCGCCCGTGCCGAGGACGCTGCCGACCGTTCCCAGGACGAGTTGCGACGGGAACGTGTAGTTTGCCGGAACGAGCGGCGGGGTGGTGGCGGGGACGCTGCCCGGATTCGCAGCCGGCGAGAAGCTGATCCCCGTGACCACCACGTTGTTGGGCAGCCCGTCGATGATGTCCAGGCTGGTGACCGTCTGTCCCGGCGCGATGCTGGTCGTCAACGTCCACGTGCGAGGGAAATTCGGGCCGGTCGCCGTCTCGTCTTCGGGGCCCCCGTAGGTCTTGGTCATCCGCATGATCGCGGGCGCGGTCGACTCGGCTTCCGCCCACGTGCTGCTGTCGCTGTCGGTGCTGTCCGGCGTGAGGATGGTGGGGTCCGGAAGCGTGGGATTGTCCAATTCGTCGCAGCCGAATTGGAACCCGCCGCGGGCCCGTACCGTCAACGGCGTGTTCAAGTCCGCCCAGTTGGACATCGCCGCCGTGACCTGAATGGCCGCCTCCGGCTGCGCAGGGACAAACGAGCCGAAGGGCAGCTGGAAAACCACCAACTGATCGCCCGCAGTCCCCGTCACCGTCAACGGATCGCCGAAGCTGTCCACCGCGTACGGATGCGTAACTGTGCCTGTCGTGCCCGGGCCGGCGTCGTCGTCGTCAGGAATCGGAAACACCGTCGCCGTCACCGGGATACCCAGGTACGTCGCGCTGACGAACGTCAATCCGTCGGGCGTTGCGGTTCCCGCTGCGCCGTCCGCTCCGTTGCGCGGCAAAATCAAGTCCACAAAGGGGCCATAGCCCGGAACTGTCCCCGTGTTGTCGAAGACGACCGAAAAGTCGACGTTCTGGCCAATAAACGGGTCAGCGGGCAAGTTGACCGTCGCGGTCGGCACGGCGTCGCAGGCCAGCAAGCGGCGGTCTTCCAGGGCTTCGACCAGCAGCCGCCGTCGGCGCGGCAGGCCTTTCGAAGGTCGTTTTCGTTGCGACTTACGTGACTTTTCTGTGCGGGCGGATCTGAACACGTTCGAGTCCCCATACGTGGCCGAGTGGATGAAAAAAAGACAGGCCGAGTCCATCCAGAGAACAAAACCGGAAAGTACGCGCTACGCGGAACGAAGAATCGCGGCGAGGGACCAATCAGCGGGACCACCGTGTCAGACGCGCGAATGAGCCCAATCCGTGCCACCGTCCCATTAAAATAGGATTATGCCGGATTGTCAAGATTCTCAGTCTGGTGGTTTTCGACGGGATCTGCCGATAAAATGCCCCCTACCCGTCGCGTCTGAGACGCTGGGACGCTCGAGAAGTTCCTTGATTCGATTGTCTCACCTCCGCGGGATTGCCTCAGCAACTGGCGAACGGCGGGCGTCAGCCCGCCGGTCCACCGCAAGTCGTGCTTGGTGGCGCCGCTGAAACCGGTGGGCTGACGCCCACCGTTCGCCGAAGTACGACGGTCGAAGTGAGAATATCCAGCCGGCACGCGACGCTTGAGAACCCGCGTTGTCCTCAAACGAACGCCTGACTGCTGACCGCTGACCGCTGACCGCTGGCAGGAAAATGACGGCCACAAGAGGCACCGAGGTATACAACAGGAACGGATCCAAGAACGGCGGCGAGCGCCCCGCCGTTCACAGCCGGCGTTTCGTGCCCGCTACGGTTCGAGTTGCCAAGGTGACTGGCGTGGTGGTAGAATTCGAGAGAAGCAATACTGGCGGACGAAGAGGAGCTAACGCTCGTGACCCCCATCACCGAAATCACCTCCGCAACCACGGTGCCGCAAAGCGGGCAGATCGTGTACCCCACCTCGGACGGCAGACCTATGGGCGAAACCGACCTGCACCGCAACATCATGTTCGCCTCGATCGAATCGCTCAAGTTGCACTATGCCGGCCAGCAAGTCTATGTTTCGGGCAATATCCTGATGTTCTATCAGCCCGGCAACCGGCGGCGGCACGTGTCGCCCGACGTGCTGGTCGTCAAGGGCCTGGACCCGCACGACCGCGAGAACTATCTGCTGTGGGACGAGGGCCGGCCGCCCAACGTGGTGATCGAAGTCACTAGCGAATCGACGCGGGAGGAAGACCAGTACGACAAATTCGAGATCTACCGCGATTCCGTCCGGGTCCCGGAATACTTCCAGTTCGATCCGCGGGGCGAATACCTGCGGCCGGCATTGCAGGGCTACCGCCTGAAGGCCCGCCGGTACGAGCGGATCGAGCCGGTTTCGCGGCGGCTGCCCAGCCGCGAGTTGGGTTTGCACCTGGAGCGTCACCGGCGCCGCCTGCGGCTCTGGGATCCCGCCACGAACGCATGGATTCCCACGCTGCAGGAGTCCCGCGAAACGCTGTCGGCCAACTGGCAGCAAGCCGAAGCCCAGCGGCAGCAGGCCGAAGCCCAGCGGCAGCAAGCCGAAGCGGCGCGCTGCGAAATGGAAGCGAAATGGCAAGTGGCCGAGGCACAGGCCGAGCAGTTGCGTCAGGAGTTGGAACGGCTGCGCGGGAACTCCGCCCGCTAGCACCAAACGGGATTTGGGCAATCCCCATGGCGCCCATCCTGTCACGGCCTGACGTGGCACGGCCTACTTGTTGGCCGTGCCTGCAGCGCGCACGGCCAACAAGTAGGCCGTGCCACAACGAGAAGCGTGCTTCGGTTCTTGCCGCAGGCCCACGATTCCCGAGCGGATGCTCATCCTTCTGCGACCTGCTCCAGCCGCGCCAGTTTCGCGCGCAGCCGGGCTGCTTCGGCCTCGGCGGCCAGCCGCGACGTCGGCCAACGGTGGGCTAACGCTCTGCGCACGGCAAAACCGGTGGGCTCACGCCCACCGCTCGCCAAGACGGGGCTAAGCGCCGGCGCCGGCTCAGAGGTCGCGCAGGATTTCGTCCAGCGGGTCCAACCAATCGCCGACGGACGACAGGACGTCGTCCAGCCGCTGCTCCGGATCCGCGGACTGCTTCCGCGGCGCGGCCGTCAGCCGGGCCAGTTCTTCGTCCGCCCGAGCCCAGGCCGCCGGCTGGTCGGCCAGCAGGGCAACCAGGCCCGCATCCGCCCGTGTTGCTGCCGCGTCCCGGTGGCGACCGGCGGGCACCACGCTCGCGTCATCCCCAGGCGCGGACACGAGCCGGCTGCCCGGATCCTCCCCGCCCGCTGCCGCGCTCGCCTGCAAGTCGACGGCGGGCAGCGTCAACCGCCGCACGCCCGGCGGCAACGCAAAGTCCATCAGGCTCGAGTCGCTGTCGTCGTCGTCGTCCTCGTGACCCAACAGATGGCCCAGTTCGTGCGCGAGCACGGTCAGCAGGTCCACTCCGCCGCGGCTGGCCCAGGTGGCCCCCACCGACTGGCCGCCGATGCCCGCCTCGAACTCCTCGTCGGCCCACGGCGTAGCGTCGATGAACCAGCCCACACCGTTCGCGTCCACGTCGATCCAGACAGTCTGACCGTGCATCGCCGCCAATCCCAGCACGCCCGGCGGCAGGTCCGCCACGATCACCTCGACGCTGGCCAACCGGTCCGCCGCCTGCGGCTCCACCGCCGACCACAGCGCCTCCGCCTGCTGGACCAGCGACGTCGGCGCGGCATCCAGGGTGACTCCGGTCGCCGACGCGGCGTCCAGAGACCAAGCTTGCGCCCGCAGCGGACTGAGCTGCTCCACCCGCACCGCGTCGCCGGACACCTTGTATCCGCCGCCTTCGTCCGTCAAGCGGACCGTCAGGGTCGAGCCGTTTGGCACCAGGAAGACCCCCAACTCCTTCCACCCGATGCCTTGATCGTAGATTTCGCTGGGCGCCTCGCGCTGGTTGACGGAGTAGGGACCATACTGCGTCCCACCGATCATCACCGTGTACTTGGCGGCCGTGGTCCAGTTGTAAGCCGTCCGGTAGGTCGCGGCCACACTGAACGTGCCTCCGGGCAGGCCGACGAATTCCCATTGGGCATAATCCCCGCTGGCATCGCCGAGGGCCAGTTCGTAATCGCCCTGGTAGCCCGCCAGCGATTTCATGAAAAACCCGGCCGTGTCCGTATAGCCGGCATCGCCGTTGTCGACGTACAACGGCTCCGTCAGCGGCGGCAGACCACCGGCGGTGACCCCGCCGCTCACCGTAAAGGTGAACAACGGCGCGCCGCCTTCGGCGCTGACGAGCACCTCCCCGCCGTACGAACCGACGGTGGCCGAATCCAGCGTAACAGAGAACGTTGCCGAGCCCTCCGCGGCGATCGTCGCGGGCAGCGTCAGGCCGCTGACCGTGAACCCGCTGGGCGCGACGATGCTGCCCACCGTGATCGCCGACGTGTCCGGATTGTCGATCCGGTACTGGTGGGCCACGTTCGCCGGACTACTGGCGGAGCCGTAATCCACCGTGCTGAAGACGTTCTCCAGCGGCGTCGACGTGGTAAGGTCCGTCATTTCGATGGGACTGACAAAGCCGGACGGCGGCGGCGTTGGCGCTGGCGCCGGCGACCCGCTCTGGGCCGTCGGTGTCAGACCGGCTCCGACGCGAGCCGTGATCGGGAAGTTGAACGGGGCCTCGTTGTTGTCGTTGTTCCCAATGACGATGTCGCCCGTATAGCTCACCCCGTTCTGCAGGGCATCGAACCGCAGCACGAACGTCGTTTGCGCTCCGGGCGCCAAGGTCACCGGCACCCACGCACTCGCCACACTGAAGCCGTAGGGCACAGTCAACGTGCCCAACTGCAGCGGCTCGCCCCCGTCGTTTCGAATCGTGAAGGTCCGCGTCCAAGTCACACCCTCCGACGAACCGCCCAAGTCCAGCGGCGTCGTGCTGCCGTCGGTCATCGCCGTTCCGCCGTCCAGCACGGTGATCTCCGGTGTCGTCACCTCAATGATCCGCACCGCGTCGGCCTGCACGCAGCCGCCGCTGGTGGCGTTGGTCAGACTGACGGTCAACGTCGTGCCCGTGATGGTGTACGCCGAGACGATGTCCTTCCACCAGATCCCGCCAGCCTGGAACGAGTCGGCGTAGGCCGAGGGCCTCGCTTTCTGGTTGATGTCCAGCGTCACGTCCTCCGCGCCGCCGCTCACGGTAAACGGCGCATCGCTGGTGAACGAGGTGGTCGCCAACCAGGTGGTCGACACCCGATAGGTGGCGCCCGGCGTCAGGTTCGTGAACTGCCACTGCACTTCACTGTCGCCGCCTGAGGTGCAAGTGTAATGGATCCACGACTCCACGAACGCGCTGCAGTAGAGTTGCTGCCACGTCCCGCTGACGATCGTGAACCCGTCATCGCGGTCGTCCAGCATCTGCGGCGGGACCGGCTGGTTGCCGAAGTTCCAGCCGGTACTGTTGCTGCCCGGCGTGACCGTCACGCTGTAGCTGCCGCCGTTGGCCGTGGGCGCCGTCTGGTTGGTGCCCGTAGGCCGAAGCTCCCGCACCACGTAAGTGCCGGGCAGCAGGTTGCTGAACGTGTACTGGCCGCTGCTATTGGTCGTCTGCGTCGGCTCGCCGGGGTCCAACGCCCCGTTGTCGTCCAGGTCCAGGTACACCGTGACGCCGGGCGTGGCGGGCTCGCCCGCGATCGACCCGTCGCCGTTGGTGTCGGTGAACACCACGCCGGAAATCGAAGCCGGCGCCGCGTAGCCGAAGTCGGCCGTGGTCACGCTCTGGCCGGTCGTAACCGTCACCGAGGTCCGCGAATCCCGCGTGCCGTCCGGATCGACCCAGGGCAGCAGACCGGTGGGCACGATGGTCGCCGTGTTCACCGTGATCTGGTACGTGCCGGCGGGAAGCCCGACAAAGCTGTAGACGCCGCTGGCGTTGGTGCTGGTCGTCAAGGTCTCCGCCACGCCGTCCCCGTCCAGGTCGCCCGTCAAAGTCACGTCCACATTGGCCAGACCCTCGCCCGCCTGGAACACGCCGTCGCCGTTGAGATCGTTGAAGATCGTATCGCCGATCGATGCCGTCCCGCGATATCCAAAGTCGATCGCCGAATTGGCTTGCCCCGGCGTCAGGGTCACCACCGCCGTGTGCGGCGTGTCGATGGTTGCGCCGGCCGGATCGTCCGCGTCGGCCGTTGGGTTGGCCGCCAGGTTGCTCGGCAAGTCCGCCGAATCAACCGTGACCGTGTACGTGCCGGGCACGAGGTTGTTGAACTGAAAATTGCCGTTGGCATCGGTGGTCGTGCTGACCGTGTAATCCACCACGCTGTCCCCGTTCACGTCGATGGCCAGCGTCACGTCCACGTTCGGAATCCCCGGCTCCTGAGGCTGTTGGACGCCGTCGCCGTTCAGGTCCACCCAAATCGTGTCCCCGATCGAGGCCGTGCCCTGGAACCCGAAGTCGATGGTGTTGTTGGCCGTGCCCTGGGTCAGCGTGACCGCGGCCCCGGCCGGATTGTTGCTGTCATTGGCTGGCGTGCTGCCGGCCGCGCCAATCACCGTCGGCGTGTAGCCGGCGGGAGTGGCCACCGACACGCTGTACGTCGGCTCTCCCGCTCCCACGCCGTCAAAGCTCTCGTCCGCCAGCAGATTCGTGAAGCTGTAATTGCCGCTGGCATCCGTGGTCGTCACCACGGTTGTGACGGCCCCGTTCGGATACGTGATCCTCAACGTCACCGGGACGTTCGCCAGGCCCAACTCAAACGGGTCCTGAATCCCGTTCCGATTGGCGTCCTGCCACACGCGGTCGCCGATGGCCGCCGTCGTCTTGTAGTACCCAAAGTCCGCGTTGGCCGGGATTCCGTTACCCGTCAGCGTGACGCTTACCGGGTCCGCCTGGCTCTGGCCGTCCACGCCCGCCGTCCCGGACGTCTTCCAAGCCCCGTTCAGCACGTTGCCGTCATCCGTCACGTCCACCGTGTACGTCCCGTCCGGGATGCCGCTGAACGTGTAGTTGCCATTGGCATCCGTCGTGGTCGTGGCCACCACGTCGCCTTGCGCGTCCAGCAACACCACCGTCACCCCGGCCCAGCGGCCCGTCTCCGTGCCGTCCTGCGTCCCGTCCGCATCCGCGTCCTTCCAGATCGTCCCCGTCACCGTGTTCGGGTTCGTCTGGTCCTGGTAACCAAAGTCCGTGGTCAGGTTGATCTGGCCGGAGGCCAGCGTCACCGCCGCCTGGTTGGCCGTCCCGCCGTCCGGGTCCGCCGTGTTG
>ERZ795059.3568-NODE-3568-length-15060-cov-5.422126_pt1 | contig 15060 bp, 14 predicted proteins | sample MGYA00375143_ERZ795059 | MGnify/ENA primary metagenome ERZ795059 (study PRJEB30188, sample SAMN05720168) | activated sludge metagenome | isolation source: Anaerobic digester | place: USA | collected 2015-01-07 ... | reverse complement strand
TACCATTGCAGGGTCGTCAGGTCGCGCAAACCGATCAACGCTTGTTGGGATGCTGCGGTCATGGTGTGCCTCGAATTTGGGGTGCAGTAATAAGTTATGCTTCTATCAAACCACCGATCTTCCGCCGGGGCAAGGGCCGCCCGTCAGCGCTTCAACTGCCGCAGTTCGCTGAACAGAGCTTCGTTGCTCGGAATGTCGGACATGCCCTTGCTGTAATGGGCGTGTGCGATCAGCCCGTCGCGATCGACGATGAACAGCGCCGGCATCAGCCCCAGCCGCCACGGCTTCCATTGTTGGCGGTATTGCTTGCCGATCGTCCCCTGCGGATCGGGAATGCCGATGAACGGCAGCTTGTGCTCTTTCCAGAAGGCGCGCATTGGCGCCGCATCGTGCCGGGCCACGACGACGACCCGCGCGTCCATCGAATGGAAATGGTCGATGCTGTCGCGCATCTGAACCAGATGCTTGCGCGAGTACGGTCACGAAAAACCTCGCAGGAACACCAACACGATCGTGTTCTCCTGCCGCGCTTGTTTCAGATTGAAAGTGCCGCCGTCGTGCGTGTGGGCGGTAAACGTCGGCGCTCGATCGTAGACCTTAAGCATCGTCCCTCCCCAAGTGATGCCGATCCTTTAACGATTATTAAAACAAGAATAACAGATTGTGCGCCGTCTGTGAATATGAATATTTTCCGGTTATTCGTTGCCGCCATTAAAAAAACGCCGCCACCGGCCGGTCGCGGCGTTTCGTTCGTTGGCGAAAATTACGACTTCTTCGGTTTCCACACTTTCCAGACCTTGCCTACCAGGTCCGGATGGGGTTTGAGCGTCGGTTTGCCCGGCGTCCAATCCGAGGGCATCACTTCGCCGGTCGCCCGCGCGTGCTGATATGCCTGCACCTGCCGGATCAACTCGTTCACGTTGCGGCCCACCGAGGGCGTGAGCACTTCCATCGCCTGGATCACTCCGTCCGGATCGATGATAAATCGCCCGCGGATGTTCACGCCGGCCGCCGGCTCGTACACGCCGTAGACCTTGCCGATCGCGCCGTTTTGATCGGAAATCATCGGGTAGGGGAACCCGCCCTTGACCATCTTGCCCAGTTCTTCTTCCTGCCAGATTTTATGGGTAAAACGACTGTCCGTGCTGACCGATAACACCTGCACGCCCAGATTGTTGAGGACTTCGGCTTTAGCGGCAACTGCCGCCAATTCGGTCGGTCAGACAAAGGTGAAGTCGCCCGGATAAAAACAAAGCACGACCCATTTGCCCAGATAATCGGAAAGTTTGATGTTCTTGAAGCCGCCCTCGAAATAGACGGACGCTTCGAAATTCGGTGCGGGTTTGCCTACTTGCGCGGTCATAATGGATTTTTCCTCCAATTGTGCGGTTGGGATTGGCTGCTCCTGGTCCCGGCCGGGCGGCGGAATCGGTCCTCCGGCCGGTTTCACACAGGATTCCGGCTTGTCCTTCATGGGTTCCTCCTTTTATCGGTGGGTGGTTCTTGGGAAACTTCTTTTTACCGTTTTCCACCATAGCCATGATCGACCGGCTTTGCCAGGGGAATAATCGTTTTCTCGGCTTGACATCCCGGACGATTTTTGCACAATGCTGCGCGACTTTTGCGACTGAACGTACTTGCAGATGGGAGTTAAAAGCATGACGGTCAAAAATCCCAGTTACAGTCACGGTTCCAGCGAAATGCCCCTGTTGTACCTGACCCTCGGCGAGTTGCTCGAACAAACCGCCGCCGCGTTTCCCGATTGCGAATGCCTCGTGTCCGTGTTTCAGAACGTGCGTCTCAAATACCGGGAATTGAACGAACTGACCGACAATCTGGCCAAAGGTCTGCTGAAAATCGGCGTGCGCCGCAACGAGCATGTGGCCATCTGGTCGGTCAACCGCTGGGAATGGATCGTCGTGCAGTACGCCACGGCCAAGATCGGCGCGGTGCTGGTCAACATCAACCCGGCCTATCGCACTCATGAGTTGGAATACGCGCTCCGGCAGTCCGAAACCGAAACCATCATCCTGATGGATTCCTTCAAGTCCTCGCAGTACCGCGAGATGCTGTTGGAAGTCTGCCCCGAAATCGCCGAGGGCGAAGCGGGCAAAACCAAGGCCGCCAAACTCCCGCAGCTCAAGCGCGTGATCAACTTCGATCAAAAACTGCCCGGCCAATACCTGCTGGCCGATATCATCGAGTTGGGCAAGGGCGAGTCCGCCGACAAAATGCGCGAAATTCTGGGCAAACTCGAACCGGACGAGGACATCAACATCCAGTACACCTCCGGCACGACCGGCTTTCCCAAAGGCGTGACGCTCAGTCATTTCAACATCCTCAACAACGGTCACCACGTCGCGCACATCATGCAACTGGACGAAGGCGACCGCCTGTGCATTCCCGTGCCGTTCTACCACTGCTTCGGCATGGTCATGTCCAGCATCGCCTGCGTCAGTCAGGGCGCGACGATGGTCCTGCCCGCGCCGGTGTTCATGCCCGAAGAGGTGTTCAAAGCCATCGATGCCGAAAAGTGCACCGCCCTCAACGGCGTGCCCACCATGTTCATCGCGCTGCTCAATCACCCCGATTTCGCCAAATACGACGTCTCGCACCTGCGCACGGGCATCATGGCCGGCGCGCCGTGCCCGATCGACACCATGCGCGCGGTCATCGACAAAATGAACATGGTCGACGTGTGCATCGCCTACGGCCAGACCGAATCCTCGCCGGTCACCACCATGACCCGCGGCGACGATTCGCTCGAACGCCGTGTCGGCAGCGTCGGACGCGTCATGCCCATGCAGGAACTCAAGATCATCAACCCGGCCACCGACGCCGTCGTCGCGCGCGGCGAGCAGGGCGAAATCTGCTTCCGCGGCTACCAGGTGATGAACCGCTACTACAACAACCCCGACGCCACCGCCGAGGCCATCGACTCCTCGCGCTGGCTGCACAGCGGCGACCTGGGCGTGATGGACGCCGACGGCTATGTGAAGATCACCGGCCGCATCAAGGAAATGGTCATCCGCGGCGGCGAAAACCTTTACCCGCGCGAAATCGAGGAATTCCTGCGCGCCATGCCCAAGGTGATGGACGTGTACGTCATCGGCGTGCCCGACATCAAGTACGGCGAGGAACTCATGGCCTGGGTGCTGTGCCGCGAAGGCGAGCCGGCCACCGAAGAGGAAATCCGCGCCTTTTGCAAAGGCAAGATCACGCACCACAAAATCCCGCGCTACTGGAAGTTCGTCGGCGCCGCCGAGGAATTCCCGATGACCGTCACCGGCAAAATCCAGAAATTCAAGATGCGCGAAATCGCCATCAAGGAACTGGGCCTGGAAGAGGCGGCCAACGTCAAAACCGCGTAAACAAAATCACCGCAAAAAATCGACGCCAAGGTCTTTCACCTTGGCGTCGTTTTTTAAGGTCGATCGGTCGCCCAGGGATGACGAATTCCATTACCACCATGGGTAGCCCTGTGCATTAGCGTCGGGATCGCTCGATTCCTTTACTATTTCCACATTCGAACATCTGTACTATTCACGTGGGACACTTTTTCCGAAGTGTCCCACCGTTCAATTTTATATCCCATTGATATTGCATATGAATCGCAAAATTGAGGGGTGGGACAAAGTGTCCCAAAGTGTCCCATTTATCCCCCAAAAAAGGGATACGAAGGAATCATTTCCCCGGTTTTCCAATGTCCCACGGATCGCCGCCCTTTGTCCCGCAAGGCCAATCCGAACCGCTGCCCTTTCGCCGAAAGATCTTAGTGGTTATGATGCCCTCTGACAATTTCCCGGGGCGGTCGATGAATACGCTGGACATCCAATTGCGCGACGTGCATTGCGCCAAACCCGGCGCCGGCGGCGTCCTCACGCCCATTCTGCGCGGGGTGAGCGTGACCGTTCCCGCCGGGCAATGCGTCGGACTGATCGGCGCGAGCGGCAGCGGCAAAACGACCATCCTGCGGCTGCTCAACCGGCTGGAAGATCCCACCGGCGGCGAGATCCTTTATGGCGGACAGCCGTTGCCGCAACTGCCGGTGACCGAGCTGCGCCGCCGCCTCGCCCTGGTAAATCAACGCACGGTGATGTTCCCCGGTACGGTGCTCGACAACGTGCTGGTTCCCGACACCCTGCGCGAGCGTCCCGGCGATGCCGCGCGCGCCCGGCAAATGCTCGACCTGATGCGCTTGCCGTCGGAGTTGGCCGACCGCGACGCTCAGGCGCTGTCGACCGGCCAGCAGGCCCGCGTGCAACTGGCGAGAATCCTTTACCTCGATCCCGAAGTGCTCATGCTCGACGAGAGCATGGCCAACCTCGATCCGAAGGTCGCCGGCGAGATCCTGGACGATCTGCACCGCCTGGTGGCCGACGCGGGCAAGACCGTGCTGCACGTCTCGCACAAGCTGGAACATCTACAGTTCTGCGCCCGCGTGCTGTACCTGGCCGACGGGCTCATCGCCGCCGATGGGCCGCCTGCCGAGATCATGGCGCCGGACGGCCCCGCGGCCGCCTTGCTGCGGCGGGAGGCGTCATGAACGAGGCGATGTTCCACCTGACGTATCTCGACCTGTTCGTAAGCTCCTTGCTGATGCTCGTTCCCATCGTCATCAGCCATCTGCTGCGGCTGACGCTGGAGAAGGACCTGCTCATCGGCTCCGTGCGCGTGTTCGTGCAACTGGTGGCGGTGGGCTTCATCCTGCATTACGTGTTCGCGCTCGACCGGCCGCTGCCGGTGGCGGGCATCCTGCTGCTCATGACCATCATCGCCGGCTACAACGCCGCCAAGCGCGCGGGCGTGACGGGCCTGCGCCTGGTGCTCATCGCCGCGGGCGTGATCGGCCTGTGCACGGTCGTGCTGGCCGCGTACGTGTTTTACCTGGTGATCGGCATCAAGCCCTATTACAACCCGGCGTATGTGATTCCGATCGTCGGCATGATGCTCAACGGCGCGATGACCGGCCTGGCGATCGGCGTGCGGGCGTTGGATCGCGGCATGAAAGAGGGCCGCGACCGCATCGAGGCCGCGCTGATCGTCGGGGCGACGAGTTGGCAGGCGTCGCTGCACGTGGTGCGCGAGGCGCTGCGCCAGGCGATGGTCCCGGCGATCAACTCGATGATGACCGCGGGTATCGTCCAGTTGCCGGGCATGATGACCGGTCAGATCATCAGCGGCGTCGAGCCGATTCTGGCCGTGCGCTATCAGGTGATCATCTTCTACCTGCTGACCGCCGTGATCGCCTCGGCCACCATCGGCGGCACGCTGCTCCTCTGGCGGCGTCATTTCACTCCAGCGCACCAACTGCGTACGCCGGCCGTTTGACGCGCTCGCCCTTGGCATCCTTCCCGGCGCTGTTTACATTGACGGTGAGGGGCGAAGATCATGTTTCGGCCGATAATGATCAACGTGCTGCTGTTGCTGCTCGTGGCGTTGGCTTGCCAAGCCCAGGACTGGGTCCGACAGCGCGAACGCATGGTGCAGGTGGTCAAGGCGCAGGGCGTGAGCGACGCACGCGTGCTGCAGGCGATGCGCAAGGTCGAGCGCCACTTGTTCGTGCCCGAACGCTATCGCCCGTTCGCCTATGCCGACCGGGCGCTGCCGATCGAGCACGACCAGACGATCAGCCAGCCGTACATCGTCGGGTTCATGACCGAAGCGCTGCAACTGCGAGGCGATGAAACGGTGCTGGAGATCGGCGCCGGCTCGGGATATCAGGCGGCGATTCTGGCCGAGTTGAGCCGGCAGGTGTATACGGTCGAGATCATCTGCGCGCTGGCCGACGGCGCCCGCGAACGACTGCGGGGCTTGGGGTATCGCAACGTCGAGGTCAAGTGCGGCGACGGCTACCAGGGTTGGCCCGAGCACGCGCCGTTCGACGCCGTGATCGTCACCGCCGCACCCGACCATGTGCCGCAACCGTTGATCGACCAACTCAAGGTCGGCGGGCGAATGATCATTCCCGTGGGCAAAAGCGTGCAGGAGTTGATGCTGATCGTGAAGACCAAGGACGGCACGACGCAAAAATCGGTCTTGCCGGTCATGTTCGTGCCCTTGACCGGTCCGGATGTGGAAAAGCGCAAGAAAGGCAAGTAGCGGCGTATGAAGTTCGGCGTGTATTGCGAGACGTTGTCCCCGCGCGAATTGCGGCAAAAAGATGTGGTCGAATTGTTGGGGCGCCATCGCCTGACCTTGGGGCATGCCCTGCGTTTTCCGGAAGACGGCGGCCGGTTTGCGCCCGAGCGTCTGGGCGAGCACCTGGCCTTGGCGCAAACGTTGCGCGAAGCGGGCGCGGCTTATTGCCTTTGGCCGTTGCTGCCCAAGTCGCTGGGCTATTGGATCAACGAACGCAACGTCGAAGCGACCGCGCGGATGATCGAGACGATCCTTGCCGGCTGTGTCAAATTCGGCGGCAAACCCGACTGGCTGGTCGTCGATGTCGAAACGCCGTGGCCGCAAATGGAGGCCATGTTTTTTCCCGGCCCGCCGTGGTACGCCCGCGCCTTGTCGTTCGCCAAATACTTTTTGACCAACCGCAATCCACGCCGCTTCGCCTGGGCTTCCAAGCGGCTGAGCGAGATCGTCCGGACGCTGCAGGGCGAGGGCGTTCGCGTGTCCAGCGCGGTGTTTCCGTTTCTGATCGCCGACCTGATTGACGACGGCCACACGCTGCAGGATTACCTGGAGATGCCCGTCTTTCCCGTGCCCTTCGACGCCTACAACGCGATGTTCTACAACTCGTATCTGCCCACCGCCGTGCCGCTGGTCGTGCCGCCGGGGTCGGCGCAGCGCGTGCTGTACGAGTACGCCGGCGAGTTGGCGCGCCGCGTTGGCGAGCGGGCGTGGATCACGTTGGGCAGCACGTGGGAGGGCGTCATTCCCGGCAACGAGGGCAAGAGCTTCGACCGGGCATCGCAATTCGCGCCCGACGTGGCGGCGGCCAAAGCGGCGGGCATCGAAACCATCTGGCTCTATTGTCTGGAGGGCGTGTTGTTTGCCGACCGGGAATTAACTGTGCGCCGACCGCTTGCCGACAGCGAAGCCTTCTTCACGGTGTTGGCCGAAACGCCGGCCGCCGTCCCGCCGCCGGACGCACGCTGGACGCGCAACCGCGCCATCCTCGAACGGCTGTTGCGCGATCGTCTGCACCGCGCCTATGGATGGGATTAGGGCTTCGGTTCGGCGGACGCTTCCGGCGTCGGGGTCGCTAGCGGTTCGAGCCCTAAAATCTGCCGCACCTTGTTTTCCCAGAAATCCAACGGGTAGAAGCCGAAAACCAACTCGCCATTGATGAAGCAGGCGGGAGTCCCGTTCACACCGCGACTGTGTCCCTCGTGGATGTCCTTCAGTATGGCGTCGAGCGTTGCGGGCTCGGCGACGCATTCCTCGAGCTTGTTCATATTCAGCCCCGCCTCGCGGGCGTACACGACGATGTGCCGTTTCTGCAACCGCGTGCGGTTGTGGAACATTTTTTCATCGAGTTGCCAGAAGCGATTTTGCGCGGCGGCGCAACGCCCGTATTTCGCGGCGCGGCAGGCGTCGGGATGGAACAGCCGCGGAATATACGGATTGCAATTGTTATCCAGCGGGTAATCGCGGTGCGTGAGATGGATTTTGTCCGGATACTTTTGCACCAGTTCCATCATCACCTTATGCGCCTTGTCGCAGTAGGGGCACTGGTAGTCGGTGAATTCCTCGATCTTGATCGGCGCGCTGGGATTGCCCAGGCTCATGCCGTCGACCGGCAGGCCCTGGAAGTTGAATGATCCGCCGGCGGAGAGGCCCAACGCCGGGGACATCCAGAAGAACTGCGAAAGGGCAATGGCGGCGAAGACGATCGTGGCGATCAGCAAACCGCGTGCCTTGGGCAGCGCGCTGAAAAACTCCGTGGGACCTTCCGCGGCCAGTTCGCGCAGGCGGCCGCGGTTGGCGGCCAGCAGGTAAATGAGCATTGTCAGGTTGGCCAGGTAGACTGCGCAACAGACGATGCAGATCGAGCCGATGACCACGAAGGCCAGATAGGCGAGGATGGTGATGACCGGTACGGAAATCACGGCCATCCAGAAAATCAGCGATTGCCAGCGGCGCAGCGGCCAGATGCCGAAGAACGACAACAACAGAATGATCAGGGCGACCGAGTAGTACTCGAGGCCGTACATGGCGATGGGCACGCCGAACGTCACGGCGTATTCGCTGGTTTCCACGGTGATGCAATTGACCGTTTCGCTGATCGCGCAGAAGCTGTCGACGTTCGGACCGTGCTCCTGCACCTGCATGAACAGGTGGAATGTGTAGGCGGAGGCCAGGAATCCCAGAAGCAGGCATGCCAGGATGACAATAAATCGTTTCGTTGATTTATCAGTCATAATCGCTTGTTCGTCCTTTCCGCTCGTTCATCATCCGGGGCGGTTTCCTCTGTCCAGCCGTCATTGGCGACCGCATTTTCCCCTCTGGGCGCGCTACATTAACAAAAAGCGGCCCGGCGCGCAATAACAGACCATAACCATTCGATTTGTGATGTGAAATCCAATCGCGTACGATGATTCGGATGAAACCCTCGGTATTGCACATTCTTTCGCAACAGCCCTCTCTGACCGGCAGCGGAGTGACGCTTAATGCGCTGGTGCGTCTGGCGGCGCGCGCCGGTTGGGAGCAACATGCGGTAATCGGCGTGCCGGCCAAGGAGAAGCGCCCGCGTGTCGGCGATTTGCCGGACGAGCATATCCATCCGCTGTTTTTTGAACGCGAGCCGCTGCCTTTCCCCGTGCCGGGAATGAGCGATGTGATGCCCTATCGCTCGACGCGCTTTGCGGCGATGACCGCCGCGCAACTGGATGCCTACCGCACAGCCTGGCGCACCCATTTGGCGGGCGTGCTGGCGATATTTCGCCCCGACGTCATTCACGCGAACCACTTGTGGATCGTCAGTTCGCTACTGAAAGATATAGCGCCGGACATTCCGGTGGTCATGCATTGCCACGCGACCGCGCTGCGTCAATTGCAGCTCTGCCCGCATCTGGCGGAGGAGATCGTCGCCGGATGTCGGCGTAACGAAGCGGTGGTGACGCTGCAACCGGGGCACGTCGACCAAATTGCCGTCGCCTACGGCATCGACCGCGCGCGCATTCACGTGGTTGGGGCGGGGTATCGCGACGAGCTGTTCCACACGCGCGGGCGAAATCCCGATGCGGCTGTGGGGCAGGCGGTCTACATCGGCAAGTACAGCGCGGCGAAAGGCTTGCCCTGGTTGTTGGAGGCTGTCGAGCGCCTGCGCCGCGAATTTCCGCATTTGGTGCTGCACGTCGCCGGCGATGGGGCGGGAGCCGAGGCCGAAACGTTGCGCGAACGCATGGCGGCAATGGCGCCGACGGTAAAGATGCACGGCCAACTGCCGCAGGAAAAACTGGCGAGTCTCCTTCGTCATTGCGCCGTGTGCGTGCTGCCGTCCTTTTACGAGGGCGTGCCGCTGGTGCTGGTCGAGGCGCTGGCCTGCGGCTGCCGGCTCGTGTCTACAGCGTTGCCGGGTGTGGAAGAGGTGCTTGCGCCGCATCTGGGCGAGACGCTGACGACAGTCGCCTTGCCGCGCCTGACCGGGCCGGATACGCCGCTGGCGGAGGATCTGCCCGCGTTCACCGAGCGCCTGACTTTAACTTTAAGTCTTAGTTTGGCGCGGCCGCCGTTGGCCGAGCCGAGTTGCTCATCGTTGGAGCCGTTCACCTGGCATTCGACATTCCAACGCATCGCGCGCGTTTGGCGTTCGTTGATTTGAGTGGGCGCGAATTATTGGCGCCATGCCATTTTGAGTCTATTGACAGTTGTGACGGCATAAGATAAAAATTGGATCACTGGTTGAACCAATGAACCAATGTCACATTTTGTGTATGGTGGAGAACGGCGGTACAACCCACGAGGTTGTGATGTTGGAACACGGTTCAACCAGTATTTTTCGTTAAATGGCAGGAAGGAGATGGATCATGATCCGGCCCTTCGATTTCGTCCGGATGCCCTCCCTCGTATTCGGCGCGGGCAAGATCACCGCATTGCCGCGCCTGATCGCCGCTTACGGCAACCATGTCGCGTTGGTGACCGGCGCCGCTTCGTTTCGCGCCACGGCGCATTGGGACGAACTGATAAAAGAGTTGAACGAAGGCGGCATCGCGTACACTCACATTACCGTGGCGGGCGAGCCGTCGCCGGCAATGGTGGACGAAGCGGTGGCGCATTTGCGTGCGCAGCCGGTCGACGTTGTGGTCGCCTGGGGCGGCGGCAGCGTGCTGGATGCGGGCAAGGCCATCGCGGCTATGCTGCCGACGGGCGAGCCGATCATCGATTATCTCGAAGGCGTGGGAACCAAAGAGCATCACGGCGCGACCAAGCCGTTGATCGCCGTACCGACCACCGCCGGCACCGGCAGCGAGGCGACCAAGAACGCGGTGATCAGTCAGGTCGGCGAAGGCGGCTTCAAGAAATCGCTTCGTCACGACAATTTTGTGCCGGCTGTTGCGCTGGTCGATCCGGAATTGGCCGTCACCTGTCCGCCGGCGGTGACCGCCGCCTGCGGCATGGACGCCTTTACACAGCTGTTGGAAGGGTATGTTTCCACCGGCGCTTCGCCATTGACCGATGCGCTGGCCTGGAGCGGTTTGGAGTGCATCGCGCGGACATTGCCGTTGGTAGCGGGTGATCGCGGCGACGACGTGGATCTACGCGGTCAGATGGCCTATGCCGCGCTGATGTCCGGTCTGGTGCTGGCCAACGCCGGGCTGGGCGTGGTGCACGGTTTTGCGGCGGCGGTGGGCGGCTATTTTCCCATCGCGCACGGTGCGGTGTGCGGCACGTTGATGTGGCCGGCCAACGAGCTGACCATCGCCAAGCTGGCCTGCGTGCACGGCTGGGATCATCCGGCGCTGATCAAGTTCGCCAGGGTCGGCGGCCTGCTGGCGGGCGTCGAAGCCAAGAATGTGCGGCAGGGATGCAAGCTGTTGCTGTCGATTCTCGAAGAATGGACCGAATTGCTGCAACTGCCGCGCCTGAGAAGGTTCGGCGTGAGCGAAGACGATTTGCCGAAAATCGTCGCCGCCGCCGGCAACAAGAGCAACCCGGTAAAGTTGAGCGAAGAGGAACTCACCGAAGTGCTGCACCGCCGATTGTAAGTTTGTCCATCGAAATTTGTTTGATCCTTTATCCGGGAGAAAACATCATTTTCCGGAAAATCGACTCCGGATGTTTGCTATCACCCCACCGACTGACTACATTTTTTTCAGGTGGAATCCAGAAAATTATCCGGGCCGGATGGATGTCGGCCCACACGAGGGGGGAACCATGTCCAATAGTATTTATAAGATTATCGAATTGGTGGGTACGTCGCCCAAATCCTGGGAGGATGCGGCGAAGAACGCCGTCGAAAAGGCCGGGGAAAGCCTGCGCGACATGCGCATCGCCGAAGTCACCACGTTGGATATGAAGGTCGAAGACAACAAAGTGACGGCCTATCGCGCGCGGGTGAAGGTTTCGTTCAAGTACGAGGAATAGGCTTTTTTCACGGAAAAGCGATCGTTGCGGCTCCGTTGGGCGTGACGCAACGGAGCCATAAGATACGATTATTTCTTTGCTTGGGCGTAAACCGTTTCGATCCAGGTGTTCCACTTTCGTTGCCATTGTGCGATCGCTTCGGTCTTTTCCTGTTGGTCCATGCCGGTGTAGGTGAGGGAGTTGAGCGCCAGTTTCTTCAACGTACGCAGGTCGAAACCCCAGGCCATGTATGCCGCCCAGAAGTCGTAGGTCAGGCCGCGATAGCCGAAGATGCTCGGGTCGTCGGAGCTGAGCACCACCGGCTCGCCGCGGTTGATGTACTCGGCGCCGGGGTGCAGACGCAGGTCGCCGACGTAGCGCAACACCTGGTTGCTGATCGGGCAAATTTCCAGCGCGATGTCCTTTTCCTTCACCTTTTCCAGCACCGAGGGGAAGCGGAACAGATTGAAGCCGTGGCCGATGCGCCGGCTGGCGATCGGATCGATCACGGTGTCGTACAGGTTGTCGTCGAAGAACCAGGCGCTTTCGCCGTCGTGGAAATAGAAGGGAATATCGTTGCCTTCCCGACGGGCTTTCAACCAAACATCGAGGTAATCGATCGTTTTGTACCCATTGTCCTCCTGGCCGACCAGGTCGAAACCGATGATGAATGGGTGTCCTTCGTCGCGCAGGGCCTTGTCTTGGTAAAGCCTGGTGGCGGTGGCCAACTTCTCTGTTACTTTCTCGCTCGTGGCGCTGCGATGTGCGGCGAGAATCAGCTTCATTTTGAAGCCCGGATACTCCTTAGCCACCTGATGGGCAATGTCGCGCAGGGTTGTTATCATATCCTGTGCCGTGTATTTTTTGCCGGACAAATCCTCATAGGGCGACATACCGCCACGATATTCCAGGTACTGCACGTTGTCTTCAGCCAAAATGGTCATGGCATGATGAAAGTATTTTTCGAAAACCGGCTTGTAGTTGAGGAAGTTGCCGGCGCGATTGAAGATGTTTTCGAACTCGACCCAGATGTCGGGCAGCGCGTCCTCTTCCAGGCCGATGGTTAGCATCCGGATCAGCTCTTCGCGCAGGTTTTCGACTTTCTTCGCCTCGGCGATGGTGATAAAGCCGCGCGGACGATTTCTGGCGACAACCAACGTTCCTTTTGGGTAGTCATCGCCATCCCAATAATGGCATTTGTCCTGCCAGCAGAGGTAGGTGTCAGGCGTTTGCAGGGCGGTATCGACGATCCACTCGGCCGTGCCCGAGGCGCTGGTGTGCACGTGCAACGCGCCGCCTTTGGGCATGGTTTTGAGGAGTTCAAAAATCAGGTCTTCCTCGATTTGCGTTTTCACCTGATAAAACATTTTCGCCGGCGGAAAGTCGTTTTTCTTTAGATAATCGTTGTTGATTCGCGAGCGCAGCGCGGTCAGATATTCGTCCACGACCTGCTCTTTTTTATTGAGAAAGAGGTCCGCCCCCAGGCGCGTGGCGCGGTCGGCGCCGGTCAGTTTCGCACGTTCAGCCCGATAGTCATCGGCGGGCGACAGGGCGGCATGGATTGCGCCGGATAAAAACAAGGCGGTGATGGAAACGATGAAAAAGAAAAGCCATCGTTTGTTCATGGCATGCCTCCGTATGGATTATCGGAATGAAAATATACTACGCGGTCGACGGCTGTCCGGCAAGGCGGCTTTATTGGTAACGGCTGCGCGATTTGGCCAGCAACTCGTCGGGGACGGTCATGCGCCCGGAGGCGACTGCGGCGAAGACTTCGCGGCCGTAATCGCGTACTTCGGCGAAGGGCACGTTGAAGGCCACCGCCTCGGCATCCGTTTGCCGATTGCCGCGCGTGGGCTGATCGTAGAACGTTCTGGGCAGCGGTTGGATTCGGACGCCCCTTCGATCGTTGAACTCATGGATCTGTAAAATCAACTCGGCGGAGCGGCGGATCATCTCGCGGGCGTCGCCGGGCAAGCCCATCGTGTTGAGGATCATTTCACCGTCCACCAGAGTGTCTAGGCTGGGACCGATGAAAAAGCACATGCCGTGTTCGTCGACCGCGCCGTACATGATCATCCCGTGCACGCTGTTGAGTACGTGCGTGCGCGCATCGAGCGTATGGTCGGCGGGATTGTAGGGCAAGCCGAGAAAATTGAGGCGGCCCGGTCCCGCGCAACATTCGCCGTGGCGGCCGTAGGTCCAACTCAGACCGACGCCGGTTTGCACCATGCTGCGTCCGTTGTGAAAAGCCAGAGCGTGTCCGCCGACGGTGAAGTGACGTTCGAGGCCGTAATGTTGCTCGACGGCCGCCGCGCCGCGCCGGAACAATTGTCCCAGGTCCGTCTCGCCCGCGACCGCTTCGCGCAGACAACGTTTCATCGATTCGGCGTCGCCGTAGCGCACGCCGGTGTCGACCTTGCTTTCGGTAACCAACGCCAGCGCGGCAAGGGTGACCAGCCCTTCGATGTGGTCGTAGGCGAAATCGTTGGAGTGATGCGTCACCCAGGTGGTGAAAGGGACGGCCTGTTCGAAGATGCCCAGGTTGATGGCGCCCTGATAGGTTTCCCATTCGCCGGCTTTGAAAATTTTGTACTCGCCATCGTCGTACATGATGATCGTCTGGCTGCATTTGTTCGGACAACCGGGCAGGCAGGAGTGGCGGCTGATGGCCAGATCGTTTTCCGCCGCCAGTCGCAACTGGTCGCGAACGATGTTTTCCGGCAACACGGTCTGATAATACTCGTCGGGAATGTGTGCACTGCGAAAGAGGTTGGTCAGACCATGACCCGCGTCGAAGCGCCCCTTGGCCGCCGAACCATAGGTACCGCCCAGGGAGGGATTCTGCAGGTCATCGCTGCCGGTCAGGTTTTTATTCCATTTGGTCTGGTGCAACTTCCGCAATATCTCCGCCATATCCTTCTTATTGAAGGAAATACCGTGCAGTGGCGCGGGGGTGCGCTCGACCACCACGCCGACCAGGCCGTTTTGGCCGAAACGGGTTGTCCCGCGACCGGCCACTCGATGTGGCGGCTCGCCCGGTTGAGCATTGCAGGCGATCGCGTTGAAGAAAAATCCGGTCGAGGCGGGGTCGGTTATTGCCAAGCCTATGTTTTTACCATGTTTTTTGTATATCGCCTGGGCGAAACGGTGGGTGCCGCGAAGGTCTTCGCCGTATTCACTCAAGGGAATGAGATGAGGACTGCCATCTTGGGCCAAGTGCAAAACAGTTGGGCATGAGGTTTGTCCCTCAACTTGGATCCCGAGAATACCCATACGGGTCAGATTGCGTGTAATCAATCCGCCGGATCGGCTGCCTTGCAGGTTGTTTCCAAGAAGGCTTGTGCCGTAAATATTCAATTTTCCAGCGAAACCAAGACCAGAAGCCGCCAAAGGGGTAAAACCGGAAAGATATATCGTCGCATCGGGATTTTCGGCTTTCATAACCCGCCGAGCGGCAAGAGCTTTACCGTACCACTCGGATTGTTCATGAAGGGCTATTTCGACCCTAGCATCATTAAGTCGTATGATCAATTCGGCTAA